>WLWI01005659.1_pt1 | contig 10391 bp, 5 predicted proteins | sample 6701501 | NCBI WGS metagenome assembly WLWI01 (sample SAMN12718690, study PRJNA515312) | sponge metagenome | isolation source: marine sponge | host: Mycale hentscheli | place: New Zealand: South Island, Marlborough, Capsize Point | collected 2014-11-01
GCCTTCATTCATACAGGGCTGGGAGTTACATGGGTCTGCAAATAAATAAAGTTATGTGGATAAAGACTAATATATGGTTAGTAACATACTATTTTTTCCACGATTTGCTTATTCTCTCAGTTTTTTCAGCCATATTTTTAGCTATGCATGATTATAAACAACTTACACACAAGTGCTACCACTGAACTACATCAAACAAATAGTAATAATGTGCAAGAGGTTAAATTATATTGAAATGCAAGGGAACAATCTGGAATCATATTGAAGCAGTATGGTGTTTGAAACATATTATTGATGAGATATAAAGACCAATAATTCAACTGGATTAATGTGCATGATAAACTAATTAGCAATACATCACAACTATACCTGGTTGGTATACAATAGAGGCAGTGAAGAAGGGATTTCGCAAAGTATTGTGAGTAAATGGATCTAACTGGATGAAGAAGGTACAGCTATGTGTTCCAGGTTGCAGAGTGTCTGGTGTGTTGAAGGTTATGCTGTCATTTATTGTGATAATTGGACCATATACGGCATCAGTGGATGCCTCCACTTCTGGATCAGTCAGGAAATACAATCTGATGTTGGGTCCAGAGCTAGTTCCACAAGTTGACGGATCATTGGATGACAGAACTATGTCATTTGCCCGTGAGGGAAAGTTAGGTCCAAAGAAATCTCGATCAACAACGAAAGCAATGGGAATAGTTTCCCTTCCTCTAGTGACTGCAGAAATTTTCACAGAGAATACTGTAGCTGTTGGTTGGACCTCAAACACTAGTGGAACTGAATATAAAAAAAAAAGGAAAATGCAGTCAATACTTATGCACAAAGGTGATAAGTTATCCTATTTTGTATGAAATAATTCAGGGCTAGCATCAGGCCTTCTACCCAGCACTCTTTCTCTCTTTCAATGACCTGCAAATACTACACCGCACTCACAGCTTCTGTCAAAATCAGTAATGGTCTCACCTAATTACATAATAGCATTTATCCCAAGTCAGAAAATTTCTGTAATGAATAGTCAGCAAATATCTTGAAATCTATCTTCCACAACCATTTTGAAAAGAAATATAGCTACCTCCAGTGTAACTGTAGCAATTGTAACAATCTTCCATTACAATTTGTTTTTCTTCTATTTAAACTAATCAATCATTACTGAACACTCTTCCTGTTTCGTTTCCACAATAATATTTTTAACAAAACATTTTATTCTCATTGTTGCACATTCAAATTTTCATTTAATTTTTTTTTCACTCTCTAGCTCATGCATTTGGTGTAAACTGTTTATCAAAGAATATTAATCACTGAAAAACAAAAACTCATATTATTGAGTACTGAACTGCATACAATAACTTTAGCTAATATACTTAGGAGAGCAGCTATTTCCCATACCACAGGTATTGTTGATTATAAATTGGGTTATTATTTTCAGTTATTTTGTCCCCTAAGTTATCATTATTCATTGCATTTTTTTATTATAAGTGCAGAAAGCAATAATTTTTATCGTTTAATTTTCTTATGAGCCTGACTGGTAATATTTTCTTTTTTGTTGGCAGCACTCGCATAAATACTAGGCCAGCAAACTCACGATGTTCTCCGGTTATCAAATGAATAATATATAGTTTTTGCATTAGGAAAATAACTCACATTCATCACAAGTTCGAGAGCTTGAATCAGCCGTGTGAAATGGAGGACAGTTTTGAACACATGTCTGGTTCAGGAGGAATGTGGGTGGATTACATGTTGTTTCTGTAAGATAATAGTCATGTATTACACTACATTGATTGTCTAGACTAAAACAACTACATTTTCTCAATGCTTGGGCTATTGTCATTATAATAAAGCTTTTGACTACGGCTAACATCACATTTTATTATGCATTTAATATTATGATTATGTCTCATTGGCTACTATCTGCAGACATATCTTCATTATAATAACTAGGATGAACAAACAGCTACAGTTGTAGGTAGCATAGTATCACCAAAACACAACTTAGCTTTACCTTGCAATATTTTTCAATATATTTAGCTGTAATTGTGCGAGACTAACTGACTGACAAGTCGAGTGCGAGACTGACAAGTTGATCGGCGACCATTGATGTTGCGTTCACTATTAACTTTACAGTGTATTGTAGTAATTAGGAAATGGGAAAGAATGTTGTTTCACTGCTTGAAGGTGCTTGTTTTACTAAATTGAGGAAACTATTACACTAAAGATTTACTGCATAGTTTACTCATTTAGTAAAACATACCTAGTTTTACTAACAGGAAACCTTAAGTAAAACATTGTACCATGTTTTACTGTAGTTTTACAGGTCTGTTTTTTTACACCTTTGCTTTACTCATGGTTTACTGAAGGGTCCAAATGTTGTTAGTTAACTATTAAATGCATTTAACTAATTATTTAGTTAACTTCTTGCATTATATTATTAAGCAAAATTAGAAAGCTAGGAACTGTTAAGGATAACTTGGCTGATGATTAATTGAAGAAGAATCCCTCATAAGCGCCAGCATATCCAGTGTGCATACCACTGCACAGTTTTATAACTGGTGTAGTTTCTTTCAGACATAGCGTGGCATAGTTGACATCAACAATGTAGCGGGTAAGTTTAGTAAGTTATATAATAGCAAAATACTATAACTACTATCTATAGCTACGAGGGTTTGACTTTATTTCAAACTGAAAATGATATGATGAAATACAATAACTGAATGACTGACTAAACTCATGAGATCACTTGAGTTGAGTGATGATGGGGTGAATGTTCGATCATGTGTCCTCTGTAAGAAAAAAATTAACAAAGAAGATAACAGAAGTACAGGTTAAGAAAAACAGAAAGAGGGAAGAAAGCTATTAAGGCAGGTGGCAAGAAGTATAACACCAGAAGTAAAAGATCTACAGTTGATGATCTTGCTAGATATTCTGGTGAGTCAGTGGATACTAGACGAGTGTTCTTTCTACTCAAATTACACCACATGATGAGAAGTTGAAGTGATTTCTTAATTTGATGATATCTGGGAGTGTAGTTTTTGCTTTGCAATTATGTCAAGTACCATCATGTGGCGGGGTACTTGCTAGTTACAGTTATGGTGAAACAATACAGTAACATTCCTTTGATATTGTTTTTATGTGATAAAAAGCACATTAATTGCATTTATTTGATGATTTCATTGCTTACATATGCTGTAAAAGTATCGCTACATTACACTTATCTGCATGCTTAGGTATAAGAATGACTTTGCCTACACTATATTAATAAAATCCTACCCTAACTTACTCCCTATTTTTTATATATTGTGTGATAACAGCTTTAAATTTAAATATGGCAATAATTAGTTCTGAATCTGTGGGAACGGACACAGCAACAGCAATGGAGAGACGGAAGAGGGAAGAGAAAGAAGGGAATGGAGAGAGAGGAAGAAGAAGTGGTGACAACATCACAGAGCACACAGAGCACTTATTTGTTTTGTTATATTTTGATTATGATGTGCATGTGTTTGAGTTTTGTAATGTTGTTTGGTGTTCGTTTATTGTTGTTGTGCATTCACTCATTCACGTCATTTTGGTGTACGTGGCACAATCCACGTAGTGCTATCATTCACTGAATAAAACTCCCAGACAACCGGAAATTGAGTCATTTCTGTGTGTGACTTGCCAAGTTTGTGATTAATATCTATCTCTGGCAACTTGCTAAGCGGCATCACACAGTTGTCTGGTGGCAGCGTACCCAACGAGGATCACCTAGCGGTAGAAGGCAAAAGTGAACCTCCCCACAGAATCCATACCGTTTTTTAACTATGGTAACAGTATAATAATAGAGCAATACAATTTCAATATAAAATCACAGACTTTAACCACTCGAACGAAACTTTAAACTTCAGGGTTTATTTTGGTGAGAACTCCTTCACCATGTGCTCTGAGGGCGAGAAGATATGGCATGAGTAAATGCTCTGGTAGACAATTGGCAGCCATATGCTACCATGAATTATGTTGAGTTTCATGTATGTAATAATACATTGTGTTTAGGATTTACAGACTTTTGTACATGTAGAACTTCTCAGAGTTAAACATGTTTATATTTTTACCCACTCTGGTACAAGATTATAATTGTGTAAGCCCATGATTCATTATTTTGTGTGTGATCTGATCTGTTATGATTAATTATTCCATCTAGCAGATATATTTTCCCAAGCATTTCAATTTCAAAATATGGTATGATTGCAATACATTGAACAGTAGAATCTAGTTACTGTTCAATTGTTTACAATAATACATATCAGTAATGATTAAACTAAAGAGATAAAAATCAGTTGGTAGAGCTCACTCAATTTATCTTGTTTATGCTCATTCTCACAGTTATCAACTCAAAGGTAAGAAACTAGGTATGCAGATAGATGCAAATACATATTTGTTATATATGTGCACTGCTTCAGAAGTCATACTTAAATACAACCATATTATTTGGGTATAAACATATCTGTTATGAATCACTCAGCAACAAAAAATTAGAATTGCTGTAAGAATATATTTTATTACAATTGTTGTTCCTTGTTTTTTCTTGGCCAGTAATTTAATTTGCAACATTGTGACAATTGTTTTGAAGCAGTTGTATTAATCCTAGTTGTAGCCGCAGTTACCAATTTAAGGTTCAAGAATTAAGTCAAGTTAACCATTACAGTTAAAAAAAACTTATAATTGCAAAAAAATACCTGCATTATCCTTTCTTACTTAAACAGTAAAAAATAAAGTCATAGCAAATAGGCTAAGTTTCATAAGTGTAGTCTTACCTGCACAAAGAAAAAATAACAGTACAATCTTTTTGTCCATTATCCAGAAATCACTCGAAATATCCTTCTCAACTGCAGTAATTCAAGAGACTGTTGAAATGATAATATCCAAAGTGCATTATGTAAAGGTGGATGTTGAAAGGAAGAGGGAAAAGAAGAGAACAGGATGTATTAAATTTGATATGAAAAATTAAAAGGAAGTGATCAAATGATGTTTAGTTGAATACCGTTATAGACTTGTGATATGTTCCACAACCACATAGCAGGAAGAGTCACATGACAACAGAAGATATTTGTGTGTATTTATGCAGCCTGCAATCTTTTCATAACTTTCATAATTATTTGTTTTGTGATGTGTGCATTTCTCACCTCAGAGTGGTCATGAACTCTGGCATCATCCAGTGATTAACTTACCACATTTTGCCATGATCAACTCTTGTTTCTATGTCATATTTTAGCCAATGCCATGCAAGTGGTTCTATATATAAGTGGCTGCTTTGTAGTATTTGGCAGATTTTACCTTTAATCTAGTTCTAATACATTTGTTAACTTAATCGTTGGCTATATTGGAGAGCTAGCTTCAGCTAATTGAAATCTGAAGATGATAAATTACTTTTTATTATTTTTTTGTATTGTTTAGGATATGTTTACTAAAATGGCAATTTTGCATCTTCATATAATAATTGCATAATTCAAGGTGAATTGATTACAATAAAGCTTGCTCTGGTTGTTTTGGTTTTAATGGAATTTGCTGTCTTCTAAAGTATTTAGTTATAGTTTTTCACATTCTCTACAACTTAGTTAGTTTTTCTAACCAAAAGTAAATTACCCCAAAACCAACGGGTTCACATTTCTTGTAGTTGTTAAGGCTTTTTAATTGAAGGTGATTCAAAGCCAACAAATAGCAGCAGCTATATCAAAGTTTTGTGGAGTCATAAATTATGAGACTACATTAAATATGAAACAATCACAACACACATGCAGTATAGTTTGTTTATGTGGGTGATCCTCTTATGGTTTGCGTGGCAGTATCTCCCACAACACATACATGTGTATACAAACATACACATTTATAAAAAAAAATGTAGCCTGCTGACTACTGCATACATAGCTGCAGTTATTTTCCAATGTAGCTAATGTGTTGATAGTCATTTTGAGACTATGATGTGTTTCCATTAGTTAGCAACTAAATATCATTATTATTATTATTATTATTAGATGCTGCTCCCTCAATTATGGACACTACTGTGGATGTCTATTATATAACATTGAATCAAGGTTCGCTGTTTGAAAATGCAGTAGTAATGAATTTTACATTGATGTTGAGAAGATCAGTAGATATAGATGGTAATTTCTTTTCTGCTAGCATTAATTTGCTCAGTTCAGAAATAACAGAGGGCAACTTCAGATTTGCTAATAGACAACTTCAAAGCTTCTTCTCGCCTGGAGACCAAATAAATTTGAATGAAAATTTTGCTGATTATACTGGATAGAAATTTACTTTTGTTCATGTTATTAGCTAGGGGTAGATTACATAGCTACTTTTAATGAGACAACAATTATTGAAAAATTTATTGAAAAATTTGACAAAACACTCAAGCTAACTAAAACTAAGCCAATTGATGGTTAAACTCACTAATTAATCCAATTAATTGAAGAAAGTTATAAATTGATTAAAGAATAATTAAAACATAGCCTTTAATTTTTTTTTGTTTTTTGTTGTTGTTTATGTCTTGTTTTTTTCATTTAGCATTAATTACTAAAGCTAAGAATCTGGAATTTCTTTATCAAACTAATTTTACTCTTAATGAGCGTCATACAATATTGTTTAAGCAAGAGTCACATTGGAAGCTTTCACTTCATACCCATATTTCATTTCACTTCATAATCCTCAATTTATTATACCATTTTAATGCTAACTGGAAAACAAGAAACTGTGGGTTAAACACTTCAATTGCAGAAAGCAGCAATCAACTCCAGCTATTAAGAAAGAATGAATGTAAATTTACAATACTTGATGACAAGTTATGCTTACTGGCTCTGTTTGTTTTGTTCAGTTTTGTATCAGTAAGGAAAACTATTTAGTTCTCTTACTGCATTGGCAAGCCTGGAAAAAATACTTAACACCACTCATGGAAGAAGACTCATTGGAGCTGAAATGTTTGAAATTTAAAAAAGAACTACGTTAAGCCAAAATATTGAAAATGTGCTCTCAAAAGCCACATGTGCACATGCACAGCAATTATCTAGAAATCATGTTGTGAGTAGAAAGCGAAGTCAGTGGCCAAGATTAGTGAAGTGGGGAAAAAAGTCATTAGCTAAGTGAGTAGATAAAGATGACGTCAATGTGATGGGTTCATAGTTAAAGTAATTTTCATGAAGTATATAATTTAAAGTTTAGAAACTTACATAATTGACAAACTGCTGAATTAGCATAATTTCCAATGTATCCAGGTGGGCACTGTTGTATGCATTGACCAGTGACTGGATAGTAGTATGGTAGGCCAGTACGAACAGGACATCCTGTGGAAAAGTATTGAATAACATAAATAAAGCTTCATTATTTTGTTCATTAAAAAATGAAAATTATTATACACCCCTGATGGTATCGTGCTTTACTACGCTCACTTGCCAATAATGAAATATATTCAGAGTGAATGTAAAGGCTTAGCATTAGAATATTAGCTGTGTGCATAAATTTTTAGTCATGAGAGTGTATATATATTCAAGTTTTGAAAGAAGTACTTGTCACATGAAGAGGTCTTTGCCTCAAATGAAGCTGATAGTGAGGGTCATAAATTATCTGACACCCCTGAGAAGGACTTCGGCAAGAAGTCTAAATGTCAGGTTAAGTTTTAATTAAACATAAAGTGGTGGTTAGAACAGAAAAAATTTGCTATTATAAGATATGTATCTCCAATAGTTGGAAAAATACACTATGCACACTTACTGCGTTCAATTAGAGTTACACTGTTCAGAGCTGCCCAGAATGTAGTGTAACTTTCCACAAATGTGAACCTAAAAGTATATTAACACATTCAGTTAAAGGTGTCTGTGAGTGTGATGTGAATTATTCTATTATTATACATGTACTTATTCCTAATAGATTTGCATTAATTCCCTCATCAAACAAGAAATCTATACTGCAATGAAGTCTTCTCCCAAAATTTATTTTAATTAAAAAAAAACAACATCAGTGGCTAATCACTGGGGCTACTACTTTTTAAATTGATCCACCTGGTAAAAGTCAGCATGCATGAGACTCAAATAGTATATTGCTTACTGTACCAGCAAAAGGAAAGTGTTTTTATTTTACCTGAATTGTAGTGGTCCAGTATCTGCAGGAGGTGCAGTCCATGCTATGGTCACTGAAGACATCTGCATACTGTTTGTATGGGTAACACCAACCTAATATAAACATGAGAAATGGTATTATTTTATACATGAGGCAATCACAGCAATTTTTACACATTTCTGTATTGTTATGCTACCCTGGCCTAACCATATTGAAGCAGAGTTCATGTAGAATATTATATATTCTTACAATTATACTCTCGTGATAAATGCTATTGTAGCTTTTTTATGCCTCAATCATTCAAGTGTTACTAATGATATTGCATAGCTATCCATATCAAAACTTTACTTAACAGCACATTTGCAAATAAGTAACTTAAATAAGTAAGCTAGTTTTGTGTTAATATCACTACTATAAAATCAATGCATTTTCCCTGTGAAGAGGAAATTAGCAGAGGAAGTGTATGAAAGATAAATGCCAGTATAAAGAGCACTCTACACCTCCTACTACTCCCATAATATTAACAATATCTAAAATTAATGTGGTTAAAACTGAGGCATTCAGGGTATGCAGGCTGCCACAAAAGGTAGGCACTCCGTACTTTACAGGTAATTTAGGCTTTGTGAATTCTCCACTTATGGATCTGCTAGCTATTCCCACACTATAGTTGTCAATTTTATATACAGTAAACTCTCTAAATATAGAACATTTTGGAACACCTCTCTATTATCAATTATTTGGAAGTTTCATGTATTAGCTATGTGTTTGAGTTCAAGTTAGTAGGAGTATTCTTTGACAGATAGAACATTCAATATTTATAATACATGTAATAGCAAAATTTTCTCATTCTAACAGCCAATATTGCTAATTAAAATTTAACCCGACGTTTTGACTTCTTGCCGAAGTCCTCTGTGCTATTATTATAATTATTTTCAGCCAAGAACGAATGAATAATTCAATATTTCTTACTGAAGGTGTAGGACAGGAACTCAGTTGGTATGGGTCATTTGTGCCTACATTTTGGAATCCTCCAACATTACTATCATCGGCCATTAGTCTTGCTTGAATAAAGAACCCACGAAAATCAGTCTGACTAACATTGTAAGATGCAGGCAAACTCTCAGAATCACTGTAAACAAAAACATAATGAAAGAGAATGACATTTGGTAAGCAATTAAAGTTGTAATAGTTATAGAAGATAAAATAATTAGTTTGGTTGGTATCAACTGTACACAGTTTGCATTATGTTAGAAAATGTCCTGACTTTTCTCTCTTTCACTCAGTACTCTGTACAATTTTTTGAGACCTTTTTTTAATTAGCTGCTATTACAGTGATGTCACCTTCAAACAATGATGGCAATGATTGGTCAGGTCTACATTATCAACCACAGTATATTAGCTACAGCATACAGTTATATGTGGTTCCTGGGTTGTAGCTGTATATATGAAGAACTGATCCATCTGTTTGCGGTAGTCCTGGATCTTCAAATGTGTCTACAACAAGCTCATAAGGGAGAGGATCAGTTGAATTCACATTACGGCCATGCTGAGGAACTAGAGTGGCACATGATTCAACTGGAGCACCAGTGGAGCGACAGTGTCCAGGAGAATCAATACAACCAAGACCAGAGTTACTCCAGCAATCCAATCCATAACTATATAATATATACATATATATAATATATACATGTATATATAATATATACAAAGGTATAAGATATATATTGTGCTATAGATAGGCACGAGGAAATTATACCTTGTTTTTTTTCCTATTGTCCTATTCAGCAATTTTCTTTATAACCAATTATACTCAAAAGTAAGTTCGTTAAAATGAACACTATTGTGAAGTATAGTAGCCATGTGTGCAGTCAAAAATAAAATTGCATTGAGATTAAATGATAATTAGTTTCAATTGTATGGAGAAAAGTTCTTATGTGTCCCAAACTTTAATGATTGTATAATATTGTAATGAGGAAGCCTACTGGATTGAATGCTTTAAGAAGACTAGAGAGCCACGTGCTATTTAGCAAAGGTTAGTTTTACTGCAGGATCTGAGAGGTACATACTGGCCAGGCTCATGTGCTCTTTAAACTATGCCTGTTATGCTACCATTCTGCCAGCATGATTTGCCTACCTACGTGCCCAAATTTATGTTAGTATGTCATGCAAAATCCGGTCACCCCCAAAAGTGGTCCGGCCGGACAATCTGTGTGTACACCGATGGTCCGGCGGACTGTGCGTGTATAGGCGTGAGTGGTCCTAGTGGGACCGTGCGTGTTAGCACAGACGGTCCCCCTCCATCATAG
>WLWI01005660.1_pt1 | contig 10391 bp, 12 predicted proteins | sample 6701501 | NCBI WGS metagenome assembly WLWI01 (sample SAMN12718690, study PRJNA515312) | sponge metagenome | isolation source: marine sponge | host: Mycale hentscheli | place: New Zealand: South Island, Marlborough, Capsize Point | collected 2014-11-01
TCCCTCAGCCAGATATTCTTAAAATGCTGAGACTCTGTGGATAGCTACATATTATTGTAAAAGTGTTATAAACTGTTAATTTAATGGTTAGAGCCGTACCACTTTTTATTTGCTGGCTCCGGCTCTGTGGTAAGGAGCAAGGTTTGTGAAATGGTGGTAAAATAAGTTTATTCCTCTTGCCAGTAAATGCTAGGTGGTCACCTTGGTGGCAATAATCTGGCGGAGCTTACGTTTTACCAAATCAATAGGTAGATGCACTAAGACTACTATAGAAACGTGGTCTTGCATAGCCAGACTCTTTACCACCGAGCGAGACTACTATTTAGCACAGCGGTCAATTCGTTTGGTGTTTTCTTTATTGTATGATCGTCAGTTTTCCCTAAAAATATTAAACTTGTACAATGATAAGTTACTTTTACATAGCTATAATAATATACATTGTGTAATGTTTTCATTACTTCCTTGTCTAACATAATCAAAAACATTAACGGTATTTCAAGCACACTTCAATGAATAAGTGTACAGTACGGAATTACCATAAGGAATGTGAGAATCAACAACTAAATGAAAAGCGTAGTCATACTGCGAATTTTCTAAGTACGCTCTCCGTTTTTATGGGTAGCGACTGCCGATACACGCATGCGGACGCTAACGAAGTTTTATTGACAGACGATTTTTACCTTCCAAATCTTTGTTCTGGTTAGCGCGAACAAGTCTTGCACAAGGAATTGAAATAATAATGCGGTAAATACGGTTTAATGAAGGTTGTTGTTACTGTTATTTGTTACTTACTTCCAACATGTATTTGAGGGCCTTGAATGCTGTTAACTCTCAATTTTACATCCCACATCTTATACTATGGATACACTTCCTCAGAAAAGCATCTGCATTGTGTGCCCAATTCAAAACTAGTCATGTGGTAACAACAACACAAAATTATTCAAATTACAATAAGCAAAAATGGGATTTAGCACAATAAGGTAAATATAATGTCTTTTGCATAATAGATAGTAGTAAGAATTATCACCTCACCCTGAACAATATCTCCCTCTGCACAAGACTTACGAGTTCACCTCTTTCCAACAAGATGTGCATACATACTCAGAAAAGTCTCTTTAGTCTCTTGTCTCTCCTAGTTCGTTTAGTCTCTTCTAGTTCGTTTAGTCTCTTCTAGTTCTTAAAGTCTTTTCTAGTCTCTTTAGTCTCTTTAGTCTCTCCTAGTCTGTTTAGTCTCTTTAGTAGTTTCTTTAGTCTCTTTAGTCTTTTCTAAGTCTCTTTAGTCTCTCCTAGTCTGTTTAGTCTCTGTCTGGGTCAGGGCCAAAGTGATACTGGACCTGCCCATTAATTGTAATTGCTGCCACCTTGTAAGTCCTTCAATCCCTTCGGCAACTAGTGGTAGCTACCCCTTATTGCTGACCTTCCCCAGTATTCTCTGTGAAGAGGTTTTAAACTCTTTTAATCGTCAAACACAACACATAAGTGATGAAAGTGATACAGACTGAAAGGACGAACTCCAACTCATGTGCATACTGGCCCTTTTATATGAAAGGCCAGGACACAGAAACAGTAGAGGTACCTCTAACACCTTTTTCCATAGGCTTCAATAATGCAAGTATTGATCCACTGGCAGACAGTACTGAATATGGAATTGATTTGTATGTACAATTATTAGAAGCCAACAATATAATTGTTTGAACATTTTTAATCTTTCAATTAATTTTTCAAAAAGTAATTATTTTTATTAACAGTTACAACTTATACTTCTCCAAAAAAAAACTTGAGAATTGAGAATGCAGTAGTTCATCTTTACTTTAAAATTTTCTTCATCACTAGGGAGAGAGTATGGCAACATGAAAGTAAGTGTACATGTAAATACTGATCAAAGTACAGCAGTATCACTGAAGGTAATTTTAGGGTTAGTATCTGGAAATCCCAATGGTGGAACTTCAGTGCAGCCAGTTAGAAAGACAAACATATCACCAAGATTTGGAGTGGAAGCAGGACATTCTGTACGATTACCAAAAATATGGGATCTAAGTCACAAAATCAAGTATTGTTACCTTCAAGGTCTTTTAAATGAGACAACCAATTCATAACTATAGCTTCTTCTGTAAACTGTTTGTTGGAACCAGGCAGAGAATATTGGACCTCAAAAAGATCTGAATAAAATCTGCTGTGATTCTTTCATGGTGATAAACAAACAATTGCCTTGAAATGCTACGTTCCAGGATTCTCGAAAAATCAGTAGTTTTTAATCTTCTCTTAAATTGCTCTAGTTTTCTTAAGCTTTCCAGAACACCATAATGCAAAGAAATTCCTGAAATGACACTTTCCTTATCACTAAGATTCATCACTGCAGGGGCCTTTGTGATTCCACAATTTAACAAAAATTCATATTCTGAAGAACTGGCAAACACAATGAAGAGGGGTTGTAAGGCCTTCAACCTTGACCACACTACAGGAATAGTAGCTAGCTAAGTAGTGGCTACATTAGATTTCAGAAACTAGTTATTTCAACTTCTTGCAAGACTGATGAAAACTGGAGGATATACAGAGATATATAGGAAAAAATAATACTAAAGGGGAGGTGATAATTAGTTATTGAATAAGAGGTGTGACTGAATCAAAATGTAGACGGAGACACAAACAGTGGGTGTTTAAAGTGTTAAAGGGAGTCAGACATAATTTAGGGAGTCACAAACATACAAGGATGAGTCCAGCTCTAGAAATTTCCTATAGGTGTTGCCTTGGCAACCACTTTAGTGAGGGCTGACCCAAACATCCTCTCCGGCAGAAGATGTAGTAGAAACAGTCTGTATAGGCAGGAGCACTAGGTGTCTTGTAGGCCGATGATAGATCCTGCCCTTGATGCTCATGTCGACAACCCTGACGTGGCCATCAGACCCAGAATACAGCTTAACAACATGAGCCATGGGCCAAATACGATTGAAGGCTTCAGGATCCTTGAGGAGTAGTATATCATCCACACATAGCTCTTGGCTTCCAGTCATCCACTTGGACTTCCTTTGCAGGCATCTCAGATACTCCTTTTCCCATCTCCTCCAGAAATCTTCACTGAGGCGTTGGACAAGATTCCACCGGCGTAGAGAGCTAATTTTCTCCGTGTTTCCTCTATGAGGGAAAGCATGCAGGGAGTAACAACCAATGAGAAAATGCCCCGGAGTCAATGGAGTTGATCCATCTTCTGCAGAAGTATCAATGAGAACCAAAGGTCTGGAGTTCAAGACCTGTACTATTTGGATCAAAACGGTGTTCAGCTCCCCAAATGTGAGAATATGTGCTCCAATGGTCTTGCGCAGGAGAGTTTTCATGCAGCGCACAGCTGATTCCCACAACCCTCCGAAATGAGTGGCATGGCTAGGGGAAAATGCTACTTAATTTCTTGGGTAGAAAACCAGTTAGCAACATCCTCAGAGGAAGAAACTCGGCTGTTGATGAAGTGTCTAAGCTCGGCAAGGTCTCTCTTAGCACTAACAAAATTTGAGCCATTACCGGTGTAGATCACATTCGGAAGTCCCCGACGTGCAACAAATCGCTGAAGACACAAGTTAAGAAGGCCTCTGTGGTGAGATCTTCTACTAGCTCAAGATGTGCGGCTTTGACACAAATGCAAACAAACACTGCTACATATGCCTTGACATGCACTGGCTTGCGCACATGACCCAACTTGTAGAGAATCGGTCCAGCATAGTCGATTCCAATATTGGAGAAGGGAGGTGAAGGAGTTACTCCATCAGCTGGCAATTCTCCCATGGGTACGGTATAGTCTTGGCATAAACCTTCTGGCAAATCACACAGCCTCTACTAACTTTTTTTACAAGATTCCGCAGCCTGGGAATGTAGTACAACATTGTCATCATAGACATCGTGGACGGGCCAGCATGAAGAGACTGGACATGTGTATTCCTGACCAGCAATAAAGCTAAATGTGACTTTGCACCTGGGACATTCATGTTCATGGTCATCAGCCAGTTGCAACAACACTCTTGTAGCCATGAAGGGAGAGCTAGATACTCCAAATGTCAGCCTCTTCATTCTGTAGTCATGGAATTGACTGTGCTCATCAGTGAGCAGAAACCGGTGGAGATCACATTCAGAGGACTGCAAGTCCCTAAACATCTTGGAGATGTCAGCTGAAAGACCTACTAGAGGGAGTCGAAATCGGTTAATAACTGTAGACAGCAATGGATATAGAGAGGGACCAGGCTCCAAAATGTCATTAAGGGACACCCCATTGGAACTCTTGGCTGAGGCGTCAAACACCACTCTGAGCTTAGTGGTAGAGGAAGTCTCCTTAAAGACTCCATGTATGGTTAAATAATAGCTGTCGCTTGGGGGCTTCTTCAGTCCGCGGGGGGAACAAGCTCAGCGTGGTTTAGCAACACATATACTCACCAACACTCTCACGGAAATTCAACCAAGTCCTTTTCTTTGTCAGAGGTTTCTCATTTTGGTGGTAGCGAAGTACAGCATTACTTCTGGACTAGCCCAGTACAGGAACAGGACTCTTCTTGGGGAGGACTACATAGTACCGGCCTACCTCATCTCTGACAGTAGTGTCACTGAAAAGTTGCATAGCACTTAGGTCTGCTGGAGACAAAGCAGACTGGTCACCTGGGACTGACTCCTGCTCCCAGAATCGGTGCAAGAGATTGTCAAAGTGCTCCTCAGCTGTTGCAACCTTGAAGCAAGTGACAGTGGAGGAATCAGCATCTGGGAGTGATCCTGTCACTGCCCAGCCAAACAGTGTTATGAGATTTGAGGTGATGATCCTTAGAGTAGCGAATGCCTGCCATTTCTGCTAGGATAGAAAGTTGCTGTGCAAATAGTATTTTAGTGCAATCTCATGGCTTGTAGTAGGGATCTGCCAACTGAAGACCCTGCAGGAAGGTTTTGGTTGAAACTTCTGACATGGGTACAGTGATGTTAGAATCAGGGATTTTATCCGTTATATAAGCTTTAATAAACAGGGATCGATTTAGGCCTGTGTAAACTGGTGACAGCTCAAGCTCGACCACATCCTCATGGCAGCACTCTGCATTGACTCCTAGGATGAGGAGTGGTTTATCTTTGATGCGCTTTGCCTTCAAGGAGTTAGCCAATCTGGAGGTAACCAAGGACACAGCTGTTCCACTATCCAAAAGGACACTGGCTTCTTGAATGAGACAACCAGCCTTGACTCGTGCCATCACTGTAGGTGGATGATACCCAAGATTTTGGCTTACAATAGTGTGCTGACATGGCGAAACCATAGAAGATTTTGCAGAGATGGTTGCAGAGGAGAAGGCTGCAGAGGAGATGCTTGCACAAGAGTTGATTGTACAGGATACACTTGTAGAGGAGCTGCTTGCAGAGATGAGGGTTGCTGAGGAGATTATGGTGGCTGAGATGGCTTGTGCAGCAAGGAATGATGACGCTGAGGGAACTCTCGACAATGATGCTGACTGGGACAGTCTTTTACATTGTGACCTCGACCAAGACAGTTTAGGCAGAGCTTGGCCTTCCTTGCAACTTCTTGACGTTGACCAACAGTAACTGCTATGAAGTTTTGGCATTGTCGAATATTATGAGATTCGGAACACTGAAGGCAGGACACAAATGTTGATGATACATGTATCATTTCTTGACAGGTTTGGGTTGTGATGATTCTGGACGACCTAATTTGACGTCATCAGCTAGTGCATTGCCTCTCTTCTCAAGAAATGCTTCCAAAATGTCAGCATCAGGTGAAATGTCCACAGTAGAAGAGAATAGTTTCCATTCCCTACTAAGGTCATCTGTCATTTTTAGCTCTACCTGAGCTGTCAAGTATTGCTCTAAAGTCATACTCTTTGTGTCGCTCAAGTCCATTGCGATGAACTCTGAAGGAAGAGAGAGTATCTTTCAATGATGTCCTGGAATCTGACACATTTATTTGCTCATACAGTTTCTTTACTTGATGCTTGTATACAACCTTGGGATGATCAGTCTACTTGAGGCATGCTACGACTTCTTCATATTTATCATAAGCTCCAGCAGCAGTCCGAGCTTCTTTCAGGGCCTCTTGGTCTTGCATAGACTCAAGAAGGTGAGCAATCTTCTCTTCATCTGTTAGGCTAACTTCTTTGGACAGTATTGGTTCAAACGCTCTCCAAAAATCTCACCAATCCAAGATGTCACCCGAGAACTTGGGAAGCTTGGTCTTGAGAGTATTGTTATGACGATGTGAGCATGTGGAGACTGAAGTAGAAGATGCAGATGGAGGACTTGCAGGAGTAGATGGAGGTGCAGAAGAAGCAGCTCTCAATTCATCATCAAAACGTAGCTGTAACTTCTTAATGAGAGGATGTATTTCATCTCTCGTCTCAGCTAGTTCATCATAACCATGTAAACTGAATGTGTCTGACTGGAGCTGCAGAGGGCCTGGCATTTAGATTTGAAGTGAGGGCCTACGAGGGAGGTACTTCATCAAGGTCCGCTATTAGATCATGAATTCTATTTCCATGAGACAATGTAGAAACAGCTTGAATGAGTCAGTTCAGTTCGCAGGTCAGTTCATAGTTGAGACGGCGTGGTTGGTCGAGCTCTTCGGCTTCAGATTCAATAGGCGGTGCAGTCGATACCTCATCAAAAGGTCTTGGATGGCTTCGAAACTATCGACCTGCTTTTCGAGATATCCAGAACGTTTGTGTAGGTCTGCAAGATTTTGGTGTCACAAAGGGTGACAACCGACAATCTTGATGTGATTGCACACCTTAGTGATATTTCCCTTCCATGCAGCTCATTTAGACTTGAGGAGGGAGACTGCAGTGATTGCACAGACTTGGTCTGCTATGGAGTCCATAATCACGGCATAAGATTTGCTGTTCAAGGTACGTCCAACAGTAGGAGTAGTCCTTTCAGAGTGTGAAGGCTTGGCTGAACAGCTGACAGAAGGCTGATAAGAATTCTCTAAACTCGAAAGATCCCGCTCGAACGACCAGTTTATGGGGCGGCAAACGCTATGGAGAGGGGTTGTAAGGCCCTCACGCTTGACCCCACTACAGGAACAGTAGCTAAGTAGTGGCTAGATTAGATTTCAGAAACTAGTTATTGAAAACTGAAGGGTATACAGAGATATATAGGAAAAAATAATACTAAAGGGGAAGTGATAATTTGTTATTGAATAAGAGGTGTGACTGAATCAATGTTGAGGGAGACACAAACAGTGGGGTGTATATATAGAGTGTTAAAGGGAGTGAGACAAAACTTTGTGAGTCACAAACATAAAAACAAGGATGAGTCCAGCTCTAGAAATTTCCTCTAGGTGTTGCCTTGGCAACCACTTCAGTGAGGGCTGGCCCGAACAATAACTAAGTCTTTAAATTCTAAACACTTGCATAACAATAATAGTAAAATGCAGTATTTTGGGTGGGGTCCAGTCCGGATATTTAAGGGTGCAGTACCACCGGAACCTGCGGTAATTAAGTGATTCAGTAGAATACCACAAAACCCGCCCGTAACTAACTACTTAATCCAATTTACGCTCCGCGAACTGACTATTGTACACGACTCCCGCACAATTTGAACACGTACCAATTAACTGTATGTAACAGACAATTTACCACAACGAGCTTTCACCTCAGAGGACTACCAAGTACTGGCAGAAGCAGCAGTGTACATAATTAATAATTTTTTGTTCACTTTCTAAAAAATAATACAAAACAATAATATAAAATCATAACTCCATAGTAACAGGGCCATAATCAAATACAATATGAAATGAACAAAATCAAAGGTTCTGAAGTATGCAATACTATCAAGGAGATCCAAGGAGCTGTGACTCCTCATTGACCTCTCTACTGGAGAGCCATGTCCTCTCTTCCAAATAACCAGGATGTAGCATTCTTCCCTTCAGGAGGCATGACTTCTTAGGAGAGCCGAAGGTCTACTATCTTCTCTTCTGGAGAACAAGGAAGCCATGTTTTCTGCTCTGCACTTTTGTTGTGAACCTGCCAGTTGTACCCTAGAACGGTTTAGCGGTTAAAGTAGGAATCTAAGTAGGTAGGAAGGCCTCCATTCTTGAAGACTGCGGCAGGAAAGATTATGCATGGCGGAAGGTCAGCCTCATCTTCATAAGGAGGTGAGCGCCCGTAGCTACTGAGTTGGGTTTTCTAGAAGTATTGGCTAGTTACCAAATTATGGTTTGTTCACTAAAACCAGTTTTGTCTACCAGATCAGTGTTTGCTTATTGTCTGACTGCAAGATTCAGTGTTTGCTAATTTATTAGATCCAGTATTTATGTAGTTGCTGAGTTCATTATTAGATCCAGTGTCTATTAATTACTAGCTAGATCCAGTGTTTGCATATCTAATCAGGTATGTAGATAACTTTTACAAAGTGGGAGGAAGATACCAGTACAATAAGCAGCATAGACTAAAAGTGTTTGATTCATTTAACAAAAAATTGACTTCTACTTTGTCTTTTTATCAGTCCAATTCATTAATTGAATGAATAAGTGGGTGTGGTCAAGTGGATGTGGTTATAATGGCCACACCAACTCAATAGACGAGTTGCATTCAATTCCGCAAAAATTTCAATTAACGTGACGTCACGCGTGGATGCCTGGATCCCATTAAAATATGTATTAGAGTCAATGGGGCGAGTCGAGCGGAACTGTTTGAAGTTCCTGCCAGAGTTACACATTATTCAATTATCCATTTAAGTTTAAATAGTCCAAAAGTTTGCTCCAAGTGCTACCAGCTGATCTTTGTTCCATACTCAGAAGTGGAGCGGTGGCCTAGTTACGGACCTCAATATATGAGATGCCTGGACAGCGCTGTTTAATGTGTGGCAATACACAAGCTAAGGATCCTTCTGTGAGCTTCCACAGATTTCCTAGGGACACAGCAGTGAGGAAAGTGTGGCTGAACACCCTTGGGGTCCATGAAAATGAGCTAAAACCTAACAGTCGAGTATGTTCCAGGCATTTTCCTGAAGAAGGTACCTAGCATGTCATTAGGTAAGAATAATATACTGTTGTGTTGGTGGACTTTATTCCTTTTATGTGTAACTAGCTACTTACTACTAAATAAATACATTTAGCTCCATATTATGCTTACATAGAAAGGCATTTTGCATCTCCCATCAAGCAAGGAGAAAGGGCAGATCGTGCGTCTAGAAGAAGTGTGGATAAGTTTATCAGGGATCACAGCTCTACACCAGTTCCTTGTTCTTCTAGGTCAGTTACTCCTGTACCATCTTCAGAGACAGGAATCATCAACTTCTACCGAGGTAGCACCTCAGAGCCCATCACAAGAATCTTGCATTCCTCTTATGCCTCGTATTGAGCTTCTTGAAGGTGAAATAAAGAAGTTGAGAGAAGCACCAAAAGAAAAATCTCATTTTCGCATTGAAGATATTCAGCATGATGACAAGATGGTATCATTTTATACAGGATTTGTTTCATATAACATTTTTAGTGCTTTTTTTTAAATTTCCTTGGACCAGTAGTTCATCAATTGGGGGTCGAAAGAGAGGATTGATTTACAGAGACGACGTTCATTTAAGCTTGATCCAAAGAACCAATTTTTTTTAATGCTTGTCCGTTTAAAGCTGAATGCCAAAGTTAAAGATTTAGCATACAGGTTTGGAATATCACCATCACAAGTTTCTCGTTATATAACTACCTGGCTTTGTATTTTGTATCAACAGTTCAAGGAGATTGATTGGATGCCTGCAGTGGATCAAGTATTCAGAACACTTCCTACAGCTTTTAGGGAAAATTTCCCTACCAATTATGCACTGATAGATGGTAGTGAAGTTTTTATTGAAACACCTTCAGATCTAAGCATGCAATCATCTACTTGGAGCCAGTACAAACATCACAACACAGTGAAGTTTCTGGTAGCTTGCACTCCCAATGGATCTATGTGTTTTGTATCCCCAGTTTACGTTGGATGAATATCGAATGTAGAGCTCACACAAGTGAGTGGGTTTTTGGATGCTGTTAAAGGCAAACAGGGTATTTCGATAATGGCTGACAAGGGCTCTACAATCAGGGACATGTTGAAAGAGATCAATGTTGATCTGAATATTCTGGCATTTTTAAATCAAAAACAATTTTCTGTACAGGACATTAGTAAGGGAAGAATAATAGCATCTCTTCAAATACACGTGGAGCATGCAATCGGTAGAATAAAAAATTATCAAATCTTGAAAGAAACCATACCCATTACATTAGCTCGATTGACAAATCAGATTACAGTAGAACCTCCCTTATCCAGACTCCCAAGTTACGGGCACCTCCCTCTACCGGGCAGCTGCTATGTACCTTGTGGTTAGGTAAAGTATCCCAACTAGCAAATTTGACAGCTGCTTTTGGATAGGCAGTTCAGCTGGCAGCACTATTT
>WLWI01005661.1_pt1 | contig 10391 bp, 6 predicted proteins | sample 6701501 | NCBI WGS metagenome assembly WLWI01 (sample SAMN12718690, study PRJNA515312) | sponge metagenome | isolation source: marine sponge | host: Mycale hentscheli | place: New Zealand: South Island, Marlborough, Capsize Point | collected 2014-11-01
GGATTTCTCTTGATCTGTTCAATCACTCGATCAATTTGATGAATCGATCGACCGTCAACGGTTTTCCAATCACACCATTGGGCACCGTACACTCGCCCCAAATTACCCTCTTCATCAGCCCATTCATCCCAGATAGAAACACCATTCTCTTTTAAATAGCGAATATTCGTTTCCCCCTTCAGGAACCAAAGCAACTCGTGGATAATCGATCGCAGATGAAGCTTCTTCGTCGTCAGCAAGGGAAAACCTTTGCCCAAGGGGAACCGTGCCTGAGCTCCAAAAAGAGAGTACGTCCCAGTCCCAGTGCGGTCTGGCTTGAACTTGCCTGAGTCCAAAATCAATCGGAGTAAGTCCTGATATTGTTTCATTCTATTTCTACCTCTTCAGCCCTCGTTCAATGACGTCGCGTCACTCCTACCAATCCTAGAGAATCAGCAACCAGATCGAGCAATTCCTCAGCTACCCGCAATTGCCGCTTGAGCCGCCACAAGAGGGTGCTAACGAGAGCGATCATCAGTACGACTCCGCCAAGAATCCACCATTCACTAACCATTTCCCATTCTCCAAAAACAACCACCAGGACACTCATCAGCCCCGCCAGTAAAACTCCCAACGTCACCTTAGAAGGCTGATACCTTAACCGTGCTCGGATCTGCCGTCGATTCCCAGGGAAGTACTCTTCAGCACTCAGGAAGTCGATCTGCCCCCAGATTCCCGCTGGAGTCGATAGATCAAAGGCCTGATACCCATCGTCAAGCGCTGTGGACCAGCCTAGAGAACACATGCGGTCGTGCATCTTCGAAATCAGATCCACACGATCTCCTTCGCTCTCAGACCAGTATTCTTTCCGAACTTCGATCCACAGCCCGGCCCAGCCGAAGCCCAACCGATCACCCCGAGCAGACTTTGAATGAGCCTCTGATGCCACGGCTCGGGGAAACGTCGATTGGGCTCGATACCTGGCAAAGCTACGACAAATCGGTTGCAGGAAATAAAGCAAACCAACGGTAAACCGAGTCTGAATTGATCTATGAACTTGAGGAATCGATACCCGCCAAGCGATCCGAGCGCAAAGAGCCAGAGAACTCAAGATGCCAGCGACCGTAACAAGCCAGAAATATGGACTCAAGAAACCGAGCAGAAAACTCATCCCTCCTACAATGACGTGGAACTCCAAGCTGAGTAAGAATGCCGACCAAACACCGCTCGGACTATATCTCAGCAATTGAAAAAGGCCTCTTCCGTAAACTCCACGGTAGATCACCTGACGGGAGGCATCAAAAAGCCAAGCGGATTCATCATAGATTCGCCCTTTCCAAGTGTGGTCCCCCATCCAATTGAAGAGAGAGGGAAACTTCCGCGCGAGCATCGCTTCAGCCCGACCGTAGCCCATCTGTTGGCTGAGATAGCCACCAATGGTCGATCGACGATCATGCCAAACAAACCCGCCGGCGCTAAATCCAATCAAATGGCCACTCTGCTGAATTCTCCAACAAAGATCCACATCATCACCCGCCGTACGAAAAATCGGATCAAATCCATTCACCTCATCGAGAACAGAACGGTAGAACGCCATGTTGCAGCCAGGAATATGCTCCGCCACACGATCGTTCAACATGACATGAATGGGCCCCCCAGGAGCCACGCCAACGGCCGCCGCGACCGCATTCCCCTCCTCAGGAATTAGATTGTGTCCTCCGACTCCGGCGAACGGGTGTTCATCTAAGGTTTGCACCAAGCGGGCAATCCATTCCGGGTCTGCCCGGCAATCGGCATCGGTAAACGCGATGATCTCACCTGAACTCGTCTCGATACCCGCGTTTCTCGCAGCAGAGAGGCCCAGGTTTTTCGAAAGTCGTACCGTTCGGATTCCTTCAAACTGATTGATCTGAGTCCAAGTCTCGTCAGCCGAACCATCATCCACCCCCACGATCTCCAGGGCCGGGTAATCCAGTGCCAACAACGATTCGATGCAGGCAGCGATCGAATCCTGGGCATTGTAGGCCGCCACAACGACCGAGACGAGAACAGGCTTAATTTCATATTGATGAAGTTCAGAACGATAGGCTGACGCTACAGACCCGAAGCTAGCTTTGTGGCTGCGATCCGCTCTCACCAATCCAAAGGCCCATCCTTCCACCAATCGACCATCCTTGAACCACTCATCACAAAAACTATAAACGAAGGTCCCCGCAACAGCCTCCTTACGGGCCATCGCCAACTGTCCATCAAGCTGTTCCGCCTGTTCATGCTCACTCGTTCCCAGGCTATCAAATCCGATCTCACCCAAAACGAGCGGACGAGTCCCAGCTATACTTTGCAATCGACCTAAATAATTTGAAAAGGCCTGTTGCTCGTGTAGATACACGTTGAAACTCATGAAGTCACAATCTCGGGCAACCAAGTACTCCGTTCGGGGAAAGCCGCACACGGTCGCCAATGCTGAATCATTCACTGATTTCAATTCATGCACCAGGTGGTTCAGGAAATGTCCTATTCGATCCGCGCCACTCCAACGTACTATGTCTGGAGGAATCTCATTCGCCAGGCAGCTGGCAAATAACGCAGGATGATCGCTGAATTCCCGAGCAAAACCCTTCACCGCATCAACGGCTTCTTTCGCGTACGCAGGGTCATCCAAGAACGCCAGCTGGTAGTTCCAAGGAATATCGACGAAGAGCTTCAAATCCGACTCCGCAGCAAGATCAAAGAACCAAGCAGGCGGCACAGTGTAACAACGCAACACATTCGCCCCCATTTCGCGTATCTGCTCGAAGTCTCGTCGTACATTCGATCGCTTAGGGTACAAATCATTCTGTTCCCCGGGAGGGAAAGGACCATAGGTCACACCGCGAAGGTGAATCCGATCTTGGCCATCCGAAAAGAACTTGCCGTCAACCCGCCAACGGCCTTTGCCGCGTGGGATGTCGCTGTCTAATTGTTCTGATCGACCGCTTCCGTTCACCGTTCAGAGCCAAGCCAACCAGAATTACCAATCACGGTCAAACGATCCAATGCTAACAAGAAGCGAGAATGCCAATCATTGAGCTCCCGTCGGCTTCACGCTACCCTATCCCAATGAACTCACTCCCTCAGACCCAGTCCTGTTTCGCCTGCGGCCACAGCAACCCTCACGGCCTCAATTTAAGATTTGCAAAAAAGGATGACACTATGGTCACCCATTGGATCCCATCGAACCATCAAACTGGTTTCGCAAACACAATCCATGGAGGCCTCATCGCAACTGTTCTGGACGAGATCATGGCATGGACCTGTGGGGTCATTGGTGGCAGGTTCGCCTATTCCGTTGATCTTCAAATCCGCTACAGCCACCCTCTTGCCCCGGGTCAGGAAGTCACAGGCCTCGGATCCATCCTAGAGAACAGAAAACGGCGCATCTTTCAAACCAGCGCAACTCTAAAAAGCGGGAGCATTGAAATCGCGTCAGCAACCGGAAAATATCTGGCTGTTAAATCAAACGTAGAAGATCGTCTCTGGTCGGAATTCGGAGAAGAAGCCGAACAATTCAAGAAACTGCGAGAAGGCGACTAATCGCGATCCGTCGATTTCGATTCCGAAACCCGAGGCGAGGAATTAGCTGCACTAACTGGCGACGCCAAATGCTGCCGAGCACTCCGCGTTAAGAACTCAAGAAAGACAGACACACTCTCATACCCGTCGAGCTCTGCCTGTTCGCCATCCGTCAGCTGAGTCTGTGCGGCTTTGGACTCAAGCCGATCAGATCATTATCCGAACCCATGACGACATCATAACGGCAGGACACCAAAGCACGACCCTAACTTTTGAAATACAATGACCGGCTGGAGCCTTCGACATCCCTGGCCTACCAACACCAGCCGGTCGCTTTTTTGTTTCGTGGCTAGACCTTCGAAGGATCCAACCAAAGGACAACAGCTGGTTCCATCCCTCGGGAATCCACCTACCTGGATGGAGCTGCGGGCAACGCGGAAGCCCACGTTATTGTTCCGGTTGGACGGCTCGCTCCTGTTCCGGATCGCGGACCGGCAGTTCTCTGCCGAGTTGTTCCACGAGCCGCCGCGAACCACGCGGTTCGTGCCCCTTAGCTGTTCACCGCTAAATCTTGTAACACACCCCGACGATATCGCCAACTCTTGGATCCTCCGGCAACAGCGAAAGCCACGAGCGACTCGGCACGCTGCTGACAGGCGGCCTCGCTCCAAAGTCCCAAATGATAGGCGGCATCCAGGCAACCCATCTTTCGGCGAAAACGCCGGCGGCTTCGCTCATTCAGTTTAAGATGATCCGGATAAACTCGGCAGCCTAGAAAATCAAATCCCTGTCGAGAGGCGGAAAGTCTCACAGGATTCAGAACGAGACTGACAGTCTCTCCCAGGAAGGTTTCAATCTCCATAGCACATGACTTTAAGAACGAACGCTCATTCGACCACAAGACCGCATCATCCATATAGCGAACATAGCCCGGGAGACGGAGCGTCTCTTTGACAAAACGATCCAGAGGCCCCAAATAGAAGTTCGCAAAATGCTGTGAAGTCAAACTGCCAATGGGTAATCCTCGCCCGGAGAAACAATCAAAGGCTTCTACTATGGATTGAAAGAGCCTCAACAGCCTTTCCTCACGAAAGTGCCGGGCCAATAAACGCATCAGAATCTCGTGGCTGATAGAATCGAAGTAGCGGCGCATATCCAATTTCAAAGCATACCGAAACCGCCCAGAATATTCGACCGATCTACCAAGAGCTTTCAATCGGCCTTTCCCAACTCGACAGGCATAGGTGTCATTGATCAAGGATCGTTCAAAGATGGGCTCGCAAACATTCATGATGGCGTGGTGGGCAACCCGATCCCGAAAGCAAGGAGCTGTGATAAGCCGGGGCTTTGGATCGAAGATTTTGAATTGCTGATAGGGCCCTGGGACGAAAAAGCCTTGAGACAAGGCCTCGCCCAAATCCTTAAGATTCTGATCCAGGTTCGAACGAAAGGCCCGAACATCCGGCCTCAAGGCCTTGCCACTTTGAGCGCGATAGAAGGCATGCTGCAAATTCGACCACTGTGGTATCTGTTCAAACAGATTTCCGATTCGTTTCATCAGACTGCTTCCAGAAATGTTGTGTTTCTTGCAACAAACTTTCGCCATACTTTTCGACGCGGCCCGCTCCAAAACCCTCGATAGCTGCGAGCGCCTTTAAATCGCGCACCCGATGCTGAACAATCCGCGCCAACTGCTCATTGTTGCAAACACGGTAGGGAGGAACCCCTTCGGACTCAGCCAACTTCTTTCTCAATTCACGTAGCCGGGAGAAAAGTTGGAACTCTGTTTCCTCAAGTACTTGCCTGTAGTCAACGCTAGCTCTTGGTTCCGTTTTCTTGGCCTTGTCCCCGTCCTTCTGATACTCCACGCAGAACGACCAGAAAGAAGATTGGCCATCCGCCACAAACTCGCGATGTACGGCAATCAGCCCATGACTATCCAAGAATTGATTCAGCAGAGTCTCGTCTTTCTCGCCGCCGGCAACCGGAATTTTGAACATTCGTATCGACATCCAAAGACCTTATTCAAAATCGAAGAAAAATGTAGATCGATAAAGTCATGAATGAAAAAAAGCCCTCGGTACTCGCGCGGAACGCTCCGCCGCGAAATCCGGCGCGACAGGGCGGCTCCGCCTTTCGCCCTGTCAGCCTCCTTTCGAGGCTGCGCTTTTTTGCTTTTAGATGGAACTGCGGGCAACGCGGAAGCCCACGAAATTGAACCGGGAGGACGGCACGCACCTGAACCGGATCGCGGACCGGCAGCGCACTGCCGAGTCGAACCACGAGCCGCCGCGAACCACGCGGTCCGTGCCATTCTTAGGTCCTGCTGGGTCCAATTCTGGTGATTTTCGGTAGTATGCCCCATCGAACCAATCCGCACACCATTCCAAAACACTTCCATGCATGTCCTGCAAGCCCCAAGGATTCGCCTTTTTCGCCCCGACGGGCTGTGTCTGGCTACCACTATTCCCATCAAACCATCCGTGGTCCCCTAGTCCTTCAGCCGAATCACCAAAAGAGTAGGCAGTCTTTGTTCCAGCTCGACACCCATACTCCCACTCGGCCTCGGTGGGGAGCCTTCCCCCAACCCATTGACAGTACTCTTGGGCCTCCTTCCAGCCAATACCCACAACCGGCTGATCCGCATGATTAAACCGTCGATCACTCCAGTATTCCGGCTCCTTCACGCCGTTGACCGCCTCTAAGTAACGACGATACTGTTCGTTCGTGACGGGAGTCCGGGTCAGGAGAAAAGACCGGCTCAAAGTGACCCGGTGCTGCGGCTTTTCATCGGAATAAGGAGCCTTCACTGAGCCCATTTCAAAGCTACCCGCTTCGATTTCGATGAAAGTCAGATCAAATTCCTGATCTCTCGTCATGCCGGCGGTAAAGTTTTCAGCCGTAATCCGTGCTCCAGTGATTTCGTATACTAAAGCCTGCAGTTCCGGATCTCGCGACGTCGCCAGTTCGGCAATGGCTTCGTGGACTTCAGGTGCTTTTTCTGCTCGGTCCTTCAACAAGCGCACCACTTCGACCCGCCGTTTTGCACTCGTATCCGATGCCTTCAACACTTGAACAAAGGGTTGATCATCAAAGAACAGGGTTTCGCTCAAACAACGACTCGCGATGTTGGGATGCGCTTCGACCAAGCCTGCCGAGAGCAGGGAGTCGAAGAAAGAGCGACAATAGGGTCGCGATTGGCGCAACGAGAGCAGGGCGACTTCCTGCCACCAACTCTGCGTCACCCGAGTCGCCAGAAAGTCTGCATGCCCTTCTCGAGCTGCGTGCTCGGCCGCCAGATACTCTTGAAAACTCAGATGGAGAAAGCCGCAGTGTCCTTCAGCCGACATCGCCAAAATGCCGGCTTCATCTCGCATGCGCTCGAGAAAGCTCAATCCATCGCGACCCAATCCTGACTTCGCACTGACTTGGGCCAAGGCCTTCTCTGCTTCGGCCGTCAGCTCGGCGAGCGGCGCCTCCGTTCGGTTCTCCTGCCCGTGCATCCACCAAGCCAAATGCGCCAAGACAGCCTGCGCCCCTTCCGCATCGTATTTTCTGAGCTTGGTTCCGAGATTCGCTTCGTACAGATCTCGACGCCAATACTCCAACAGCACCCGCACACAGTGAGCATACAACTCCGCACGCCCCGTCGGTAGTTTCCGTTCTTCGTGAAAAACCACACAAAGGATGGTGAGCAGTAGGGGGTTCCGACTCAGCTCGCCGATGTGCCCCGCAATTTGCTTCTTACTGTAGAGAATTTTGAGGAGCGCCGCCGCATCCGCTTGAGCCCGATTTCGGGCGTCTTCCTCATCCAAGATCAAGGACGCGTAGGCAGCAGCGAACCATTCGCGCACGAAGTGTTTAACCTGCCCATCATCCAACGGCCGTACATGATACTCGACAAAGGCATCGCCCAAAGGCACGCCCTCTCGGAAATACCCCTGAAAGCGGCACGTGACCAGAAACCAATCCCGGGGGCGATCGGTCAGTGCTTGTTGAATCCAAGCAGACACCCGTCGCCGAGCCGCCGGATTTGTCACCTCATCGAGGCCATCCAAGATCCATAGTAATCCGCCAGCCTTACCATTCCACAGGGCCGACGACGGAGCGGTGAGGTGTTTGGGTGCGTTCGGACAACGACATTCTTGCGCGAGAAAACGCTCCAAAACATTCTTCTTAGCCCGCAATAGGGTGGCACCCAAGTTTCGAAATTTGAGAAACACGGGCGTCATGTTGGGCGGCAAGCCAAGGTCCTCGGGCAAACTCTGCCGACTCGCCAAGCGCCAGGCAATCTGCCGCGCTCCGGTCGTTTTTCCCGCTCCCGGCTCTCCCAACAAAACAATCCCTCGATGTTTCATCTTGGCGGTCGTTCGAAACACATTCTTCAGCTCCACATTCTGTTCCTGTTCCGAACACATCTCAGCCGCACGCTCCTTGCGTTTCTCGGTGAGCGAATGCGCGAGCACGGTTCTCAGAGGCACGTACGCATCCGCAATCGGTAGCGTGACCTGAAGACTTCGCCCCATCCCCAGCAAGGTCAAATGCTGGGTTTGATCCGCCAGTCGTTCCAGATACGCACTCACTTCAAGCGGCAGACTCCCGAGCTGCGATCGAACCACGGGCTCAAGGTCGGATGGCGTATTGCCCTCTGAGACCGACAGGGAAGCCAGAAATTTAGGCAGGTCTTCGTAGTTCTTCCCGTAGGCAACAAGGGTCAAGGGAGGCACTTTCTTTTTGACCTCGTCATCCTTGACGAGCCAGAAGTGCTGAGCCCCTCGAATCTCAGTCAGCCAGGTCAGGAAGTTACCGAAATTCGGATCCGACAATCCCTCCTCGCCGCAACCCACAAATAGGAAGGTCTTCGTCAGTGCCAAGGCCTTCATCACCGCTTGAGTGTGGGCGTTGCCGCGGACTTCATCGTAGGACCGAACACCCAACACAAGCGAATCGGGCCGATCCCAGAACCCATGAAGATGCAGCACCCGACGGTCTTCTCCCCGGACGACCCGGGTGAGATGCTCGGACTCCTTCCAGGTGATCCAATTGTAACCCGTCACCCGTTCGATCAACCCATCGTAGTTCGTCGTCAGAATCGGCGCACCCAATTGGGCAATGGCTTGGATCAATTCCGGCTTTTCGGCCGGAAGCTTCTCAAAACAGTCACTCGCCCACCGCAATCCAGCTTCGAGCTTCCGCAAGCGACTCTGAACGCCTTCCGCAGCCATGAGGAGCAAATCCAAATCGTCACCCTCCACAAGCGCCTTCATCTTCTTTCCCCAAGAGTCTTCTACGCCGGCCGACAGACACGCCTCAATTCCCGAATCAATCAGGGCCCGCCACATCGGTGCCTGTCCACAAACCGCACGCGACACCCCCGATCCAACCACCACGACCACCTGTCGCTTCTCCACGAGATTTCGGAGTCGCTTGATCACTGCTTTGCTGGCCGCCATAGCAAGAAGACTACCCCGTTTCCCATCCTTCAGACAACTCTATCGAGGACACAAAAATTGCCTCGTTGCAACGCTACGAGAGTTCGTCTTCTCATCTTCCGATCCGCAGATCAGACGAGAGTGAAATCGATGACTAAGCGCCCCATTCTACTGTCCTTCTCGCAAACGCTCCCAATGGCTCCGCAAGGATAGGATTCGCAAGGATAGGATTCGCAAGGAATCAGTCATCCAGATGAGCTCATACAGACCGTCTCCATCGCGGTCATAAGGCACGCAATTGGAGGAAGAGAGAGCACTCTTCGAACGAGGAAGGTCCCCCTCGATGACAACATCGAGGTTTTCATCCAAAAATAGGAGTTGGCGATTTCGATTCTCCATGATTGTGGGCGGCTGCGAATCATCTCCTTCATTCAGCTCTCCAAAATGAAACTTTTCACACAGCGAAATCACCAACAACGGACCATAGTTCCGATGAAAACGTTCGTATCCGACAAAAGTCGCCAACACTCTATCAAGCTGAGTATTCCATTCCCCGCTTACTTCTGTGAGGTTAAGCGGGCCCTGAAGGGCACCTTCATTCATCATATAGAGATCTCCCCTACGATCTAAGGCAAGCACTTCATGCCGTCCATCACCATCAAGATCCAGAGCCTTTCCATCCTGGATCGGGGTTTCAAAAGGATACTCAGCAATCGTCTCTCCCCGAGAATCCAGTTGCAGAATTCGGCTCTGATAACCGGTCTTCGCCTCATTGCCAAACTCCCCTCGGATCACGATCACTGAAATCACAAGCGTCTCGACGGAATCACCCGTAACCCCCAGGACCCTGGCAGAATCAAACTCGCCGCCCAAGGTTCGTCGCCATAGAATCTCGCCAGAATCCGAGATTCCATAAACGTTCGTTTCAAAATCGGAAGATTGATCGTTCCCTTCGTTTCCGTTTCGAACAGACGAGGTTCCCACAACAAAATCGAGATAGCGATTCCCGTTCAAGTTGACAGACAACACGGTCGATGCCGAAGGCCCCACTCGCACATCCCAGAGGAGTTTTTGAGTTTCGTAATCATAGGCCACAAGACCGCGCCGCCAAGGAGACGCCTTTGGATCCGAATAACCCGTACCCGCCATGCCTATCAGTGTTTTTCTTCCGCTGGCGGCTTCGCCAGGAAACACAACAAACTGAGGCAACAAGATGGATGTGAACGTTCCATTCCGTTGATCTGGGGGGGATGACGTCAGGGAAAACTCCGCGACGGTATGGGGATGCTGATTATAGAAAGTCACAGGCATCCCATAGGAAAATGAAGAAAGGGCTGGAAGATATTTTGTAAACCTGCCACTCAGCAGGCATTGAAAAACAAAAGACACCAACCAGCTCGCACCAATCTCACGGTTCTTAGAGCCTGT
>WLWI01005664.1_pt1 | contig 10388 bp, 3 predicted proteins | sample 6701501 | NCBI WGS metagenome assembly WLWI01 (sample SAMN12718690, study PRJNA515312) | sponge metagenome | isolation source: marine sponge | host: Mycale hentscheli | place: New Zealand: South Island, Marlborough, Capsize Point | collected 2014-11-01
TGGCATATGAAATGAATTCCAAATTTGAAATTTGTGAAACCCCAAGTGGAACTGTTGGAGTACAGCAAAGTTTACAGAGCAGGCTGATTTTTTGTATATCTCAACTAGCTAAGCAATACAAGGCATCCGATAAACTACTTCCAGAAACTATTCGAATTAAACTTACTGGAGATGGTACTCAAATTGCTAGAGGTTTTACAGTTGTAAATTTTGCTTTCACTCTTTTGGATGATCGAGACTGTTGTTCAGCAAAAGGAAACCATACAATAGCAATTTTAAAAGTATCAGAAAATTATAATGATTTAGCAACTGCACTAAAAGATGTCATCGAAGAAGCTAGCAATTTAAATTCAGTGAGTGTTGATGGAAATATTTATCACTTACAGTATTTTCTCGGAGGTGACTGGAAATTTCTAGCTCTTGTATGTGGTTTGGAATCAGCTACTTCAAATCATGCATGTATTTGGTGCAAGTGTCCCAAGGATAAAAGATGGGATATGAGCATGACTTGGTCATTGCTGGATCAAGAAAAGGGTGCAAGAACAATCGCTGAGATTAATGAAAAAGCAAAGCTTGCTAAATCAAACAAGAATTGCTTTAATTGTTGTAATTCACCATTATTTTCTTTTATACCACTACACCAGGTAGTTATTGATTCACTTCATTTGTTTTTGAGGATAGCAGATGTTCTGATAAATTTACTTATAAGGGATCTGCGTACATTGGATGCGACAAATCAAAACAAAAGAAATCTTGATGCCTATGTTGATGTGCTAAACAATTGTAAAATTCGATTCAGGTGGTTTACCGACAAAGAAACAAAAAAGTTGACATGGAGAGATTTGACTGGCCCTGAGAAAATGAGATTATTTAATGGCATTAATATTCCTGCAGCATTTCCCGACTTACAAAGTAAAGAGACACTGCAAAAGTTATGGAATGATTTCTTCAAGCTTATGGCATCACTTGGACATTCTAGTTGTCACAATGCAGTCGATTTTGAACAATCTGCTAAAGCCTGGGTTAAGCTTTTTACCTCTGTATACCAGAGTAAAGATGTAACACCTTACATGCATGCATTTGCAATGCATGTACATCAGTTCCTTAGCTTGCATGGAAATATAGTCACATTTTCACAACAGGGGCTTGAAAAGCTAAATGATATCACAACCATCCACTATCAGCACTCAACCAATCATCGAGAATCTGAAGCTCTTAAACAACTTTTGGAAAAAAGAAACCGCATAGAAGAATTGGAATATGGATACCAGAGAAGCAAACAAGTACAGAAGTGCAGTTTTTGTAAGTCTGCTGGTCACAACAAACGTACTTGCCCCACTATACATTAACAATGCAAAATTTTGTATATATTTTCACCTTTGAGAGTCTGCTGGTCAATAAATAATGTACTTGCCCCACTATGCATTCTCATTTTTTTTAAATTAATTTTAACAAAGCAAAATTTTGGTATTATATAATAGTATAATAATGTTTTAAACAAAAATTTGTTTGTCTTTTCCAAATGTTGATCCTATGCCATATTTACATACAAAAGAAAATGATAAAGTGTGTCCAGTGTGTGTAACAGTTTTTGAAGGTGGCTGACTATCACTGCTAGGTGGGAAATATTCAACCAGGCTTCTGGATTTACGTAAAAAGAAGCTCACTGTATCTAACTGTACATAACCATAGTCCCCATTGACGTTGAGTCCTCTGTAATGCCAGAAGCTGCCAAGGAAAGGGTCTAGGTCCTGGTAATGTTTTATTCCGTAGTGCTGAATGTTGCAGACCATCTTTGAAGGAATTCCAACAGTCTTAAGTCCACCATTAAATTGAATTAAGTCAAAGGGCATGCTTATCTTAATAATTGGTGATACTTTTTGACCACAGTTGAGAGCACACTTGATTTTCACACGTAAAGCATTGTAAATGCTATATGGCTGGTAGGGAGAAATAATAGAACTACCTTGCTGGTAGGGGGAAGTATCTGCATTTTCTTCATTTAAGCTTTCCAGTTCTCCTTCATAACGCCATTCATCCCATTCACTAGAGTATCCAACGTAATGTATTTTGACCATGGCTCTGTCTCCCTCAGACTTCTCCTCTTGTACGGTAACAGGGTACAGCTTAGTTTTTTGCTGGATGCGGTCAGATTTTGGAAGCTTTATAAAGCTTTCTTCCTTGTAATTAACTTCTTCTCTTTGCCTTTTTGCCCGTCGCAGCGCTATTGGTAGATCACTGGGTAGAGCGTCCTTGACCTCCATACTTATTTTTTTGTACCACACCCACATTATGACGTTAGCCCGTTTTTTTTTTTTATAATTCATTTACGTTGAATGATTTGACATTCCCGTAGGGTGGGTTTTGATATGTATATACAATGACTAGTGCTTACTAAGGACAGGACAAACTAGTAAATTGAGCATAAACTTAATTGCATAGGTGGTACTGGACTAAAGGTTCTAATCTTTTAGAACAATTATTTGCAACATAATGCAGATGCCATGAACAATCGACTGGTCACATCAAGGGAGGGGGTTTGGGTCACTAAAAGTCCTTATAATGTTTTCTCTTTACCATATTTTGCCTCATTTATAAGAATCAAAGGCACACTCTGTTCTGAGGCTCAAATTTCACAGTAATGTCTGATATATTGTCCATTATAGTCACTCATAGGCTCTTGGCTCTAGTACCATTTCTACTGGTGAGGACCACTGTATAGTGTGCCCAGAAAGCTACATTTAATTATCTTCATTATTGACTAGTAGCTAAATATAGGAATAAATAGAAAAATTAAGCACCATAATACTATTTAAAATTTATCCTCGTAAATAATTTAGTTCTCCATGGAAAAAATGCAAACAGTATTAACTGTAGCCTGTAAGTATCATACATTTTACACATTACAACTTACTTTTACTAGCACATGCTATTGCCACTTCATTGGAACTTCTACATGAAGTATGAGACTGTGCAACAATATTGCACCCTGAATTCAGACGTGAGGCGTGGTCCATACAAGTAACTGATGAAATAACATTCCGAGATAAACTCTGATCATAACTGCTAGGAAAAAAAAAGATGAGTTATGCAGGCGTTACATCTTCAATATTATATATATATATATATATATATTATATATATTTATTCCACCCTAGATATCTTCACAATGATGTTTTTAGGTACATGACCCCATGAAATAACTCATGATATTTCATGATATTTCAGCTATACTGCTCAAGACTCCTTTATAGCAACCAGGGCCAAACATTTTTACAGCTACCTTTCTCTGGTGTACCCTGCTCTTTACCCTGCTCTACAGGGTTAGAGCAGCTGCTACAATATCAGCTGGGGGTGTGGGTAGCCCCTGCAACCACCTTTAGGCTGTTAGTTACCCTTCCTCTAGTACTAACTACAGTAGTGAAGATATCTAGTGTGAAATAAACCACTTATTACACTTATCAGACTGTTATGGCAAGATAAATCCCTCTCAGGCTTTATTTTCACAGGACTCTGGCTTGTGAAAAATCACTGTTCAATTGAAATCTCACCGGGAAAGTGAAGTAGCGCGTAACTAATTGAAATACCTCAGTAACCAAGTAGAAACTAAGTGAAATACCTCGGTAGCTAAGTGAAATAGTACGGGTAAGTGCGCACGCGTAGAGCGTTAACCTTGGAAACGTACAGTTCGAGTAGTTTCTAATAGGGGATAATGTGCAAGATACTTTTTAAAAAGCTGGCCTACTATTAGCGAGTGATAGCACGGATAACCTGTGCTATTAGGGATCAATAGCACTCGTAAAGCAATTGAAATAACACTCGGCTTCACCTCGTGCTATTTCAATCATTACCCGTGCTCTATTACTCATACATATATAATATATATATATATATATAAAGTTAGAGTTGCTAAACACATTTTTTTAAGTGTAGTATATGAATTATAGGCATGAAACTTGTTAAAATAAAATAAATTACAGCTAGTATACTACCATACTGCAAACACAATCTATCTATAATATAACTATACTGCTTAGCAGAGACTCCAACCTTTAATGGTTAGCTTCCATAGCCGTAGCATTTTACTTTAGTATTTTCTGTATTCGTTTCAGTAATTATTGCTTGGCTATATCAATCCCCATACTCAACTCAAGACCCCCTAAACCAAATTAATTAGCTATCTAAAAGATATCATGAGCTGTGAAATAAAAAGATGAGCAAAAAATAAATAAAACATTGAAAAATTAATGATCTTTGTTTGTCCTTAATATTTCTAGTTATGTGAAAATTTAAGCAATTGGTTACTTGAAATGCCTATTTTGTTCTTGACTATACTTCATTTTGGCGTATATTTATTTATTTATTTATTTTTATTTATTTATTTATTTACTCATTTGTTTGTTTGTTCATTTGTTCATTCATTCATTTATTTATTTATTTATGTATTTATTTATTTATTTCATTTTTTTATTTATTTGTTTGCATTTCTGTTCGCTCGTTTGTTCATTCATTTATTTATTTAATTATTTATTTATTTATTAGGGGATTCTGGCACAACATGAAACTTTTCTCCCTCTAGCAGTTACCACTCAAAGACAAATTAACACGAAAACAGCACAATCTAAATTTGAATGATACAACAATGTATTGTTGTGTACAATCTCTGGAAAATTACTGTGATCTATATAATAGAAATCTGTAAATTTATTATGATTAAGATATATTTATAAAATGGGTGGCTGATCAAAAATATTGTTAACACATAATATATTCGTTCTACATATTGTTGTAGACTATCACTTTAAAATTGAACATAACAACACTGATAAATCTATTCAGACTATAAATATTCGTATGAGTAATAGCATGGTAAGCGTGCTATTCGGGATGAATAGCACGAGTAATGCAATCGAAAGAGCTTGAGGTGAAGCCAAGTGCTATTTCAATTGCTTTACGAGTGATATTGATCCCGAATAGCACAGGTTACCCGTGCTACCACTCGCTAATAGTAGGCCAGCTTTTTTAAAAGTCATTTGCAATTGTAACTACACTGTATGGTTCGCTCACTATCTCCTTATTTCAGGATTAGCTTCCACTGGAACTTTGTTTTCTATTGAAAAACATTCTGTCTGATATTGGTAGAGCTTCGTGGTAAAGAATGACATCGTGTCCAACTAGAAACTACTCAAACTGTATGTTTCCAAGGTTAACACTGCACGTGTGCGCACTTAGCTACACGGTATTTCACTTAATTTCACTTAGTTACCGAGGTATTTCAATTATTACGCACTATTTCACTTTCCCCCGTGCGATATTAATTGAACAGCGATTTTCCCCATACATTTTTAATGGGAGACTTATGCACCGTACTATGGTTTGGTAATTTCACACCACTTCTCACTTGATTCCACCATTAAATGAACCCACCTTAGAGCAGAAACAGTATCATAATTATTGGCATGAGAGTAGCCCAGTTGTTGGCATGCTAAGTTTGCTGCATGAGTACTGAACCCAGAGTAGCAAAATGGCATCCATGAATATCGTCCATCACTATTGTAATACATTTCTAAGCGTCCTTCAGTGAGGTAATTACTTGTGAAATTAAAGGAAACCAACTTCAAATCTCCTCGACTTTTACGGTCTATGTAAATAGGAGGAATTTATGTCTAAACAAATCAATTTCATTTATTAAAAAATGTCAAAATAAAAGCATTTATTAGATGTATTCTCTCTCTTTCACAGGCTTTTTTTTAACAATACAGAATTAAAAATATTTGGTCGCCCCGGGAATCGAAGCCACGACCGCTTGCATAGCGCACAAGAGAGAATACATCTAATGAGTAAAAAAAGGCTGAGAAAGAAATTGTGAAGTGATAAAAGCATTTAGCTGGTACTCCGAAGTAGTATTTTTCCTGTGAAAATAAAACATAAATAGCTAGTAACTATTTTACCATCACACGTTAGAATTATATCTTCACTGTGTTGGCAGTCATTCACTCCAACTGCAGCAGTACAATTTCTAAGGTCCATGCTGGAGTGGCTGCAATGATTCAAATTGTCAAGCCAAATGGGACCACTGATTGGCGAATACCTAACCACATAACAAAGTGACAGTAAATATTTGCTATAATATTTTCTGGTAAGATAACAAGTAGCTAATTAGTGTTACATCGATATGGATGAAAGCCACTATTTCCAATAGTCAATAAAATTTTTATTAAATATCTGATAGATCTGATATTAGAAGAGAGCGTGACTAAATACGTCAATTTGATTGGTCCGTTGCTTGAACCTAGTTCACTTACAGTCACACCCAGCAGACTTACAAAACACTTACTGGGGGATACTGTTGCGACTTAATGCCAAGAAATGTAGTTTTGAAAACACTTCAGACTTTTTTTTATTTTTTACCGCCATTGTGGAAGCTATGGCAAATTCTGATGCCACAGCCGGAAGCCTTCGAGTTTCTAACTGTTTTTGGAACAGAAGGATATACTAAAACTGAAACTAAAGTGATGGAACTGAAATAGCTAACAAGTGTACCAAAATGGTGATCGCTCATGTTACATGGGTGAACCTTGGAGTCATTAACAATGACAATGCAGAAAGAAAGCATGCTTTAAATCAAGCCTCCCTGGTTGTTGTTTGTTGTTGTTGTTTTGTTTTTATCTTATCCGTGTACCTTTGAGTGTGCTGACCAGACTTTTCAACTAGCGGTAATTGTGATGAGCATTATGTCGTAGTATATAACTACTGTTAGTGCCTTCAGTTCGATCACTGTAGTTTAGTTTTAGCATATCCTTCTGTTCTAAAAATGTTAGAGAGCAGTACCATGGAAATCGGCAGGATTTTTAAACCCTCAGGCTCCTAGTAGCATCCTCGCTATGCTCTGACACTACAGCCTGGAGCGTTCAAGTTTCTAAATCCTGCAAATTTCAAGGTTTCAAACTGTAACTATTTTTAGAAATGCCTATGTAGCATGATCAGACTGTGTGACAGCTTCACCAATAATTCAATTTTTAATTAAAAAGTCAAGTTTAGAAGTTTTTATACCAGTAATATATTGTTAGTGATGGGAGATATAATTACTCAGTGTAGCATATTCGAATTATTGTAGATCATGGGACACAGAATCAAAATGTAACTACCGAAGTTTTGTCCAGTACATCAATGTTTTGTGGTAAAAAAAAGAGAGAAATAACTCAAAAAGTATATCAAAAGAAATAAGAGAGAAATAACTCAAGAAGTATATTAAAAGAAATAATTAGGGAATAAAAGTACGAGTGAATAAAAAAAATAGTGATTGAATAAAAGTAAGAGTGTAAAAGAAGGAAGAGGGAGATGGGTGAACAGGAGAGAAAACAAAGAAAAATGACGTTGACTTGAACCACAGAAACTGCATGTTGCCACACCGGAAAAAATATCGAATACAAAAAACGATTACCATAGGGAAAATAGTAGAGAAATATCCATACTAGTCAATCCGATTATCAATGCAACACTAAATAATATATAATATATATATATCCCATTAATGCTATGCGCATTTGCCAACTACAAATTAAGCATTGTTTAGGGTAAAATAAATCACAAAATATTTATCTATTGTAATTTATGTAAAATTGAAATGTTCAAACAATTAGAACTGTCAGTGAAATTTTGTTTATTCCTAGATCAGCAACTTTACCCAGCACTATAGTAGCTGACATAACCAGAAAAACCAAGCTGGCCACATGCTATTTCTGCCTCAAGGTTACCAAAGTCATCATCACAGACTGTCCCCCATGTGTTATTGATTAGTATATGCAGACGACCAAAGTAACGTCCAATTGAACGACGTCTGGACAGTCTAAGAGAGCTCCCTAACAACAACAGAAACAAGAAAAAGACAACAATTAAACAAACAACAATTAAACAAAGGCATATTGGTTATTATAAAAGAGTTCTCTCTTTCTAGCTTATGTACTACTATATTATCAACTTTTAATCACAGAAAGAACTTAGCAAATTAATAATGAAATAACATTTTGTACAATACATCACATTGCTATATATTAACTCGTTATTTAATACTGAAATGTGGCTCCCTGTTTAACACCATCCATCCCAAATCAATTAAAGTAGTTATAACAGCTATACAGCTCACTTAGGTTGGTACATTTGAGTCCGACGTCATAATAATGGGAATATGACTTGCTCCTAGAAACTCTACATGAACTAAATGAAGTAGAGCTTATAGAGCACTGTCTAATTTCTGCAGAGTAGGCTGTAGTAGCTTGTTGGTATCTAATAAATATCACAGCCGCAAGATAATTGGTGACAAGTGAAAATGTTTGTTGACTATTCTGCCCCACACTTCTACAAACCCACTACTTCAACAAATCACAGTAACAAAGTAGACAAACATTTCACGGGCAGGATAATGTACTTTCAAACAATGAGAGTCAAATAGTTATAACCACTTCACTCTGACAAGTGTAATAAGTGGTTTATTCTATGCCAAATATCTTTACTGAAGCAGTTTGTACAAGGGTAAGCAACTCATGGTGTAAATTTGGCTCTAATACTCTGAATGTTAGTTCTAGGAGCTCCATACACCCCGTATTTCAGGGTAATGAGCTTGTGCAGTAAATCTTGTGATACATTCATGTGATATCGTAAAACATCTCACAGGTCACATGCCTAAAATATTATTGTGAAAATAACTAGCACGAAATTATACATACTGTATATATGTTGTTTATGAGCATGAGTGTGTACTATGTCGGTTAATGCTGCAATCAAAATTTCATGTAAAAAGAATTACATTGCATTAATAAAAATGACATTTATATTATGGTCTAGAAAATTTGTCCAGTTTTTCAACTGCAAAACTAAAATACAAGATTGGCCATTTAAGATAAGAATGCAGGCTTCCCAAAATGTACGGCAACAAGAAAGTTCATGAGTTAAGGCAATGCATTCCATGGTGCCTATTTTTTCATCAGTAATACAGTACGTAGTTATGCATAATCTTACCGTAGAAATCCAACCCTGGCATATCTTGAAGCAAAACCATATCCCAGCCACCTGCATGCCAGGTCGGCTGCATGCATGTCAAAAGTAGTAATAGTGAATGGAATCCATTCATTTGTATAGTAGATTTCAAGACGTCCGTATGGTGAATTAGTGCTAGAAGGATCATATAGCCTCAACACATGAGATCTCACATGATGTATATCTAATGAAAAAAGGAAAAAAAATTGAAGAGAATTAATTTTCTTCACATTTAAATAGTACTAGATTAAAGATTAACGGCACTGTGAAATTTACACACAATAGCTAGTGGCTATGAATCAAATTATTTTCTTTATTGTAAACTAATACTATATTATTTTGAAGCAAAAAATTCAAACATTGACTCAAGTAATTTTTATATAGTAATGATGTAATAAATAAATACTTTTTGACTCCATAGAGCTTTACTCAGTCATAAAGGTTGCACTGAAAAGGACAGGTAATTCATTCGTTGTAGAAGCAAAAAAAAAACTATATGGACTACACTAAATGGGCCCTAACTAAACTAATGAGCCCTAGCTAACTGTGGGGTGCTTATGTTGCTGTCTACATTACGTTATGAATCTCCATGGAAAGTTTGACCTTGTTGACCCCTGAGGAGGACTTCTTCAAGAAGTCTAAATCTCTGGTTAAGATTTAATTATATTTAAAAAAATCTGGCGCATTAGAGGGACTTAAAAATATCCAGTGTAACATTTTGATGCTTTTTTCAATCTTCTGGAGGTGGAGGCTACCATGTTCGAGATCCGATTTTTATTGTGTGACAGAATGGACTGACTGACTGACAGACAAGCTGAATATTGAAATACTCTCGCACATGTGCGCTGAGTATTAACTGTGTTAGTACAGAGGAAAGGCATCAGTTTCCTTGATATAACTAATAAATATTTTATATTTACCAGCAAAATTGAGTCATTAATGGCAGTTTTTCTGTTTTAATAACCACTATATTTTGATTTTTTTTTTTTAACTAGTAATGTTTAGGCCGTACGATCGTAAGTGATTGTTGGTAATGCCCCCTATAGTAACACTGTACTCACGTGAGCAAATAATTTCTTTTCTGCCTGCGCGGTAGTGTTGCATTACACTATATTTCAGTGGTTTACCAGAGTGCTTGGATTTTCCCATTGAAACTACTTATGAAGTGAGCATCGCTTGTACGTTAAAAGCAGCATTAACATCTACTGCTTCATTGCACAAGATACATGAGCTACGGGCATATTTATATTGATACTATTCCAAATAAATTACTCTTTTAGTCTTTGTAAAATCTAGCTGTATAGTAATGCTGAGGGTTGGCACCCTTGCACTTTGTTTGAATGAAAGAAATG
>WLWI01005665.1_pt1 | contig 10388 bp, 11 predicted proteins | sample 6701501 | NCBI WGS metagenome assembly WLWI01 (sample SAMN12718690, study PRJNA515312) | sponge metagenome | isolation source: marine sponge | host: Mycale hentscheli | place: New Zealand: South Island, Marlborough, Capsize Point | collected 2014-11-01
GTGTGTGTGTGTGTGTGTGTGTGTCGGAGCAGACTCCAGAGTTACTGAAGAAGTTTGACGAGCAGTCTATGGCCCACACCCACAAGTTTGGCGTCATTTACCAGAAGTTCGGGCAGACGTGTGAAGAGGAGTTGTTTGGCAACACGGAGCACTCAGACAGTTTGGCAGAGTTCTTAGAGATGCTGGGAGACAAGGTCGAACTAAGAGGATTTGACGGGTAAGATACTAGAAGAGATGAAAGAATATTGCCCATTGTTGTGGGATTGTTGTGGGAGGGGGTGGGGGTGGAGTCAAGATTGGTGACAGTGGGAAAGTATTAATTCTAATATTCGTATTTGTTGGAACTTCTCTTCAGTTAATTGGGCGTATTGGGGGGAAACTGGCTTTCCTCTGTTTGAGGTTTCAACAGCATTATAGCATTTATTTTTCTCTTTTTAACAGCCAAAATTTTACCCGACGTTTTGTGTTATTATATCACCACGGAAAGTTCAACCTCAGTTGACCCCTGAAGAGGACTTCGGCAAGAAGTCGAAACGTCGGGTTAAGTTATAATTAAAATATTGGCTGTTAAAAAGAGAAAGATTTCCTATTATTACAATTATTTCAGCCGAGAATGACTGAATCATGTATGTATATATATAATATATACAACAATCACCGTCAGACTAAGTTTGAGAATTACTAAAAGTCTAAATATAAACACGTTAGCTAGGAACTGTGGTATGAAACAATAGTGTGACGTCAGTAATGTTAGTGCTGTTTACTGCAAACAAATTGTTAGTCATAACTTACCCAAAATATTTCTACAAAGTTGGGAAGGTTAATTTCCTTTTGAGCAGTTTAAAATGGAAGTGGAGTCATGTTTTTTCTTTGAGCCATCAAGTACACGGCACTTATAACACAAGAGATGATGTCATTTCCTTTCATTGACTATTAGCACCTAGTATTATTTACTACACTCTTGAAACCTGTAATGAATAATTCATGAGCTAGTGGAGAGGTCAGGGAAAGTTTGGTAAGATGGAGGAACTGATAATTGAATTATACATGCACTGCGGCGTAGCGGGCAATGCTTCAGAGAATATTCCATAAAAAGGGATTAGGGATTTTTTTTTTTTTTTTTTTTTTTTTTTTTTTGCTGACTGTTGTTTACTTGGTAGCCTTTGCTTCGTTAAAGTCAGTGTAGTCATTTCTCGTTAAACACACACCCACTCAGTGCAGCTGTAAGAACTCAGTACTCAGTTGGCATACATTGTCAATAGTGATAGTGAGGGGATTTAGATTCCAAACTAATAATCCTGTTTATGTTGCATACTATCTATATTAGAGAGTGAACGAGAACAGTCATTAGAGTGTACTGTGTGTGTGTGTGTGTGTGTGTGTGTGTCAGGAAGAATGGAGGCTACAAAGTTGGCATACATTGTCATTTGGAAATATTAAGGGAATATTTAATAGTGAAAGTGGAGGATATTCTTTAGATACCGAATGTGTGTGTGTGTGTGTGTGTGTGTCTATGTCACCACCCAGCTACCGTGGTGGGCTAGATGTGAATAACAACCAGACTGGCGTCCATTCTGTGTACACTGAGTTCAAAGACCGGAAGATAATGTTCCACGTGTCGACACTTCTCCCCCACGACCATGGAGACACCCAATACGTAAGTACATATTATATACATGCATATATACGGTTAATTGCCCAATGGTTAAATATGTACATATCCTTAGAAATGCCATTTTATTTTGACAAACTATTGAAAGTAGTTAATTGACGACACAACACGTAGTTGGAAACATTTCTTGTCTTTATTTTCAAAGAGATGGCGTGAAGCCGGAACAAGTAAGCTTGTTCTTACATGAGAGGACGGCTCTCGGTGAAGTACTTCTGTGGCTTTGTGTAAACCTGTATATTATTATTACTGAATGTTGAAGTCACATGACTTTGAAGTAGCGGCTGAGGCTAGCTCGTGTGAATGTTGATACAGTGGTTTTATTGGATTAGACAAGACTTGACGCTGGTTTAATTGCTGAGAGTTATTCTGAAGCATCGACCTTTTGTGCATAATCTTTGTTGGTGAGAACATCAGATGTTTTGCTACATTCTTTAAATTATGAGCAGACATCACTCAGTGCCTTTCAACCATAAATGTAGCTCCAGTGACCAGACACAAATCCCATAGGATATCATCTCTAGTGTAACATGTAATTGATACGAATTAGATTAATATGTTACGGTAGAATGTACGACTGAGAATTTCAAAGAAACCATTGTCTTTTTTTTTTTTTTTTTTTTTTTTTTTTTTTTTTTTTTTTTTTTTTTTTTTAATATACATAATAGTAATTGTTTTGCCCCAGGCAACATTTTTTGGGGCTTTCGTTGACGTGCTTGTACGTATTAAACCACTTGACTTTTTATTAGAGAGCACTTCACGTACAGCTTGTTCTTCTACGCCCGCCATTGTGTTACTCACTTAATGTTGTCCTTGTTAGTGTTGTAACCTCGTACCAGCTGATGATTCTGAGGAAATGTTTGTTCTGTGTGCACGCACGCACGTATGTACCTACATGTGTACGTGATCAAATTGTTTGTGACACTTGGATTATCTGTTCCAGCAAGTGTGAGTTACATGGATGGATGTGTATGGGACAAACACATGGAATGCACACACCGCAGTTGGTACGGTGTTGCTAATGGCTATGCCCCAAGGCATAAAGCTGGTGGCACAGTTTGTTTGCCTTGCATTTTGCATGGCTCTTGAAGTGCTGAAACTCCGCCCACTTGGAGGCGTGTATAAGAATGTGTCCCTTTATGTGTGTGTGTATGTGTGCGTGTGCTGCAGGTTCAGAGAAAGCGGCACATTGGCAACGACATAGTAGTCATCATTTTCCAGGTATATGGGTGTGTAATGGCGGTAATAAGTTTCCTGAAACACCTTTAAACAATAATCGTATGAACCATTTGAGTGCCTCATTAGTGAAGAGAGAGAGATAATATTGAGAAATGGAGAAGTGTGTGTATGGATTTTACACTGGTTCATAGAAGCTTGGTTCATTATTTGTAAAAGATTTCTTAACTGTGATATCCCTGTAGCACTATGTGCATGTCACTATGTATTAATTTATGTATGTATGTATGTATGTATGTATGTGTGTCTCTAGGAAGCCAACACTCCATTCTGCCCCAACATGATTCGCTCCCACTTTGTCCACGCCTACATTGTGGTCCAAGTGGAACATCCCTGTACCGACCACACCGTATACAAGGTGGCAGTCTCCGCACAGGATGACGTGCCTGCCTTCAACCCTCCCCTTCCCGACCCAGCAATCTTCCAGAAAGGGACGGAGTTCAGGGACTGGCTTCTCATGAAAGCTCTTAATGCGGAGTTCAACTGCCACCATGCACCCAGCTTCAAGAAACTAGCTGTAAGATATTGTAGCTTCAAAGAAACTAGCTGGAAAAAGAAATTGATGTGTTGAGGTAGCAAAAGTATTTATTGTAAAGATATGACAGTTTAAGTGTGTGATTAGTTGTATTAATAATGACTATTGTCCAGCAAAGTTGTTGAACACCTTTTCTGTTTTGTTTGTGTCTGTTAGACTCGAACAAGAAACCAACTTTATGTTCATCTGATAGAAGAGATTGCACTGTCGGTGGATGAGGTAGATGGTCTGGCACTCGGCAGGGATCTGGTAAGGGGTCAATTATATTTCTACTACCAAACTCCCCGACAGTTCAGATTCTATACTTTGTATGAATAATCTAATGTACTTCAATACTTTTCTTCTCTTCCCAGACGGCATCCCTGGACTATCATGGCAGTTTGTCGAGTCCTCTAATGAACAGGAGCAAGAAGAGAAGGAAGACACTGACGGGGATGTTTGGCAAGAAGGATACGACTCTGTGTACACCAGGATCGCCTGGGGGCTCATCCAAGAGACGATCCACAATGACATCACCCAAGGTAGGCATGATGTGTGTGGGTGTTGGGGGGAGGGGGTTGGGGGAGGGTGCGGGTGTTGGTGTGTGGATGTTGTGAAATGCATTTATAGTACTTCTTATTGTTCTCTTTTTAACTTGCAGAGACTCAACAGACTTCATACGGGCAACCAAGGCTTAACTCCACGACATTTTCTCGCTGGGAGCACGCCCGATCTCGCTGAAGCCTTGTAAGTTGTGTGGTTTATATATATACCCATTGAAGTAGATTATTTCAGGAGTTTTTATTTGCCAGTGCTGTGTAAAGATTGTGGTCGAGTATTATTAATTTGTATATGAAATATCTTTTCCTGTTTATAGAAAAGGTTCGGAGCAAAAAGAAGGCAGTCAGAAGTCCATTGTTCGTAAGCTGACGTTCAGACGATCTGGAGACAGTGGGAAGCAGAAGAGAACTCCCAAGAGAGCATCTTCCGTCAACGAAACACGTGTGTTCGAAGTGAAGAAAAGAAGCAAGGGCTCGTCATTCTCTGACAAAAAGTTGGGTGATAGCTCAGAGGAATCGTCGATAGCGTCTGGCATCAGCGGTAGTGTGCCGTATGACTTGCCTGGGGTCGTGGACACGGAGGAATCTCTCACCTTGAGCTCCATTCATCGCTCCACCAGTGCTGTGTCTCTGAGGGACGTGTCCGTGTCTGTGTGCAACGCCAACACGTGCGATGTGGGCATCCAGTGCAAGATAGAAGGAAGAGTGTCAGCCACTGAGAGGTGCTCATCGCCTAGAATAAATTCCGCCAACTCTGAACATTCTCGGCGAATTCATTCCGTACATTTGCCCGTGCTGGGGAGTCCTATTCTGTCTTCACGGTCGCTTCCTGGAACGCCTCATAAGAACAGGAAGTCACACCCGGTGGTGGCGGGATTGGTCGGTGATAGAACCTTCAGTCCCACTCACGGTGCTACGTTCTCGGCCAAGTCACGAGGATTGTTCAGAAACTCCAGCTTTGGGAGTAGAAGAGACTTTAAGGAAAGGAAGGTCATTCTGAATAACACATCTTCAGACCACGAGGTATGTACTCGATAGTGTTTATTGATTAGAGTATACCTTACCGATTAGTTTACATTCTGATTCTATTTAAAAGAAAGGCCAAAAATAGATAATAAAAAAGACTAGGCATGCTCAGTAGTGACCTCATATGTATGGAAACACTCATGTCCCACACACTACCTAAATGAGATATGTGTAGTGCAACACGCGGCCTTGTATGGCTTCCACTCACTACCATTGTCACAGCCTCAACATAAGAAACAGTACAAGGAATACTTAAAACTTTATTTCCCTCCCAGCTGCTCTTACTTGTGCTAGCACAGTAAGGTGACTTTGTTCTTTCTCTGCGTGTTTCAGGTGTTCTACAAAGTGGAGTCTATAGACAGTGTTCCAGCTGATGCAGATGAGATGTACAGTAAGTTCTTGTATTTATCTCAGAATCACAGAGCCTTCTTAGCATCTTTATCAGTTCAGTAGAGGCTTTTTAGCTCTCTTTAGTTGTATCTGTGTGAGAATAGTCGGGGTGTGCTGGAGTGTGAAAGTGTTCTTGTGTCTCTTATTGGCAGGCTCCTTGCTGGTGTCTCTCCAGTCAGCTATGGAAGAAGTGGCTAAACTGAAAGAACACAACTTTGCTCTTATCAGAGAAAATGTGGTAAGTTCTAGATAGTTGTTGTTGTTCTTGCTGTTATGCCAAACATACATCCAACACAGTACGGTATATACATTGCAGTGGCGTAGGAAAGGGGAGGGGCTCTGGGTGCTTGAGCCCCCTGGCCATAATTTTGAGGCACTATGTCACGACGTGATTTCTCACATGAACAATTTTTAACCACAAAAAAAATGCCTTTGGAGGCCCTCCCCCATACGGAAACATCTTCCTACACTGCATTGTAGGTCATTGACCAACATAAATACATTTGCTAGCTTATAATGTGCCTGTTAAGTTGGCTCCCAAAGCTTCACCTACAATTCATATCTTCTATTGTTTTAATAACAAGATGGCTCACTATTAAAACTCATTTCTAAACATTTCTCATTTAGAAGAAAGTGTAGCAGATTTGGTTTGACAAGTTAGTAACTGCATTTTCTTTTGTTTTTTGTTTTTGTTTGAATAACTAGAAATTTGCGAGTCAGAATCGTGAGCTGAAGAGTCGCTACTGCAGTATGAAGGAACAACTCGCAGAAGCTCAGCAGCATATCAAGAACCTTGATCAGCAACACAAGCCCCAACCTTCTTGCCCACAAACTGAAGCATCCTCATCTTCTCTGGCTCCTCTTCCTTCTTCTTCATGAGCACTTCCATTATGTCTAATTCCATCCGATTATTTATTCTTGTTTAATTTTCTCTTTATATTTTCCAATTCAGAACCATCACTTCAATAATAATTATATGACTTAATTTTGTGATCAAGTGACATTCTTTTTTTTTTTTTTATTGTCCAGCAAGTTTTATGAAATCTACCAGAGTTGTTGGTGTTTCTTTTGACAACCATTTTGTTTTTTAACTCTCATTCTGTTCTTATCATTTAGTGTCAGTTGTATAGTTTGTGTGTTATATTAAGGCATTTCAACACTCTCTCACTATTGAGTTTGGTGATGAAGTCCAGTTACGTAGGGGGTTACTTAGTGGCCACACCCAAACTAAACCCACATTGTTACAGTAAAATCTCCTAATAGTGACCACATTTAGGAACGGGACTTTCGGTCACTTCTCAGAGGTTAGTCCTTTCTCAGAGGTTCTTTTGTTAATGTTATTATTTGTGATAAAGAGTTAGGGAAAATATACACTCATTAATTGATGCTTGTCTTATTGTGGTTATCTGAATGGTGTCATGATGACAGCATCTTAAAGGTATCGTGTTTACGCAAGCATTTTTTTCCTTCTGAAGTCTTGATTGCCTTCTTGTGGCTACTGGTAGTTAACTTAGCTATTTCTCCACCACATGTATCTACTTTGATAGGATGTGCTGCCACTGAAGGTGCAATTTTCTGTTTTAAAAAAAACTTTCCAGAATAAGAGGATTGTTTGAGACGGTACTTGCAACGAACCACACCAGTCTTTATTTTGGTAGCAAGCCAGGTGATTTTTTTTTCTTTCTAGTATTGTACAGTGGATATTGTTTCCTGCACTTTTTGTTTAGATGATAAAAGAGCATCAAACTTTCAGCGAGCACTTAGTGAAGACCTTTAGTCCCAGACAAAATTGGATACTGTAGAAGTAGTGTAGTATGCTATTTTTTATTAGCTTACATGTGACCGCAATCTCAAATTTTCAGTAGGTGTGGTCTTTGGTCGCTCATAGAGGGATGAATGCATTTGTTTTGAGCAAGATCAGACCGAGAAATTGGTTGCTAGTCAGAAATAAGAGGTGATTGCTTCTGGGAGGTTCTAAATGCACTATATTTGTTGTAGTCGAAATTGGGGGGGAGGGGGAGGGGGCCCCGCATGATTTGGTCGGTCACTTCTCGGAGAGGAAGTTTTATTGTATGTAAATGCAAAAGCAATATTGTCATTTGAAGCAGCAAGCTAGCACACTGACTTCTATACACGTAATTTTTTCTAACCCAAACTATTTGATTAACTTTGTCATATACTTTTCTAACTGTCTCATTTACTGCTCTTTTTTTTTTTTTTTTTTTTTTTTTTTTACTAAAATAGTAATAATATTCTAGCATAGTTTTTCTGTATTCCTTTCATGCCATCTCAGTATAACATTGTTGTTTTATGGAAGTGCTAAAAGGTTAGATTGTACCATTATGGTCCATCAAATTAAAAAGGCAATCTAAAAATGTTTGATCTAATCTCAGTATATGAGACCACCAAGAATTACACTAGCCCCAGCTATTATGAATTATTTGTATGCCCCTGATCGATGCAGCTAATACAATGTAGCACTTTCAAAAGTATATTATAGCTCGTTTTTTTAATTTTTTTAATTTATTATTGTATCCATACATTTTATTTACTTATGTATTTTTTTTAATACTAAGTATTAAAGAGACCTTCATGCGCTACTTGATGTAAGAAATAATAAATCATTTTTTAATTCTGGATATTGGCTACTAAATAAACAAAATTGACATTAACCCCACCTCCCAAATCATTGTTTAATTATAATTAATTATGCAATGTTTACTTCTCATATACTTTTATGTCCCTTAGAGGAGGTGGTTGTACCCCTCCCCGGACCCTGGTGGTGCCATGTTTTGAAGTTACTTTTAAAATGGGCTATAAATATTCCCTGAGATGATATTCCCTCTGAAAATTGACATTTGGACTAGCTATAATGCTTATTCGTGGTTGTAATGTTATGCTAGTCCTTATTTTGCATAAAAGTTTTCAATAAAATGTGCTATCATGTGATTATCATGTGATGTGATACATAAACAATGTGCTACAAGTGTGATGAGTGTTCATGGATTGTTTATTGTATATGTGCATAGCTGTGATAATATTTGCACAAGTGTGGTGTGTGCACAACATAAAATAAATGCATTGCTGTGTAGTTGCCGCTTGTTTTTTTGTTTTGTTTTTGTTTATTTTTTGCCTTTTTATCATTTTTTTTTTTCTTAAATTTTTTTGTTTTGATTTAAAAATTTTTTTTTTTTGTCCTTTTTAATTTTTTTTTTAATTTTATTTATTTATTAATTTTTTTAAAGTATTTTTTTCCAAAGTGCTTTGTTGGTGCAATGTGCAGATTGTTTTGTGATGTGTGCACAAAATAAAATATTAAGGCATGGTTTGTTTGTTTTTTTGGTCTTTTTGTAGTGTGTGCATAACATAAAACATAAAGCATGATTTAATTTTTTTTCCTTTTTATAATTTTTTTCTGTGGTGTGTGCATAAATTTAAAAAAAAAGCATGTTTTTTTGGTTTTTTTACTTGTGCATGTGCAGTGAAAAGTGAAATAAAGTTCAAGGTCAAGTATTTTTCATACGCACTTCCGATACTGGACTTTGGTGTACCGTAGAGCCACATATGCTAACACCAGCCAGAAGACAGCTTGGACAAGAAGTGCTATCTCATCATTCCACAGCATAGAGAAGTCATAGCCTTGCTTAGTGAGTATAGCTTCTGCATCAGCTACACACAAGGTCATGTTGGACGTTGGATCAGGTACCACTGCAGCCATGCTGTAAGAAAATAAAACATATGTAATATCAGTTATTAATAGCCACTCTAATTATAGGGTCTGTAGTTACTCATGTATAGGGTATGTATTCACTATTGGCTGTGTATGTCTTTGGCTTACCAATCAATCCTATTGATTGTGCCATTCTCATCGGTGGGAAGCACTTCATAGTATATTTTGCCTTTCAATTCATTTATTAGCAAAGCCTGCAATAGAAAAATAATTTAGTAAGGATTTATAAGTGGTAAAAATGAGTATAAAAATTGTAAATATTAACAGACTCAGCTACCGACTTTCCCATCAAAGCTGACACACTAGTATGTAATCCTTCTAAATTTAAAAATAAAGTTATAAAAGTGCACTAACTAGCTAATTAAGTTTTTGGATGCTGACTTGTACTGTCTAGAAAAAGAACAGCAAATAGACTAGAGAAAGATGTCTACCTCTCCTTAATATTCAAAATTGGTTCAACAAGAGATAAATGAAATACAGATGCCCAACGAGACATAAAAGCTAAAGCTATTCAGTGAGCAGCAAAGGTTGTACAAATTATAAAATTCTAAAAATTTATGAATGTCATTGTGTAGCTAGTCAGCATCAAAATGTTAATAGTTCAAAAAAATATAAAAAATGGCTGTATGCCATCAAAGACTGCACTAAAGAAACCACTTCATAATATTATTATTAAAATCAATTGGCTGATTGATAATAATGTATCCAGAAGTAAACATTTACTCTTTAAATAATACAATTCACATTGTTTCATGATGATATTACTTACCTCAGTAGCAAACCTGAATATGCTGACATACTGCAACCATCGACAAAATGCTGGAATGGTATGGATGGAAACTAGAGCTCCACTGAATAGCTGAAATAGGACAAGATTTGCAAGTTTTATTCACTACTCTCACTCACTTGAATTACCCGTGGATATATTGACATGCAATACGTAAGTAGACTTCAATAAGGCTTACCAGGAGACTTAGGAACTGTAGGCACACAAACAAGTTGGCTATTGAGAAGTCTCTGAAGAGAGCGCCATATGTAAAGCCAGCAGCTGCTCCATTGACTGTGCTAAGTGCTAAAGTCATATAATAGATGAGAAACTTGACTCCATCATCCGCAAAACCTAAGATAGAAAAAGATTTAAGTTAGTTTAGGGTTACATATTCAATAGATTAATTGTTGTAGCAACAGTAATGACAACTGCAGAAATGAACATAAATTGAGAAATAATTCTGTACAAATGAGGACATAATGGCTTCTTTCCTA
>WLWI01005666.1_pt1 | contig 10388 bp, 5 predicted proteins | sample 6701501 | NCBI WGS metagenome assembly WLWI01 (sample SAMN12718690, study PRJNA515312) | sponge metagenome | isolation source: marine sponge | host: Mycale hentscheli | place: New Zealand: South Island, Marlborough, Capsize Point | collected 2014-11-01
CACAATACAAAAAAACCTGGTCAGAGAAAATTCCTAAAAATTGGCCAGTATAAAGTGCACATAATATACTCTTAAATGAAAATAAAAAATTTGGATGTAAACAGCCTACTTTTTGAGCTAGGAGCCTATCTACAGACACAAAAAAGAATAGCAAAACGAGGTAAAACTAGCTTTTCACTCAAATCTTCTATTTATTTTTTTTACAGCACATCATTCATTTCCAAAATAGATTGATATTTTGTCCAGTATCTTTGCAGAGGAAGTTACTCTTGCTTTTCCAGCAACATTTTCTTTTAATAGCGATCTAACACCTTGGTCACCACCTCGAGAATACGCCAATTTCAAGTGGGACAACGAAAGTCCACTTTTGCTCATTTTTGAGGCTGATCCCTGTGACAATACTTTTTTGTCAATCAAAAGTTTGAAAGACTTCAAATACTCATGTGACAGGTAGTGAAATAAACATTCTTGCACTGTAGTTACTGAAGTTTTCCCTAGTTTTTCCACATACAGTTTTTGCAAAGCCTCTACATCACCAAGAGCGTTGTGTGCATCGTAACTTTGCCCCAACAGTTCTGTGACAAGAGTTGCTTGTTTGAAGTCTGTTACATCCTTCTTCCTCTTGTAAAGCTTACCAGTAAGTGTCAGGGTATCAACAAATCCTTTCACAGTACTTTCCATCCGGAGACCCACTTTCAGCATGCTGTTATGTAATACAGGCACATCGAACCGTGCAATATTATGGCCCATAACCAAAGGAGGACCATCACACCTGCTGATAAAGTCCAGGAAGTTCTGTAATGCATCTTTGAGGTTCATATGGGGAACTTCTAGTCCATCCCGAAACATCTTTGATCCCCTGACTTCAATCTTCGTGATTCTGCTGGCTTCAATGGTCATGCGCTGTGAGGGAAGAATGTATGTGCTGAACGTTCTGCTGGCACTGACAGCAGCAATCTGTACAATATCCGCATCACGACCAAGCCCAGTAGTTTCTAAATCAAAAAACACAATGGGCTCTGTTCCATCGATTGTCACGGGTGGTGGGATTTCCTCAGTGTCAGGGGCTTTACTCTGGAGATCCACCCCACTCTCGTATGTTTCTCCTTCACGCACTGAGGAAACATACGCTTTGTTCACATGTGCGGACTTCAGTTCCAGTCTCCGGCGCTTGTATTTTCTTGATATTTCGTGTGATTTTTGCAACTTTCGCTTCCGATCTTTTCTTTTCCCTAGTAACACAGTGAATTTACCAGGGGAAAGATTTGCCTCCTCATTCAAGGGCAACATCCAGCCATGTCCCAAGTTCTTTTGTAAGACTGATGCAGCCACTCTGTGCACAATTGAAGCCGACCCACCATAAGCTCTTGTTTTGGGTGCCTTAGATGCTACGGTATTGTTAAACGATTCATTCGCCTGTGATGATCCAAGGCAAGTTAGCTTCTTCGCATTTTCTTTATATTGTTCAATGAGCCTTTCCAGATCAATCCTCAAAGCCTGATTTTCTAGTGGTTTTTTTTTAGGCAGGCTTTTCATCTTGTATCCATCTGGATTTTCAGAGTACTTACACCATGCTGGATTGCACTTTTGATGTTCTCCATAGATATGCGGTACGATTAGATCCAAAACTTTAAGAATTCCATCCACGTTCCTGTCTTTCCGCTAGACTTGTAAATGAAATAAAAAACGTTTATTCCTATCTTAGTCCTCAACTATCTTTAAAAAAATAAAATTAAAATAAAATAAATAAATAAAATTGTAAACAAATTTAATTTCTCAAAAATCTGCTTGGCATTATATGGTCAAATGGGGCCTTTTATGCCGTTAAGAATTCCTACCTTACCTTACCTTACCTTACCTTGTTTGCCGTGAGGGGCAACCCGTAAAGGAGGGAGGTGGAGTCCTGGTGTTTGAGGAGAAATTCTCCTAGGGAAAGGGTTTTGATCCAACACAGCACTTTGGTCCATTTTCTCTGCTAGTCGGGCGGTCTGGGCGTCAGGCCCCGCTCAGATCAATCGGCTGGTCATGCCAAGCCCTTTTGATCTCTGTTACCTACAGATATTTAATGTATAGATCAATTTACTATTTGCCAACCTGATCAGTAGCTCTCAGGCGAGACTTTGAACAGTAAATGCCTCAGTACTCACTCAGGACACATTGTATGTATAACAGAGGTCGAAAGAAAGCGGTGGCTAGGGCCTAGCTATTGTCTATTAAATACCGACTGGCGTATCCCCCACTAAGTTGTGGTTTGGACGAACAGTTTTTTGGGGTTTAAGGACTAAGTAGCCTACCACTAATGATGTGACCAGGATTGGTTGGTTATGGGTTTAGAGTAATGGCTATATTGCCTCTGTAGGTCTGGGTGATCGGATGACACTCCCCGCGTTGGGCTCCATGGAGGGTGGGCCGCAAAAGGTAAAGAAATAAATTTTTTCAAAAACCATGGCTGAAAACAAAAATGGCGAACCCAACTTTGAAATTGACTTTGAAACAGATAATGACAATATAACAACGACATACGAACAAAGACGAAATACTAGAAGACAAAGAAGAATTGAAGAAGACGAATTCCATGAACAAATAAAAGACCACCCAAACAAAAGAAAAAAACCAGAATCAGACTCAGATAAAGAAAATATCACGGCAGACACAGGCAGTCCGGACATCTGGCCAAGATTCCTTGTAATAGAAGATAAAAACCCTGAGGAGACAGCTCTTGGCGGGCTGACTCCTTTTGCAGTTACCAAATACACCCAAGCTTTGATTGGAACAGTAGGACAAATAAAAAAACTGAGATCGGGCAGTCTCTTGGTAGAGGCAACCACAAAAAATCAATCAAAAAGAATTCAACAGCTAACTCAATTTGCAAACATTTCTGTTAAAGTATCCCCCCACAATAGTCTCAACAAAAGGAAGGGAGTCATCCGTTGTGCCGACTTTAAGGGCATGACGGAGGGCGACCTGCAGAAAGAACTAGAGAGAGAAGGAATTACAGAGGTGAAACGAATAACAATATTCAGAGACGGAAAAAAAGAAAATACGAACACTTTCATCCTATCTTTTGGCACACCAAATTTACCAAAATTCATAAATGCTGGATACTTGAGACTGCCCGTCTCAACGTACATTCCAAATCCCCTTCGCTGCTTCAAATGTCAGCGGTATGGTCATCACCAGACCAAATGTCGTGGTAAGATGACCTGCCAGAGATGCAGCGAAGAGGGACATGACAACAAGGAATGTCATGGACCACTGCTATGTAAAAACTGCAAAGGGAGTCACCCCGCCAATTCAAAAACCTGCCCGACATGGATTAAAGAAAAAGAAATAATCAAAATCAAAACAGAAAGAAACATCCCCTTCCCCGAGGCTCGTAGGCTTTGCGAGCTGAGGAATGCCGCTGGCCCCGTGACTTATGCGCGAGCAGCAGCGGCATCTTCGGCGAACAAACCTACAGCTTCAACAAAAACAATGGCAACACAAACAACAATAACATGGCCTCAAAATTCAGATACCTACAGTCTTATTGAAACGAACACCACACAAACGCAGACTTCAAAACCAATAAAGCACCAAAACCAAAAAGACCAAAAGACAGCTGAAACATCAAAACCAGCAGAAAAATCCTCAACAACAAAACCAACAAAAAAAATAATTAGACATAAACCTGGCCCAGTGTCATCAAAATCAGGACCTAGATCAAACAAAGGAAAAACCCTTATAATAAAGAAACCCAAACACAATATACCAGAGATTGAACTCTCGAACCGTTTCAATAGCTTGAGTTCGAGTGAAGGGGAGGAGGATGGGATGGAAATTACTCCACCTGATCCACCTGATCCCCACAACACCGAACGGGCTGCTGAAAACAGTGAAGCAAACAAAAAAACTTGATTGAACCATGGATACTATTATACAGTGGAACTGTAGAAGTTTAAACAAAAATTTTAATGAGCTGAAATTATTAATTTCTTCTCATAACCCAATAGCTATATGTCTTCAGGAAACATACTTAAAAGATACAGATAACATTAGTATTAAAAATTACACTTTGTACAATTTACATGCTGAAACAGAAAATGGGAAACCATCAGGGGGAGTTACTATCTTAGTGAGAAATGATGTGGCACATCAAGAATTAAAAATAAATTCAAAATTACAAGTCCAAGCAGTAACGATAACAGCCGGGAAGAAATTTTCGCTCTGCTCCATCTATCTCCCACCACAAAAGAAGGTAGATGAGGCAGACCTTGAGACTATTATAAATCAGTTAACTGGAGCATATATGCTATTGGGAGATTTTAATGCACATCACACTGTATGGGGTGGAAAAAAGATAAATCCCAGGGGCAGAATTATAGAAAATCTTTTACTTAATCAGCAGCTAGTTTTTCTGAATGATAAGAGCCCAACCTACATCAGCCCTGCTGATGGAACACAATCCACTTTAGATTTAGCCCTCAGCCACCCAGCACTAGCTTTAGATTTTAATTTTGAAGTTTTATCTGACACCCATGGAAGTGATCACTATCCATGTCTACTAAAAAGCACAAATTCGGACCAAAATTCAAAAATTCCTCATTGGAACTTTAAAAGAGCCGATTGGAATAAATTTGAAGATTTATGTATGGACAGACTCATCGATGAACCTTTAGACATGGATAGGTTCACTTCCGAATTGATTAACATTGCAGAGGAATGCATTCCAAAATCCGCTTCCACTAAACCAAAACCAAAGTATCCATGGTTTAATCAAGACTGTAAAGAAGCTATTAAAACTAGACGCAAAGCGCTAGTTTATTTTAACAAGTATCCAATTAATGCAAATCTTATCAAATATAAGATAGAATATGCCAAAGCACGCCGGATTATTAGAAAAGCAAAACGGCAAAGTTGGAGAGATTATGTCTCTAAGTTAAACTCAAGAACACCTATAAAAAAGACCTGGGACATGGTCCGGAAGATATCTGGCAAGTTTTCCTCTTCGCCTATTAAATATTTAGACACAGATCAAGGAAAGGCTACAACCAAAAAAGACATTGCTGATACATTAGGTACAGCATTTGAAAAAAACTCGTCATCAAATAATTATACTCCAAAATTCAAAAACTTCAAACAACAGGCGGAGAGGAAGCAAATCAATTTTAAAAGCAATTTTAATGAGGATTACAATATCCCTTTTAAAATAGAAGAACTAGACGAGTCCCTCAGCAGTGCAAAAGATACTGCTGCGGGGCCAGATGACATTCACTATAACCTCCTAAAGAGGCTACCACAACCAGTAAAACAACAACTTTTATCAATTTTTAACAAAATATATAGTGGAAAAGATGCTTTCCCCACAGAGTGGAAGAAAGCAGTGGTTATACCCATCCCAAAACCGGGCAAAGATCCACTTAAACCAAATAGTTATCGTCCCATTGCCTTGACCAGTTGTCTGTGCAAGGTAATGGAACGAATGGTCAACAATAGATTGGTGTATTATCTCGAAAAAAACGAGATAATTACCCCTTATCAAGCAGGATTCCGGAAAAACCGGAGTACGAATGATCAATTAGTCCGTTTTGAAACCCTACTTAGAGACGCATTTGTAAAAAATAATCATGTAGTATCAGTTTTCTTTGACTTGGAAAAAGCATATGACACTACATGGAAATACGGTATTCTAAAAGATATGTATGAAACTGGACTCCGAGGTAATTTACCAATATTTATAGGAAATTTTTTGAAAGACCGAAAATTTCATGTCCGAATAGGAGCAACAAATTCAGATAGTTTTATTCAAGAAATGGGGGTTCCACAAGGTAGCATTCTATCCCCTACACTTTTCAGTTTAAAAATTAATAGTATCGTAAAATGCCTGTCAAACAACATAGATCCTTCTTTATATGTAGACGATTTTCTGATCTCGTACCAATCAAAGAACCTCAGAGCAACAACAAGAAAATTACAATTATGTCTAGATAAATTAGAAAACTGGTGTAATGAAAATGGTTTTAAATTCTCTCCAACTAAAACAGTTTGTGTACATTTTACAAAATCGAGAAAAATCCAACCAGACCCAGAATTAAAGATTAACGGAAATCTAATTCCTGTAGCCACAGAAGCAAAATTTTTAGGAGTAATATTTGATAAAAAATTAACATTTAAACCACATATAAGATATGTAAAAGACAAATGTTTGAAAGCGCTTAACTTACTTAAAGTAGTGTCCAAAACTGAATGGGGCGGAGATCGCAAAGTCCTTCTTCGTCTCTATCGCTCCTTGGTACGATCAAAATTAGACTACGGTTGTATCATATATGGATCAGCCAGAAAATCATATATCAAAATTTTAGACCCAATAGCACACCAAGGGTTACGTTTAGCCCTTGGTGCTTATAGAACCTCGCCGGTCGAGTCACTCTTGGCAGAGGCTGACGAACCATCATTAAAACAGAGACGAGAAAAACTCTCAATGCAATATGCCATCAAAATAGCAGGTCACACTGACAACCCGACTTACGATTGTGTCCTAAACCCGAAATACAGCAGGTTATACAAAGCCAAGGAAAGAACCATCCCTTCCTTTGGCCATAGAGTCCAGCCCCTCCTTCGGGAAGCCGGTATTATACTGGAGAACAGTATAAAAGAAACAATATCAATAACACCTCCGTGGACACTTGTGCCACCAACAATAAATTTCGAAATGTCAAAATTAAAAAAGTCAGAAACAGCAGGAGACATATACATAAGTAAATTTCGCGAAATTATAGAAAAATATCCAAATTACCAACGGATATACACAGATGGCTCCAAGACAGATAAAGCAGTATCTGCAGCCGCAGTTAATGTTAAGTGGCAACTAAAGAAAGCCATCAATAAAGATAGCTCAATATATACTGCGGAATTAACAGCACTAGAACTCGCACTCACAAACATTAAAAGATCACACCATAAAAACCATATAGTGTTTTCCGACTCAAAATCTTCCTTACAATCTCTGCAAAACCCTTGGAGTAATCATCCTTTGGTTTGTAGAATTTTAAACTTGCACACATGTTTAAGTAAAAGAAACAAGACTATAATATTCTGTTGGCTCCCAAGCCACATGGGCATAAAGGGTAATGAGGCAGCAGATAGAGCAGCAAAAGAGGCTCTAGCACTGCCTGTTACTGTCTTTCCAGTACCTGCATCAGATTATAAACCAAAAACAACCAAATACATTAAAAAGATTGAAAAGAATAACTGGGAGGAAATACAAAATAACAAATTAAAAGAAAAATTCCCAGATTTAACCAAACATTTTCAACCACATTGTAACAATAGAAGAGACGAGGTGGTTCTTACACGACTTCGGATAGGCCATTCACGTCTCACACATTCATATATCTTTGAGAAAGAACCTGCACCTGAGTGTATTGGGTGTAATGCCCCTTACACCATTAAGCACATATTATTGGAGTGTATTGATCTTTCGGACATACGAAAGAAATATTTTAATTGTACAGATTTGTATACACTTTTCAATGTAATCAAATCTGAGCAACTTTTAAAATTCGTCAAAGAAATCAGAATTTATAAAATACTGTGATATATGAACATTTCTTTTTACATTCATGTAATTTTTATATTTTTAGTTACAAGGTAAGATTTTAACCTACATGAAATGTTTTCTATCTTTCCAAAAGTTATAAGACTTGAAAATGAAATAAAAAACGTTTATTCCTATCTTAGTCTTCAACTATCTTTAAACAAAAAATGAAAATAAAATAAATAATAAATAAAATTGTAAACAAATCAAATTTCACAAAAATCTGCTTGGCATTATATGGCCAAATGGGGCCTTTTATGCCGTTAAAAATACCTCCCTTACCTTATCTACATATTAACCGTGAGCAAGTCCACAGGGAAAATCACTACTTCACAAAATTTGAAAAGCAAAACATTGAACTGAGTATTCTTACTGAGAAAACCCTCTGATACTATAGATTTCTAAAGAAAATGTAGAATTAGTTTACTAACCGAAAGTAATCATCGACCTTTTGCACAAATAATTGTTTTATCATAGTGAAAACTGGATGGAAACACATCAGTTAAGTGTACAATTCTGAAGGAATATTGATTGAGGTTCACTTAAAAAAAAATAGAAACACATTGATGCGGATCAATGCTGAATTTATCAGGTGGGAATGGATTTTATTCAGTGGAGAATATGATCAAGTTAATAAAGTGAACATTGTTCACTGTTGAAATCTGGATGGTAATAATGAACAGTGCAGTAGAAATCATCATTTTAGACATGAATATTTGAACGAGCTGTTCTTTTCTACAGTGTTTCAACATGATTTGTTCTAAACAGAAATTTTATAAAACCTGTATTTCAATTGCATGAAACGGTAAATTTAGAAACAAATATTCACACATCTGTTTATTAGCAAAAGTATATGCAGTACATTTCAAGAGGTACTGATTAGAGATCATTGATTAGAGATTCATTTAACAGAGAAATATTGATTAGGGCATAACTGATTACAGACATTGCAGAATACAAATTTACACCATTCAGTTTGTCAGTGCTCACTCACGAAAATCACCATTCATCAGGACACGATTCCAAAGAATGGAATAACAAAGGCATAAGTGTTTAAAAACACAAGAAATAATGTACACTATTAATGGGTAATTCACATGAAGAATATGGTAATGCATTCAAGCAAGTAACCATATTCTATAATTATAAGGTAGTCTGTTTTTCATTCAGCCTGTTTCTCTGTTCATATAAAATAGCCTGTACATCCATAATTCTGAGAGCCCTCGCATTTCCTATATCTCAGATTCAGTAGTTACACGTTGTGTAAGCTGCTAAACCTCTTGCTGGCAAAGGCCAGCATCTGCCTTGTAAGTTAGACATCATGTAAATGAACTCCATGTACGGTCAGGTTCAACTCAGGGATTTGATTGAGATAAATGACAAAATAAGATATGCACCGTTAAAACACTTATCAAAATATATCTGCATAAAAAAGACGATAATACAATTGCATGATAGCAAACATTTTATTTTTGCTTCAAGGTCATATCAATATTCAATGGTGGGGTCCATATCTCTGATGACTGCCATATCCATGGTCACGGTTACCATACCCATAGTCATGATGACCATGACCATTGTTGTCATAACCATATCCATTGTCGTATTTATTGTCATAGCTGTTGCTATGCTTGTTGTCATAGCCGTAGCTGTGCTTGTTGTCATAGCCATAAGAAGCATGCTTGGCAGCATATCCTTCATCTACCAAGTTGACATCACAGAAATCCCTGTAGCTGTACTTGCCACCATAACTATATTTGTTGTAAGCAGAGTTACGGGTTCCCGGAGCACAAGGTTGCTCATAGCTGTTGCCATTGGAGCAGAACACAAAGGAAGAGTCATCCTTGAAGTACAGACCGTCATTGCTACACTTACCACCATATTTGCCATGGTAAACATGTGCACCATTGCCAGCATAGTGACTGTCCTGCTTGTAGTTTGATTTCTTGTTGTAGCTATCAGAGGCTGCAGCCAAAGCCACTAGAGCAGTTAGAGCAAGGAAGACCTTCATGTTGGCTGTGAAAATGTTGTGACCATACTGTGGTGAGGACAGCTTTATATACCTCATGGATAGCACCTGTTGTCTACATATTTAGTATTGTTCGATTCGTGCACTGCAAAACGTAACATGATGATGTAACTGCTGCTACTGTTTCTGTTGCCAGATAGCGTACAGAAGGCAGATGGTTGATGCTTTTTTATACATAATCGCACAGTGCTATCAATTAGTTGTCCAGTTTAATATTTGGTTGCTATTGTTCTCTTTGATTTCTATATATGAATAGCACTCCCTTTTCTATTAAAGAAATGGAACTAAACCTTGTGCGATAATTTACCAAGGCAGCTTCAAACTTGTCTATTTTCAATACAAAACCTTGTAGACTAAGCATAACTTGCTGTATTGTTAAGCTATTTATATTATATTTTGTCAAAGTATTCATCAGTGAGTTATTTTTATTAGAAATAAAAATGTTGATTAAAATAGAACCAACCTGTGTATCATTCAAGAGGGAAACATATACAATTACGGAGGAACACATAGACCAGTGTACAAATTCGAAGAGGAAATTGACAAGAATACAAATCCAAAGCAAACTATTAGTGAGTATTCATTTACGGAGAAAACATGAAAACGTGTACAATTCGGAGGGAATGTATTTGGTCAGTGTATCAACTCAAATCTACATATTAACATCGTCAAAGAAATCGGAATTTATAAAATACTGTGATATATGAACATTTCTTTTTACATTCATGTAATTTTTATATTTTTAGTTACAAGGTAAGATTTTAACCTACATGAAATGTTTTC
>WLWI01005669.1_pt1 | contig 10387 bp, 6 predicted proteins | sample 6701501 | NCBI WGS metagenome assembly WLWI01 (sample SAMN12718690, study PRJNA515312) | sponge metagenome | isolation source: marine sponge | host: Mycale hentscheli | place: New Zealand: South Island, Marlborough, Capsize Point | collected 2014-11-01
ATTATTAAAGAGAATCAGTGCTGTGTTTGTGGGGGGCTGTTTGAAGAGGATGAGGATACCGGTAGAGTTTGGCTCAAGTGCACGTGTACCAGATGGATACATCAAGACTGTGTAATACCATGTTCGAGTTCTTCTAAACTCTGCCCGATATGTTAACCACAATCAGACTGATACACTTTATAATATAATTTAATTTCTACACATACGATTTTTTCATATTATATTGATAAATGGATTTCAATGTTGTAAATCAAATTGTGTTGTGCATTAATTCTGATTTTGAGTTAGTCAGTTTTGAAACGTTTTGTAAGTTGTAGTCGATAATAGATTGTTTATAAATGTCTGGGAAGCCGATAGTGGATATCGGGCGCATTATATTAACCTCATTCACATACATACACTTCATGATGTAATTCAATTTCTACACATAAGACACTTTTCTAAAAATATTGGTAAAGGGGTTTCAATGCTGCAAATCCGGTGGTGTTGTGCATTATTGCTAATTTTGAATTGTTGGCGAGTTTTAAAGCATTTTTTCTTGCTGCAGCCGATAATCGATGATTTATAAATGCCCGGGAGGCCGATAGTGGACGTCGGTGAGCGATTATCGAGGATCGGTTACTCGTCACTCCCAGGGATATAATTATCACGCTTCCTATAAACGGGAAGAAACTGATTATTAGTTTAATATGTAGCTCAATAAACATGCAATAGAAGATAATTAAAATATATTTTTGGCTAAATAAGGCTAGGTTGAGGCAACGATTGGCGCAAAGTTCGGCCGATAGTCGAGGTTCTACGCTATATGGTTCTGTAAAAATGATAACATTTTTGAGAAGACATAGTAGATGTCTTGACAGAGCACAGCCTGATGGAAACTGTTTGTTTCGCTCTCTTTCCAAGCAGCTTTTTCACAGTGAGAAACACCATAGTACACTTCGGAAGACATTAACAGAGCATGCAGCATCCTACCCAGAAGTCTATAGCAGTTGGACTATTGACGGACTCTCATTACAGGTGAAATAACCAGGAACTTGGGGAAGTCAACTAGAAATAGCAGCTGCAGCTACATTGTTTCAGAAGACCATTTATGTTGCTTCGGACTCTCTGGTACCCAATGAGTGTCGATGGACAGCTTTCCCACCACTTACTATCCCAGAAACATCAACTTTAGTGTTAGGTTTTAGAAATAGCACACAGTAATCAGTGTCACTATGATGCCATATCAAGTATAGCAGTATGCAAAACACCAGTTCTAACTGGCCAAACTATAATTGTACCCGATATATTATAATCATTGTAATCAGACTTCATTAATTTCTATTAACTCAATAGTATAACAATAAATTGATTGACAATCTGAAGATAGATGTGGGACTTATGGCAGATAGGGAGTATTACATAAAGCATATGAATTTTTGGTGATATTGGTCAGGGATGTATATAGAGGGGGAGGCACACTGGGATTTTCCCTCCAGCTTGAGTCCCCCTCCCCCCAGAAATTAGTAAAAAGAATAATTATTAATTTGAGTTTAAATTTTGGTGACTATGTTATGAAGAAAAAAAAAGTTTACCGTTATTTGTTGATATATCATACAAAAATGCCTTGCTTAAAACATTACAATTGCATATGCATGAGCAACTACCTACAGTACATGACTATTTTATTTAAAAGTCCCCCCCCCACCCCACCCACCTTGGAAAAAAAACAACCCTGTATACATCCCTGTGGTACAACCGTACAATCTAGAACTAGGCAGCACATTAAGTCTTGCTTTATTAGCTAAGCACTCACCTAGAATTAAGGTTACTTGTACTCCATTCTCTTTTCCAGCGGCACCAATACAAAGACAAAGTCCCTTATCATGTAAACAAACGCGTACAATCATAGTTTGGGAGGCGTGACCGCGAAGGTGCGGCTTCGACGTCAGATTTCCGTACTTCAGATCGAGTGAACTTAGCGATTCCCAAGATCTATGTTCAAACAATTCGGTAAGTCTAAACTAGTTACAGCTACTGTTAGAACCAGGTAGAATGTGGATTACAATGAATTGTATCTTGTTTAGTTCGTTTGGCCAAATTGCTTGTGATTCTTGCTGAAGCACTCCTCCACTTTACTTCTATGCAAAAGTTTTCCTGGTAAAACTTTGCTAAAAAATAGCATCATGTTTGTAAAAGATTATTTTCTTTTCAGTAACATTGCGAAGGTCATATTTCAGTGAACAGAGCGTACCTTCTCATCGTTTGTCTGATTCAAGTAGGTGTTAATTGAATTTATGTGAAGAGGTGATTCAGCAAAAAAAAAAGATTGTAGTCCAATTTAAGTATTGTAATTAATGTTGTTTGTCATAAATTTGTAGCAAATTTTCCTGTCTTAGTAGAGCGGATTTATGATTTAATGATCACGAAACTTGATATATGATTCCTGGACATCATAAGAAGTATTTTAAGGTTCCGTGTACCGTTCATTCATTAATTATTCATGAGGCTATTTACACTGTTATATTTCCACAGTAATCACTCCCAAGGATCTGCTACTAAAATGACGGCAAATAATAGACTGAACTTTATAGGATAATGCTGAAAGTTGGCGCAACTTCGTTCGCAAACTCTGGTAAAGCACCAGTAACAATTGCAAGTCGCTATACGTCAAATTCTAAGTGTAACACTCGATATTTCTTCACTCTTACCGCGTAGCACACAGCCTTAACACAAGACAAGGTGACTGAATGGAAAATGCTACACTGCGAGCCCCTTCAGAAGACAGTAAACTACCTCATAGTCTGATGGAGACGCTGTTTAGCGACCCTTACCAGAAACTTTCCATCGTAACTTCTTTTCCAAGCAACTGGTACTTTCTGAAGGATTTAGGCTCCGCCTTAGACTATGTGGAATTACTTACTGCATAGCAACTAATACCAGCAATGCTGTGAGAAGCAGAAATTGATACCACACGCGAGTTATCTACCGCTTGGCTGCTAAAGTCAGACCGCAAACCAGCTGTGAACTCTCAGGCATCGAGAAGGCACGCTTCTGGCACAAAGACACTCAAGTTCAGCTCCGTGTTTTTTGGTACAGCGATATGTTATTAGTGCCGTGGCTACTAGCACTCCTGATCAAATAAGACAGTTTTAACGCAAAAAGAAGAGATTATTTAACAATCAGAATGACTGGCTCGCCTATTCTATATTTACCATATTTTGGGATTTAGTGTTGAAGAACAATGGAGCCTGAGCATTACAATAAAATTTGTGTTGTTGTTTTATGTGGGTGTTTGTATTATAGTTAGCTAAACATCTTACAGCCACTAAACTTTTATAGCCTTGCCTCATAAAACCCAGTATTGTTAGAAAGCTTAATATTGGAGAAATGATTTAATTGAACAACTCCTTTCTTGCCCTATACCAATAAATAAATAAAGAATTCCAAATCACTAATACTTTGATGACACAAAGGTATTGAAGCCACCATTACAATATGCTGACAAAGATAATGGTTCATGTCACTTTGTTTTAGTAGAAGTTCAATGCCAGATGTTCTGTACTGACACCTGATTTCGTCATCAGAACTTATACAAATATACATACTGAGAGAACATGTCAAGACAGAATGTAGTTGGACGGCAAAAAAACTGTTATACTTGTTTTATTTGGATTTTTATTGACAAAACAGGCCAAATATCAATAGGAAAAAAAACAACAAGACAAAATAGTTCTTGCAATCATCATTAGTCTCATCAACACATTATTCGGATGCCGTTTATAATAAATTATAATGTGTTGGGTTGCTTTCTGCTGTAAAGCCACCCACACTGCATCTCACATTACATTCACTAAGCCCACAGTTAAGAGGGTGGTAACAAACCACTAACCACTGGGTGTTATTTACAACATAATCAATTTGACTTGTGGTAGCTCTAAAAAGAGCCCAGTTGTAAACAAAAAATAAGAAATACAATAATGAGCCACGAGTTGGCTGTTGTGACTTTGGAAATGGTTAGCAGAAGTGACGGCGTATTCCCAATGTTGCTTGGAGTGTGGTAGTTCAGCACAAGATTCAGATTTGTAGGCAGATAGGGCTGAAAGAATACAGCATTAGCAACCCCGACAGAAAGAACTGAAATGATGATGACAGAGTCTATACACAGCCGAGTCTGAATAGAAGGTTGGTGGAATAGTCGGATCTGGTACCAGTCAGGATGGAGTTGGTCACGGTTGAGACAAAGTTTTAAGCTGCTCTAATGGCTTCACAAGTGCAGCTTCATTCCAATCCCTTACCCTGCAAGTATAATAGAAAGATTTTATTTGAAGTGACTGTTTCAAAATAGCATACTACAGTTAGCGCTGGGACCTGTTGTCCTTATGCTTCACGGTAACTGGTAGATTATTGGCGCTAAGAAATTCAGAGCTGGTTTAGCTTGAATAGGGTGGTTCTGCTATATTATACTGAATGATTAAATGACCACAGGTTCCTGTGGCATGGCACCCTTAAGCAAAGGAGCTGAGCCACATCTATTATGACCTTTCGTGACCTCTAGGCATCATGTTTTACCATAATATGGAATTTTACTCCAGTATAAAATTTATTTTTGCAAACCATCAAAAGCATGTTGTAGTGGGTGTGGCTTTTTGTTTTTATTGTTGCTTCCTGTTGTCATGTTAGTTATATAATATGCATTAAATCTTTCTACTATTTGATAGATTTAGAGATGACATATTGATTTCAATATTTATCAGTGACGCTAGGACTTTTTATTGTATATACATGTAACACCAATACTAGTTAACCTACACTTATAACTAGTGGTGCGCTTGAGCACAAATGGCAAGCGAGCCTGCCTAGTTAGGTAACGTAAGACTACAGTATTGTTACTATGTTTTAGCTTAGTTCATGCAAACACTATAATAGCAGTTATGACCTTTTATTTCAGCAAACAAATACAAAATTACTCTCTTACCTGATTAATGGTAACTTTTGTAGTATCAAACATCAGCCATTCTGATAACCTCAATTGCCAGTAACTCTTGAACAAACTCTCAGCTACAATAAAAAAAAAAGGCCATTGTTATTATTTGTAATTTAAGCCAACAAATATGGAATTACTACTTACCTCAATTTCCTGAGTATTGATAACTTCTATAGTATCAAATTTTAGTTATTTTGACTATCTGAATTACCGTGAATTCTTGACAACAAGCTCTCACCTACAAAAACAAAAGACAATCAATTTTAGCACACAAATACAAAATTACTTTCTTACCTCATTTTCTTGAGCCAGTGGTAACTTCCGAATTTAAGCCATTCTGACTATTTGAATTTACCAGTCACTGTTGACAACAAGCTATTAGCTACAAAAAAGAAAGGCCAGAGTTATTGCATTTTTAGCTAATAAATATGGAATTAGGTACTTACCTCAGCTTCCCCTAGAGTAATAGTAGCCTCCTTAGCATTAATATTACGGCATTCTGACTACCAATGGCTCTTGACAACTAACAATCGGCACTTCGTATCCCCCTAAAACGGCGAAGTTTTGAAATTACATCTGGAAAAGGGTCTTCAATGCCATAGTAACCGGTCGAAGCAACTTTTTGTGTCTTGAAAAACAGGCGTTTTTGCAGAAATTTTCTCACACTTCAAAATAAGGCTTGCTTAATGCTGTAGTTTCAGAATAAACTGGGGTCAAGCATTGTGGCAATTTTTTTTTTTACAATGTGGCTGGGTGCTTGCTAGTCTAATAGAACACCAACAGTGTGAACCCTCATTACTACTATATACTAGCTAGCTATTACATAATCATCTCAGACCAAAGAATATCTTATTGGCTATTCTTATCAGGTTCCAATATAGCTTGAGCAATGAATACAGTAGATGTAAAAGAAGAAACAAACCAGAGACACTCACCAGCATATATTGTCAACTTACGACTCCACTTTCTGCACTCTATTAACATTCCTTGCATAAACAAAATAATGGGCAGCAATTTATTGCTCACGTTATTACGATGTGATGATAGGGGGCATTTACCCACAAAGGCTAGTGCCTACGCGGAGCTGATAGCTTCGTGTTTTCTCAAGAACCAGCCCAAATTTATAAAGTAGCAGAATGAACGGTATTTAATCATCGTTCTGAGTAAATTCATACCTAAATCAACAGTTAGTTGCCAGTAATCTCTAAAATCAGAGTATGACAGGTAGACAGACAGACAGGAAAACAGACAGACAAAACAACTACTATAACCCTCTCACGCATGCACGCTGAGGGTTAATTAATCATATGCATGCACGCTGAGGGTTAATTAATCATATGCTTTGTGTGTCAGTAACGACTACTAGGACAATGTGTTTATTCATAATAATTCACTATTTGAGCTGGATGGTAAAGCATTGCAACCAAGTGAAGGTGTAAAGCATCATTTCCAAACTTATTTGAACTACCCTAAATTTTTGCTTAACCCTTTCGACGCAGTAACTGCATATATGCGAGTGCGAACGGGTTCACGTTCTCCGAATTAAAGAAATTCTACTTCAGATTAAACCATCATTTCGTTTTTATACGTAAAGTAGGCTTTGTACGTACTTCCTTTTAAAAAATATTGAACGCATATGGGCAGGTTAAGTATTTTTTTTATTGTCTGAAAACGGAGATCAAGAACTTTTTTTGACCGAGAATTTTCAGGACGCTGAGCGCCCAATTTTTTGTTGCCTATGGACTTCAAACACTCAGAATAGAAAGTATGAAGCCTACAGAGAGTCCCGTTTTTTATGTATCAGACCTAAATACCCTTTGGTTTTAGATTAGTCAGCTGCTTCATTGTGAGGGGGTGGTGTTATTACCACAAACCCATTAGTGATATGACCAAATAAGGGCAGTACTGTCACTTGAGTTAAAACAATAACAGAAACATAACAATCATAGGCATTGTTAGTTATATATTTCTATATCCCTATCCTAAACTATAAATCCTAGGCTGCAACCGTGTCCTCCCTTATCAAATTTTAGACAATCCAAGTTTAACTTCACAACTTGGCTGCTCATTTCCACTTTTTCGTAAAGTTTCCTAGTCTACCACCCCGTCCTCACTATATTACAATACTTTCTGACATCAATGAAGCCAGTTACATCAGCAACTGTGTCAGTAATAGCAGCCATACTGTCTACAACCACCATCCACACATCCACAGCAACGACATCATCCACAGCAGCGACATCATCCACAGCACATGCTGGCCATAGCTTCCGGATAGGGGAAGCCAAGACAGCAGCTTCTCGTGGGATAGAAGACTCATCAAGACTTTAGGCCGTTGGAAAAGCCTAGTATACTTAGAGTATGTCAGGATTCCAAGGCAGCAGCTAGCTACATACTCTACCATATTATGTTGATGATGCCACCTGCTGAGTCACTGTTTCTCTTATATCATTGCTGTCATCTTGGTTTGTTGTGAGCTTACAATTGTTCTTCCTCCTTGATATTTTACATAAATCAGGGTTAGCTGGTTGTGGTTTTTCTTGGTTTGGGCTAGTCTGGGCTGCCGGAGGCCCTCCCGGCGCCTTCCATATACTTGGTTGGTCCTCCTTTGACGGGATTAAATGGGGCATCTGCCCCGCCCCATGTATGTAATTGCCCCGAGCCAGCACAGTTGGCCCGGGGGTGGGGCTTCCCGCGGCCGCCTTGGCCAAACCACTCAGCAGAAATGCTTGCAGAAGTATATAGGGGGTAGTATTAGATGTGGGGTACTGGGAGGTAGCTATGGGAATTGGGTAAGTAGAATCAATATGTCACCAAGCCTGCAGCAGGAATGGGACCATGGGTTGGGGTGAGGTGATATTCCTTTGGAGTAGGATGGAGCCACAGGATTAATTACTGTTTTATTGGCGTTTTTTTTTTTTTTTAAACAGTCGCGCAGTAGTGTGCCCGTTCTAGCAGTAATACGCCCGTTCTATGGTGCGAAAACCGACACGTTATTTTGACTTCTACTGTATATACATTGCTGTACAAAAATAAACTAGCTAGTGATGTGCTTCAGCATAAATGACAAGCAAGCTGGTCTGACTGAAATCAAATTTGAATGCTAGTCGCTTATTATATTTGATTGTTAGTTAAAATATTTTTAAATTTAATTGTGCTATTGTTTAGCAACACATAACACTTTACACATACATGTACACTTTTTCTCGGGATACACTAGCACAAGACTTACATTGTATTCTCTTCGTGTCTTGACTATTGGACAATTGATTTTAAAGGGATTAGCAATCACACTTCTGAGGATGATAAGGGTAAGGATTGATAAATCAAAGGATTCTGCTTGCTAATTTTCCAGAGTACGCTCCGTTGAAAGTGCTTCTATGGTATCAGAGCTCAAGTAGATAAACCATTGTATTGTATTCTCTTTGTGACTTGACTATTGGAAAATGGTTTTTCAAGTAAGAACCAACCTGTTACGCAAGGCTATGTATATCAGATCTTACAAACTAGTTGGAATTTATATTCTATTTTATTACTGGCAGTGCGAAATTACCTTGGTTAATGAGCTGTTTGTCATAGCTTGCGAACTTCCGTCCAATTCTGTCTCTGCAGTGCTTTGCCTTTATTTTTCCAGGCATTATTTGAAGTATTTTCTTGTAAATTGCATGTACCCATGGTAATGTTAACATTTTAAAATAGCCTATGGGGTGGGCATGCATTGACATCTTTGAACTTTGCCACAAACATACATATATATACCAAATGCACAATTGAGACTCGTTAGTGAGGGTCTCTCTTCGTTCACCCAATTATTATAAGACCCACTTGAACAATAAAAATGTTAGAGATATTGAATTAAATTACTGTATGCAATTAAGAGAAATTTTTTTTTTTTTGCAGCATGTCAAAAAATAATTTTAGATTGAAGACTTTAGAATTATGTCAACAACAAGTGACCTTTACCATCAGGAACAACTTGGACAGAATAGCTCAATTTTTGAGAAATCAAGAAATAATAATTCGCGAAATGTACCATGAAGTTACTGATCCGAGTATTTGCAAAAATGAAGATGATGGAGCAAAAGTGGTGTTTCGGAGACTGTGTAAAAAAGTAGAAGAGGATGATAATATATATGAAAAATTTGTTATACACATTCGTGAAAATTATGACAGTAGTGCAAAGAAAACTATAGCAATATTGGATGAGCAATACAAACAAATTTATACTCAAGGTATGAACAGGTATAGCGTAAAGGAATAATTTGTCATTAATTTTATATTCTATGTTGTTATGATGAGTCATATTGCAGTACGAAGTATTGTCACTTGGCAACAACACTGCAAATATTCTTGTGTACTAATTGTTTATTAACTGCTGCTATGCTGGGAAAATATGTTGCATCACAGAGTACTGTTTCATATGACAAAATGCACTACCAATTGCATACCTTCCACAAATATGGCATTTTCCCCTCTCTTCCTCTCTGTTTACTTCAAAAGCAGTAGCTTCCACTTAAATTTCCTCGTTTTTGGGGTTAATGTATAATTTCCTCTAATATCAGTTAATTTTGTTTTGATGTTGCAGTTTGCTAATAATAGGCAATAATTGAGAATAAAAGAGTTTTTTTTCTTTTTATAGGTTGACTAATAATAGCTGTTTTATTCTATTGTTAATAGGCATAGAAATCATTCAATGTAGCCTTTACCAAGTTACAGAATGTAAATGAATAATACAATAAATGTGTTGACCAAAATCAATAGCAGACCATCTCTCCACAGTGGTTCGGATAATATTTGTTTTGATTATCCTAGCGTTAAGTTAAATAAAGGAAAACAATTTCTCTAACACTGCAATAATGTTGAATATGTATATATATTATTGTTCAGATATCCAAGAATCCAAAGTTTTACCTGCCTCACACATATCTAGTGAGAGTAAGTTCGAATATTTAGTTTTTTTTTATAAACAATCATCTTTGATAGAAGTAATTGTGATGAACAAAAAATGAATTACTAATAAAATTTTGATGTATTTTTTTTTTGCACTAGCTACATATATCTTTGACAAATACAGAATTTAAAAAAAGGTTCGGCTGTTATTGGGATCGAACCCAGGACTACTTGATTTTTAAGTTCAATATCCGTTGACAGGCAAGGATTTTTTTAAAATCAGGAATAGCTTAAGATAAAGCCTGTGTGAGAGAGAGAATATATCTGTTCGGGACTACGCACCCGAACTGGAAAAGGCCGCCGCCTGAAGGAACTTTTCTCGGGAACATCGAACTCCGCCCATGTTTAACCCACTCGTATTTCTGTATCACCCTTACTATATATAGTGTTCAATTATTTGTCTAAGTTGTTCTTGCATATTTCCCGAACCATCTCTGTATTTGGGGTGGAGTGCGCGCTTTGGGTTGCTAG
>WLWI01005670.1_pt1 | contig 10386 bp, 6 predicted proteins | sample 6701501 | NCBI WGS metagenome assembly WLWI01 (sample SAMN12718690, study PRJNA515312) | sponge metagenome | isolation source: marine sponge | host: Mycale hentscheli | place: New Zealand: South Island, Marlborough, Capsize Point | collected 2014-11-01
CTCTGCATTCTGAGATTCTCCGCAAAGTGGGCTGTATCTATCGTTATATTGGAACATACGACTATGCAATGCCACTAGATACTGATGACTTCTTTGTGCCGAGAATCCCAGGAAAGACTCAATTGAAGGACTACATTTTGAAGTTCTGTTTCTCAAAGCCAGCTGGCTCATGCCAGTTTGACTGGATCTGGTACTATCCTAGTTGTGGACTTACAGGCAACATAACAGATGGGAATGTTACAGATCATTTGAAGACTTTTGTTTATAATCATGGTTATGGCAATTATAAGTCTGTACACAATACCCAAGTTTATTTGGATTCCTCTTTTCACGATGCAAGATGTTCTAATTGCTTGGCACCGGGATATTCTATGGTACATGTCCCACAGCATGTGGCTTATGTGGCTCACAATAGATATGATCATTAAGAGACATGCACCCTGTCAGAGTCATGGCCCTTTATTATAATTTTCTTAATTTGTTTCATAGCTTTGTGCTTTTCTGAGTATTGTTTTATGATTAAGCTTGACTCCATTAGTTGATGTATAATTACTATCAATGAACATCTCTTCATAGGTGTCATTTACTTACAACTACGTATGCATGCATAAAAAATAATTTGTATGTTTACCTATCACTTCTATGATTTTTTTTCATAATAGTACTAATCGAATTAATTATATAATAGCTACATGTTGTTTGCTTTTCTTCAGTACAATTTTGTAGCATTTTAGGTAATTGGCAAGCGAGGCGAGCGAGAAACTATCAGGGAAAACTCATTGAAAATCGGGGATATTTGTTTAGAATCCCGTTATGTACCGTGAAGCCAAATTCGCCTTTGACCTCAACGTGCGCATCTTTTTCGTACTTTGAACCAAAAGAGCATAGTGTACTTTGTCCTTTGAAGCAGGTATTGGATCGTTTAAAAGGTAGGCAATATGAGAAAAGTAATTCGCCTGATTAGTTGACCACACCCACAAAATATAAGGCTTGACTACACCCAGTTGGAAATCATTTGCTGGTCACATGTAATACATAATGACCAGACTAAATCAGATGGCCGCACTCACATATTAATTGACACTATCCACATAATTTATAACCAAAACCCATTCATGATGACACCACCCACAAATAAACTGATGACTTTAGTTCGTGTGAGCCAGAAGCATGTGGCCTGCTACTCCAAAGAGCCCTACACTTGCATTCCATCAAGACCTACTTTTGTGGCTGGAATCATTAGTTCTGGAAGGGTGTATTGGTGTGGATGCATTTTGCCGTGCTCTGGATTGCAAGAGAGGGAAGTGCATTAGCTCTCAAGTAAGTGATAATAGTATTCAAGTACTATTGTATGTGGCTGTCACAGAATGAACCGAAAGGAGTTTCATCAAAATGTTTCTCGAAAGCACCTGTTGTCCAAACAAGACATTAATGTCAGGAGAAATGTACTTGATCGTCAGGTCAAGCGCCATGAAAATGATGCAGTGTCAGTGGAAATTTTAGTGCAGGAGTTAAAACATGAAACTTTTAACCCTATCCTGTTTTATAAAGCTCAAGGGAGTCAATCAGAAGCTAAGCCATTTCTAAACAAAGATTTTTTCATTCTGGCGCTACAAAAAAAATTTCAAATGGAGTTATACAGAAAATTTTCTCACAAAATTTTGTGCATAAATGCCACTCACAGCACTAATTCATACAGGTTCAAGTTCATTACCTGTCTTGTTCAAGATGATTTTAGACAAGGTAATAATTGAAATTGTGGATATACAATAACATTCTTGTAATATGCAGGGCAACCAATAGCATGGTGCATATCAGATCAAGAGACCACTGAAGTGGTACAAATCTTTCTACAGTGCATTAAAGATAGATCACCTCAATCTGAAGTGACAGTTCTAATGACTGATGACGGTAAGAATACTTCATATTTAATTTTGTCCTAAAACTCTTGAATAATTAGCAAAATGTATAGCTTGATACTGCAAGGCCTACATGTAATTATATGTATGTGGCAACATGGCACAGATCAACACTGTAAAAATTATAGTGTAAAAACCCACCAAATTCACACCAAACTGGCGGTGTGAATGCCCACCATCTATGCATAGTGTGTCCTTCACACTTTCTGACTAGTGTGAATGCACACTTAGTGTGAAATTCACACTCAAGGGAATAGCATGGACCCATTACCAAACATTAATTATATTAATGTGCAGGAAAAAACCAATGATATTTCATTGTAATCTACCTTATAAATGTGTTGTACACTTGTGTGCTTAGGTAAGAGAGTTGACTAAGATTTTGGTCCTCTGATTAATGAGATCAGTGATTACACCAATCTATTGTTGACATGTAATATTAGAATCAATGTAACTTAAAATAATTCAGCATTAATGTAAGTATGAGTTCATACTGATCATGGTTTGAATTCACACTGAATTTGGTGTGAACTCACACTTAATTTGGCGTGTACTTCACACCACAACGATGAGGTGTGCGCATCACATCATATTTTGGTGTGACTATTGTTACAAGTGATTCACGCTTAATTTGGTATGAACTACACACCTTTGATGTGCAATGATGATGAGTGGAATTTCGTACATTATTATACTTTATGCTATGTAGATAACACTGGATGGAATGCTGCTGCAACTGTATTTGGACCATTGCTTATAGATACAATACTATGTCACTGGCATGTCCATAGGTTGGAGATCATTTAATTATAGCATTAATATGTTTCTAATGTTACTGTAAAAGTCGTGGAAAAACCACATTCACAGCTGCTCCCATGAAAATCAAGTCAAAATTTATCAAACTCTGTGTATTTTGATTGATGAACACAGTCTGGAACACTTCAATAAATTGAGTAAACATTTGTTATTCAATGGAAGGAAATTGAACCAAAATTTACAGAATATTTTACGAAGAATTACCAGAATCGACCTGGTCAGTTGCCACTTAGTCAAATGTAGGAATTAACATTGATATTTGTTACACAAAGTCTGTACACATTTTCAGACAAAAGACATACACATGAGCACACACACATACACACTAATAAAGACATCATAAAATGCTATGAGTAATATAACTATATTATTAATTTGCTCAATATTACACTTTTATGAAACTTGGTTCTTTAGAGAAGTGGGCCAAGTGCTATCGCCATTTTCCTCATGCAGATAGTGATACTAATATGTAGGAAAGGTAAACTTATGTAATCTTAACCAATGGTAGAGATGATAACTGAGTAAGATATCTTGTGCTACTGCATTCTTACTTTGCAATACTTCAAGCGCCACTATGTGGCGGGGTACTTGCTAGTACTAAATATTATGAGTGCAGTGTGCAAATTGTGTGTGGCAAATTTACCTAAGAAGATTTTAACATGGGATTTTTGTGCCAATTTGATTTGCATAGGCTGTAGCAGACATTTCACGTTGTATTTCAACTCCGGCTTTGTCAGAAAGGTATGATTCATTTTTTCATAATAAAACATTTCCTGGTAATGATGTGTGCATAATAATAATATTAGATCATACACAACAAGTCCAACAACACCAGGTAATGACTAACAAATATGCACTTCGATATCTGGATTAAATATATGTTCAGATTTAAAAGCTTGACATCTATTAAAATAACCAAGCTAAGACCTATTAATGAGTATTCTGAATCAGGGGAGTGGAGAGTATGTCAATATTTATGGCTGGTCCAAAATAATACTTGGAGTATGTCCAATTCAACATTAAAACCAACCTCCGAAGTTGTTAACATTTTGGAAAATACACTGGTATAAGTCACATCCACAAACTTGCTATAATAGCTAAATGTCAGTAGGTATAGATGAAGCTAGTATGTCAATTCCACATCAAGGAAGGGGGCTCACTACCGCTAATTCTATAATTCATAACTTTTTTTTTCAGAAACACAGTTCACACACACAACAGCGTTGGATCACTACTACTATTAATATTGTGCTATAATGTGAGGATGTCCACTTCACAATATTGACTGGTATACATGAAGAGGCTTTTTGCCCACCCCCTACATACCTTTCTAGTTACTTATGGGGGGGTGGGGGGGCTACGCCCCCTGCACTCCCCAGATGTTGTCACAATTGTAAAATATGTGTTGATTTGACTATACACATCGGACACGCTATATATATGAATGGATAAGTCTCTCAGAAATACCCATGGACAATCATGGCAAGATAGATAGCTATGTACAATCAGTGTCAAGACAGAAAACAGTTAATTAAATAAACACACACAAAATATTAATAAAGCAAACTGTGTTTGTCCTAATTTTATTAGTGGTTATTCTCTTGGGTATTGTTATAAAGTATTTTAATTGTTAGAGTGTTATCCATAAAACCTTTTCCAGTAAACCTCGATTATTTGATAACTTGGAGCAATTGTAAGAATATAACCCACTAATACTCCATATAAGTGAAAATCCATGCAAGTTGTTACCCATGAAACATACCTTCTATACAGTAATAAGTGAAATGTCTTGCATTTGGTTTACTCACCTTCACATAGTAGTTTCTGCCACACTGTTTGACTCCAGTTTCTGTCATTTCCATGAAGTGTACAGCTGTAAATCTGATGTCAAAATTGTTACTAAGGACTGAAATTGTGCACTCAAACAGCATAAATAGGAACTTGAAATAAGTATTATAATGGCTTTATTTAAATCTGTATTAAGTATGATTGTGACAAAATCAGGTTGTCCTGTAATGCTGTCAATATTATCCCATGGGGGACTATGGTGAGGATATAGAGAGGTCCCATATGGGCTGCCTGTGTCAAAAATTTATAAACATTATAAAATTTGGCTGGGAAACCGCTCTATGGGGTTCAATAGTCATACGAGCCTAATTAGACAGTAGTCACAAGCGTGGTGCACCAAAATTGGAGACTTTGCCCTCCACTCCTCACACACTCAAACATACACACACTCACACACACACACTCTCACATTCACACACTCACACACATACTCATGCCAACACATACACTCACGCACACACACACACACACCCTGGTAATGCTGTCATAAAAACATGCATTAGTAAATTGGCATGATATTGCATTCTTTAAAGGCCTGACTTCTAATGTTCTAAAGCATCAGACATATTCTGGAAAAGCTGGAGAATTATGAAAAAAGCTGATGCTGTACTTTTTGATTCGCCATTTGATAGTAAACATTTTTGTCGCAATAGTAACCAATTAAGACACAGGTGAATAGATAGATAACTAGTACTGTAGGTAACATCATCCACAATGAGCCATTTGGATGACAGCTTGCTTCTATTTCTAGTTACAGGTGTCAAAAGGAAAAGGTGTGGTACATGTGATGGATGCAACAGATCTGACTGTGGTATATGCAAGTTATGCAATAACAAACCTAAGTTTGTTGGAATGGGTATAAAAAAAGCAATACTGCGAGCTAAGAAGGTGTGAAAGGATAACTACAATGACTGATAAAACTTATTAATTCAAAACCATGATAGTTTTTGCCTGTGAAATATATACCTGCCATATGATAAGTGAAATATGTCTTGTGTTTGATTATTCACTCACCTTATTACGATAACTGCTGCCACACTGTTAGAGTCCAACTTCGGTCACTTTCATGTAGTGTAGGCTATAATATACACAACAATTTTTTTTAACGAGTTGCTTAAAATGTAATCATAATTCTATTGCAATAAGTATAATTGGGTGCATTTAAACCTTAAACCTTCACCGGTGATTTTTTTTTTCAAGCAGATAATAGAAAAGTTATAAAAAGACGTGGTAATAAATAACTACTACCAACAATGATATATATCATATTGTTGCTTGGAGCTCTAGATTTTGACAGCCACAAAGTATAAGTTGCCTAGCAACAAGCCACAACAATTTAACAAACACTTGGTTTATTTTGAATTTTACGAAGTTATAAAATAATTATTTAGCTGAATTATAACTGGAAAAGATGAAAAAAGAGTTAAGTACTTTCATAAAACAGTTTTGTTCAGATACCACACAATGATCTCATTGGAGTAACACTCATACCAGAGAACATCATGCAGAATAATGAGATCAATATATCGGAAGGTCACACGACAAATCCTACTAACCGTATGCTTTAGCTTTTTATTTTGATGAAGTAGAAATATGATGGCGCTAATACATACAGAAGAAAATACAATACACTGTATATAGGTTTGTACTACTGAATGATACTCAACTTATACAGCTGTGGAAAGGCATCCAATGAGTTCAGTGACTTCCCATGTATCTCTGGTAGGTAAGTCCTGCTTGTCACTACCGATGGAATATGACTCAGATTGTACAGTTGTATGTGTATTACTAAGAATACATGTGTACTTAGATTATTATAGAATAATAATACTCACCTTATTAAGAATAAATGAGTAATGTATCTCTAAAATACATGTATGCTTACATCATGTTACTGAAATAGTATACATTGCACGATAAAGCTTCTTGTTAGGAAACTATTGCAGATTAATTGTAAATATTACTCAATTCATTTGATGGAAGAGGATCATTGAACAATGTTAACTGTAGTTTTACACCTGTTTGCTCACATTTTTTCAACATATTTATGCTGCTGCTTTACACATACACACATAAAATGTTATTAAAATGTTTAAAATGTCCAATTTTACACCAAAATTTCGTTGCTATACTACAATGATCAATGATCTCATGAAATTATAAAATTATGAAATTAATAATTGTTTACAAATAAGAGAGATGTAGCTATCTGATGCAATTTGTGTCGAGTAGCTCTGGAAGTGTGACAATGGACAAGCCTTAAAATAATACTATCTCTACTATTTTGCAGTTGCCAATGGTCCCACTACGCAGAGGAAAGCTGTCGAAGGTACAATTTATTCATCAGCGTTGCTCCTGGAAGAAAAAAATTAAGTACAAAATCTTGCAGGTGTTTGTCAGAAGAAGGAGGGCAAACTGTCGACTGTAAACTGGGATGCTTTTTGTCATTGATGAAACACAAGACCCTCTCAATCTGAGCATAATACATTATAAAATATCTTCTACATTCATAGTAATTTCTTGTTTCAACTTTCTGTGGAGTGATCTGTGTTAACAATGTAATTTTATGCTTTATTTTCTTCAATTACAGGTATTGTCAGTTGGAACTGCAACTTGTGTTGCACAATTACCAAGTTTTTGATTCATTTCAAAGCTCTTTTCTTACTCTATCTATTGTGTGCATTGGTCAACGTTTTAGAATTTTTTGGGTTAAGGTATTCAAGTAAATTAAAATTTTTATTAAAAACACCACCCTATATCTCAATACAGTGGTAGAGCCCCCGAATACACTCTAGTGAATCACCACTAACTTTTAGCATGCTAAACTGAAGGTAAAGTATAGCCTCTAACCCAAATTCTACAATCCACTGGAAAAAGAGTGCTCCAAAGCTTCAATAATGCTTCTTAAGTATTATATATATAGTACTCATTCATGAGTCAGAGTGTGATAATGGTGAAATATTTCATGATCAGGCCTTTTAATTTATTTTCACGAGCCAGGCAGAGTGAAAACAAAGCCTGATGGTAACTCTTGGTATAAAAATTAGCGGTAAAACTCTAGGGGCTCCCTCCCCACACTCCCAGCGATACTTTAGCAGCAGCTCTAACCTGGTTGGGTAAGCCTCACTAGAGGAAGGTAGCTGTAAAAACCCAGAAAACTGGTAAGCCCACGGTTGCTATAACTACTAGCTAGGGTAATGAGCTTGGCAATATAGCCATGAGATAGCACTATGTAATAACGTGAGAACTCACTATCACTGGTACCTAAAAATAACATTGTGAAGATATCTAGAGTGGAATAACTATATTAATTCCACTCTAAATATCTTTACAATGTTAATTTTAGGTACATGACTGGTTAAATGACTCAAGATATTTCAGGGTTGTTATTTCACACTGTACTGCCAAGCTAATTACCCTAGCAGTTATAGCAACTGCCAAAAACACCACTTTTCCAGGTTTTACAGCTACCTTCCTCAGGTATAGCCTACCCAACTGGATTAAAGCAGCTGCTAAAACAACTGAATATCTAGTTTGGGGAGCCCCTTAGTCAACTTTACACCTGTGAGTTACCTGTCCTAGTACAAACTACAGCAGTGAAGATATCTAGTATGGAATATTACACTCATCAGAGTGATATGGTTAACCATTTCACTCTCTATAAAACTTTATAAAACAGTTATAAACTTCCGGTCGAGGGTTGCAGAACAACTGTGTAGTAGCTGTGAGTGCTCGTTGTCAAAAACTACTGGTAACTCAGATAGTCAGAATGCTATATCAGAGACTACAGAAAATACCGGTATTCTGGAAATTGAGGTAAGAAAGTAGTTCTGTATTTGTTAGCTAAAGTATTGTCACAACAGCTTCGTACTTATACTTTTAGAAATCGACTGATATATTCTTTTGTAGTGTTTTGTTTGTGCACCAGGCTCGCTTGCCACTTCTGCTCAAGCACATCACTAAAAGTATCTCGCTTGCTTTGCTCGCTCAATAACAAACTAGTATCCCCTGTGTTACCCCTGATAGTGTCTCGCTCGCATAGCTCGCTAACCAAGATTCATTGCTCAACCAAAATGTAATGGGGTTATTATCTTCAGAGAGTGTTGCTACCGATGATGAATAACCTTTTGGATCAAAATTTGGAATAATTCGTAAAAACTCACGATACTTTGATATGTAGCTAGTTAGCTTTGCCAACCAAACTTAGCAATCTGTATTCATTCTGTCTTGTGTTGTCCAGTTTTCTCATTTGCTATTACTGAAATTATTTTTTTCCCTCCAAATTACAAACTTGAAACCCATTAAAAAGAAGGGCCTATTCTAGTAATTACTTTTAAATAAGAATAAAGCCATCATAATTGTGGTGAACAACACCACATGAGAGACTGTTTATTTATTTATTACATCATGCACTCACACAATATATGCCTAGCATGCTACTCAGGTTACCAAACATTTTATCACCCTCTTTCATTGGTACAGTTTTACTTGTTATGTTCTTGTTATCTCTGGATTTGCAGTCTCACCACAATAATAAAATTGCAATCAATGTTAATTTCATATCATTTTTCCTATAAAAATAAAAGGAATACTAATTATTGAATTGAATTATCAAGCTATCAAGTTCTGACCCTTCATACAAACTAGATAGAAACTTTCTCACCTAAAGGGGTCTGGAAAAAAATGAAAAATCTTGGTCGTCACCGGGAATCGAACCCAGGGCCACTGGCTTCAGCCACCAGTGCTCTAACCACCGAGCTACAACAACCCTGGACATGTGAAAGTCTTGGAAGTCGAGGGTTGTCGTAGCTCAGTGGTTAGAGCATATGTCGAGGGTTGTCGTAACTCAGTGGTTAGAGAACTGATGGCTGAAGCCAGTGGCCCCAGGTTCGATTCCCGGCAACGACCAAGATTTTTCATTTTTTTCCTTTGCTTTTTTTTCCAGACTCCTTTAGGTGAGAAAGTTTCTATATTGAATTGAATATAAGTACAACTAGCTAATTTGAAAAATCCTTAAAACTAACTATAAACTAATTGAAATAAAAATAAATTAACTATAACTAAACTATTAAAAAAAAGTCAAAAATACTAACTAATGAGCAAAATAGGAAAATGAAACAACACTACTATAAACACAGGTTGAGCTGTGCTACTACTTAAACATTGCTAAACAGTATATTTTATGTGCACTCTATCGATTGTCTCAGTTGTTGATTACACTGGCCTTAACAATCATTACGAGCCTTAGCTACACAATTTGTTTTGTTTTTCCCAAACACATAATAATTATTGTCATATAAAATAGCTACTTGCGGCTGCCAACAATAAAATAAGAGTAACTACACCAACTCTTTGTTGTTGTTTTTTTAAGTAAGACACCTTTAAATAATTTCTCTCTTAAATACAATGCATGATATTTGGAGGCAAAATATAAAAATATGAACTGATAGCCTGGTCCAAAGTTGTACTCAGTCCAGAGGTTGTACTGTATAGACCTAGCACGTATGATTACAAGTAGCTTAGATCTTACCTCTGTTAGTTAAACTATTATTTTAATCTTAATAAATTAATATTCAACATAAAAAGTATTATAAAACACTATTATAAAACTACAACAAAAACTAAACATATACATTCAGTACTGCAACACTTAATTTTTTAACAACGAGCAGATTGTCCATATCTGTTGTGTGCTACATAAGCTACATTACTAGAAACGTATACCATAGAGTATCCTGGTGCCAAGCAATTGGAACATCTTGCATCATGAAATGAGGAGTCTAAAAACACCTTGGTATTGTGT
>WLWI01005671.1_pt1 | contig 10385 bp, 4 predicted proteins | sample 6701501 | NCBI WGS metagenome assembly WLWI01 (sample SAMN12718690, study PRJNA515312) | sponge metagenome | isolation source: marine sponge | host: Mycale hentscheli | place: New Zealand: South Island, Marlborough, Capsize Point | collected 2014-11-01
TGATCGATAAACCAGAGGATTCTGTTTAGTGCAATTTGGGACGGGGTCGACCACATAACTAACACAAAAACGCGAGGGTCAAAGTACAAAATGACATACGTACGTCCATATATATAAATAAATAAATTAACATCCCCGATTTTCGATTGTGTTACCCCTGTAAGTGTCTCGCTCGCTCGCCAATAAATTAAAAATTAAAAAAAAATCCTATATGAATCCCTGTAAGGAATATGCGACATCTATTTTCTTTCTACTCACCAGGCCAACAGCCTTGCTACGGAGGATGTCCTCGTAAGAGAGGACGGAGAAGAAAGCAATGTTCACGAGGATGAAGCATACAGCAGTAATAGGAATGGCTACTGCTGTCGCCTTCAATAGGGTCCTGTTAGAGGGAGAAAAAAGGGAAGTTGACGAGAATAAATTAAGGAAGTTATTTCTAGCTTTACTTGGATGCATTTTTAGTTTCTTCTTGAATCATCACTGCTATATCCCTGCAAATCACATACAAACACACACACATACACAACACAATAGAGTGGAACATTGCATAATAAAGAAAAGGAAGAAGATAAAGTGACACGTACGCCACCTGCATTCTGCATTCAAGCCGCCGGTGCCTTGTGTCAAAACTAATGGAGCAATATAAAATATGTAAAAAAAAAAAAAAAACCCCGAGACCTCAAAAGCTTTATCATCTATCTCTCTAAGAAGCAGTTGTGAGTCTAGAGCGGTTTCTATACTGAGAAAAAAATCAAGAGGTGCATGTGTGTGTGTGTGTGTGGGGGGGGGGATACAAAGTATGCTGATTTTATAGTTGAAAATGTTAGTACTAAAAAGACTTAAAGGGAGTGAAGGCTTTTCTATGAGTGACAAATCCCCCTCTCCCCTTAAAGGAAGCCCTGCCACCGGAAACCGCAAATTGACTGTTTTTGCTGTGTCTTGTATTCTCTCTCTTTCACTGGCTTCTTTTTAAACAATACTGAAATTAAAAACGTTTGGCTGCCATTGATGCACATGCCTACACGAGTGTGTATCCTTCACACTGATCAATGTTTGGTTACATACATCTTTTTACTACTGATAGAATTCCACTTCAGCCAATGTGCTAATACATCTTATTCTGGACGAAAGGGAGGCGGGGGGGGGGGGGGGGGAGGGAGGGGCGGGGGGGGGGGAGAGAGAGATGTCAGGGTCAGCACCCACTGTACGAAACCCAGTTGCTGATATCTTTGATATCTTCTATATCTTCTATATGTGGAGGGGAACAGCCAGTCAGATGATAGCATGTGTCAATTAATGGCCGAGGATGACCACATCAATTAACTTAATGGGCTATCATGAATATCCGATTACAAACTCTCAACCACTTCCCGTATGGCCATAAGTGAGAAGCCAGCTCGGCAACTAAAACACCCACACGTTTCCTGCTGGACTGTAGTCACCATGACAACTGCTGGCTCAGCACTCAACACACTCAGCAAAATCCAAAATTAAATTTTAAGCAAAAACTGAATTTGCCTTATATGAGAAAATCACCAATGGCCTCTCTTGGGTCGTTCTTTTTGTTTATCACACATTAGTGTGATCATAGCAAACCATGTAATTAACAATTTCATTTAAAACAGGATTAATTAAGGTTCAGGTATAGGGTCGCCTCATGAATACTCATCAGTTATTAAAACCATCAATTTTTGTATCATCCATCCTTTATTTTCTGCTGTAATTCACAAGAATTAAAGTTTATTATAAAAATGAGATGATGAAATGACATATTGAGCTATTTGGGGAGAAGTATGGAGGGATTATGGGAGACAACAGAGCCACAAGCGGCCAGCCAAGCTGCAGTTCATCAGCTTCCCCACACAGGTATGTACTTCCTTAATAAGTATCAAATGATAAAAAAAAATTATCAAAATTTCTATAAAAATCTTTCTTGATATGCTATTTATACATTAAATATTTCATATACTCACTAGCCTCATCCCATAAACTAATTCTCCTCAAACTCACCATCCATCATAAGCAAACAACACTCCATAAAAACTCAGAGCCACTCCAGTTGCCGAAAAATTAGACCCTTCAAAAGGATGACGCGAATCTTCAGGAAATGATTCTAAAAATAATCAGAATTGTTAGTGTTGGTAAAAAGTTTCGGTAATGTGATCGTACTGTTTTTGGCTAGCTTGTAGATGCCAACTGCCACAATAAACAGCAAGAGGACAAACTTCAAAGAAGAGATAACGTTTAGGAATCTTGTCGCCATCTTCACACTGTAGATATTAATGACCATCAGAAACGCTAGCAAGAGAGACGAAAACATCAAAAACAAACAAATCACTATATCTAGGATATTATCTAGGATATTAGCTAGGATATTATCTAGGAATAACTGACCAGCTATGAATGAAGGTAACAAGAAAGAACAAGGATTATTAGATAATCAAACAACTGTGCTATTTGAAATAAAGTCCTTTACACAAAACACCGATAATAATACGTCTTCTCCTTCATACTTCCCACCCCTCCAACCTCTCACAAACATACACCCCAACACCCCACCCCTCACACACACACCCACCCCCACCCCTCACACACACACCCCACCCCTCTCACACACACCCCCACCCCTCACACACATTCCCCACCCCTCACACACATACCCCACCCCTCACACACCCCCCCCACCCCTCACACACACCACCCATCCCCAACACCCACCCACAATATTTACTGACTCTTGACACTTCAGTTATACATATAGTTGCAGTTTCTCTATCCCAACAGTTAGCACCACAAACGACGTGGACCTTCTTGAGTCTGGTCACACTACAACAATACTCACTTGATACGAACAGAGCCAAAAACTTGACAGCGTACTCTGGCAGGTAGTCGCAGGTGATAAAGAAAGGTCTGCACATGTAGCTTCCAAGAGCTACCAGGATGATGGCATGCCCCAGGGGCTGAAGGATCACCACACTGATCCAAGCAACCACAAAGCCGCACAAGCACCCAAACTGTTCCATCCAGGGCTTGGAGCGCCCAAACGAGAACGCCTCCTTGATGAACACATACGTGCTCCCGGACTTCTTCACCATCAGTCCGAGTTCTAAGTAACAAAGGGCTCCCGATAGAGCAATTACTGCACCAACTACCCACAGGCACATAGAGAACCCAAAGGAGCCTGAATGCTGAAGGATGTTATTGGGAGCGAAGAAAATCCCCGATCCGAGGAAGATGTTGAAGAGCATGGCCGTACTACTGAAAAATCCAAGCTCTCGCTTCAGGGCCACTTTCTTCTTGCCCTCGCTGGAGGGGTCATTGTCAAGGTCGTTGTCAGGCGGGCGGCGGTGGCCGATAGAAGTACTTGCAAGCAGTGGAGTAGACACAGTGACAAAGCCATCTTCATCAGAAGAGGACGACATCCTAACAACAAGAAATGGTTTTGATACATAGTACAATAAAAGAGAAACTAAAAGAAGTTGTGGTCCAGTGATGACCCTTACCAATTACCAACTTTTTTTTCTTTTTTTTTTAACTTCCTGAAGGTGAACTGTCAAGGCAAGCCACCAAAGCTATCATGTTAGTCACCACCCATTAAAACTTGGTGGTAGCAACCAGTGATAACATGACAGTTTATGACTGGGTCCGTATGTGTAGAGCCAAAAATGAAAGAAAATTCATTTCCTCACCTATCTCTTTTTGTTAGTTCACACATCAAATTCATAACCACCATCATTCAACATTTTGTTAGAGAGAGGTTAGCAAAATGTGCAGTTTGACATAAAATTTTTTTTAAGAACTACCATGTTCTTTGCTATTGTCTTTTTTTTTTCCCCCAATAATTTAGGGCAGCAGAGCACAATATGGACCCTCAAGGCAATTATTTCCTTTCCTTTAACTCCCGTAATTCGCCCAGAGGCTAAAAAGTGTTCGCATGTAGAAGCCATTTCTATGAACAATGTACCTCATTCATTGGTGCAGCCACGTTTCCTCCGCCAACCATTCATGCTATCTCAACAACCGCCAGCTAGTCCACTTACGATGCACAATTATAGGTTTCAGTCTCTGCACGAGACTAGCAACCATATTATTACAGCCTAATGTTACTTGTCTAGTCTTTGACATGACTAAATTTTTGCATCACTTATAAACAAGGAGTGAATAGTTACAGATGTGCGGGGATACATAGGATATAAATACTTTTTGTGGGTTTCTGAGGGCTACATTATTAGTTTTTGAAAAGACAGTCTAACTAAACCACAACTAGTTTGCATAGGAATCACTATAGCTAGTCAGTTAGCAGAAGCTAGCTAGTGAGCTGATAGCTAAACAGAAATATTATTATATTTAGGTTTTGCCAGTCTTTAATCAACAAAATATAAACAATTGAAATAATTGCTGCACCTTATAATTTCATGCTAGCTTCTTCTATTTTCTGCTCTCCTCGTTCCGCTGGACACAAACGTAGAGTGTTGCTACCAGTAAAATACACACCGCACGCTTTGGGGTACGGGACAAATTCTGGTTAGGTAAAAGGTCGTTTTAGAATGCGCACACCATCCAATCCATCACCGAACGATCGGCTTTACTGTACATACACACCTCTGGTACCTACAAGCCTACCCACCAGCGCGCGTACCACCATACTACAAATACGTAGCTAATAGCCTAAAATAAAGTCGTGTCTCTTTTTAAAATTTAAGGTTCATAGAAACAGGGGTTGGTCTTGACTTTGATCCCTGGCAGCAAGTATTATTTTTCTTTGGCCATTGTGAATGTCACTGAAACATAATATGAATGTTTTTTAATGTCTAAATCAAGCAAATTTTTTAATACTGTAACTGAAATATCCTTTTCTTCATGGTATTCAGGCAAACCTTTCTTATTCCTGCCTCATAATAGCTATAGTTGCTAATGCCTTTTATGCCCTTTATCTGCTTTATTCAAGGTGTCAAAAAATGTAAAGAATAAGGAGAGCAGTTATGTGTTCTAGTGTGTTTGTGTAAGAAAGAATTAATGCTACAAAATCACTGGAATGCCATTGTGTTGTCTCTGATTAGGACTTTCCCCACTAGCTACTATGTTGATGTTATGACTTGTTTGGTGTCAAAACAGGACAGTGAGGAAAGCAGGTGTCTATTGTGCACAAGAATTGAGTAAACAGTATATTCAAGCACATTATTTATAAGTTTAGAAATGGAGCGTCTTTCAAACAAAAGAAAAGGAATGTAAGCATTTCATTATCCCAATTGCCTTATTTCTAGTCTCCAGCTCTGACCTGGATCTATCTGTTAAATGATAGAAAGTTATAGCAGCTGGTTTCTGATCATGTGCCTCCTGAGGCAATTTTTTAATCACTGGTGACAAAAACAACAACAACAACAACAACAACATTACCTTTCAACTTTAAAAGCAGTAAGCTTCCAATGGTGATATCGTTTTGTTTTTTGTTACCTAGGAAGCATTTGAACTATGACATTAATTTTCTATCACAAGATTAACACTTTACTATTGCTTAAATGGAATGTTGAAGAATTCAGTGTGACCTTATATATTCACTAAGAATCTAACTGGGTGTGTTTAGTTGTGGAGATCAACCCATTCTTCCAGCTTAATGTGTTGTCACACTTTTTCCAAGGCAACCCATTAGATAGAAACCTTAGATAAATCCCACAGGAAGGTGGGTGGGTTATCTCATTTCTACTTCTGTCTCCCATGATGTCTTCAAAAAGTACCCTAATTGATTTGTGATGGGGGAGAAAGTGATTGCAAGACAAATGATTTTGTCTCACTACTCAATGTATAAGATAAGTATATAGTTTCTTATGATGGTTTGATGATGTTTTTTTATTCCATTAGTTCTGTTGATTCAATGAAGTTTGCCACACTTTCTAATTAGCTGACATCAAAGATGATATCAGAGAGGTTTGTAGCCATTGGGTGGCTTCTTATATCTGTATGTTTTCATTTAAGTATTTCTTGACCACATCAACAGCCACAACACCAAGCACATCACAGGTTATGTCAACAAGGTAGTAATCAAATATAGCCATAGCTACTAAAAGCAATTAGTTTGTATTTAGCTAGGAAAGCCACAACTTCAAACTTTTAGTGCAATTGTAGGACTTTCCCCTCTACTTGGAGAGGACTTTAAAAAGAAGAAATCTGAAATCATTTTTAGTCAGTCTCATTCTGATAGTGAAATTGCAATGAAGAATACTACTTCGCTTGTAAAAGCTGTTGGATTTTTCATACTTATTTCATCTTTGTGGGTTGTCCAATCTTCTGCTATCAGACTAGACATCTGCATTTCTCGTACCAAAGCCAATTGCATTTCTTTGCCAGAATTAATACTGTCAAATGGCACAAGAAATTTGACTCCCAACACAACTCTAAACTTCCACCCTGGAAACTACACCGTATTCTCTGTGATCTCCTTTGAAAATGCTCAAAACTTATCTCTTTCAGGACTAGGACTACCTCGGCCTCGTTTAGTGTGTACCAGGGCAGAATTCGGGTTTTCGTTCCGTAACATACAAGGTCTTCAGATAAACAACCTGGAATTTTCTGGCTGCGGAATGAGAACTTCTGCAATGGACAGGTACACTGGCTACAAATGGTACACCTCCATTTTTATATCAAGCTCGTGGGATGTAAGCCTCACCTATGTGACAGTAAAAAATGGCTACGGCTACGGAGTGTCATGTCTCAACATTCTTGGAAAGTCTTCAATTACGAACTCCTCTTTCAGTAATATGAATGCTGGTGGGGGTTTATGTGCCACGTACACAGATGACCGCAGTTCATCCCCACATGCTACCAATTACATTGACTTCTTGCAATCCAGTTTTACAGACAACAGCTGCTTGGCGAACTACAAATGTGATGGAACTGGTGTACTCCTTTTGTTGTATCAATCCACATTTACGGTGAATATATATTTCAGGGATGCCAAAATAGCAAACAATCGCGCCAAAAAAACAGCTGGAATTAGCGTACAATCCACGTCAATGAGTGATAACAACATCTTCATAGAGAAGAGTTGGTTTAAGAACAATACTGTGTACAATGCAGGAAGTTCGGGATTCAGTTATACGCATGGAGCTCTGATAAAAGGATTTGGATTTAATTCAAACAAAGTTGTGGTGAAGATTCTGACTTCAATTTTCACCGACAATATCGGACATTTGTCACAATACCCATACGAGAGAATTGTCTCTGACGCGATTTACTTTTTACTGATATTCGAAGAACTTACTCACAATTTTGTTGTCCAGGACTGTACCATTAAGAATAATGTTGGTGGAAGGAGTGTTGGCTTAGGAGCCTCAACAATGAACGAGGCCGGACAGCAACCTAAGGGCATTGCGCTGGAAGTTATACGCACATCTTTTTTCAACAACACAAGTACAGCATATCTAGTTCACCAGAGGGGCGTGGTTGAACTTCTGGATATGCCCAACAACACTTTTGAAGATTGCGAATTCCGATACAATGCTGGAAGTGGACTACTGCTACAGTCAAGCAACGTCTATTTTGGAAATCTAAATTTGTTCAAGAGAAACACTGCTTCATATGGAGCTGGTTTGGCTTTGTATAAGGGAGCATTTCTGTACCTCAAGCCCAATTCTAGAACACAATTTGAACGGAATCACGCCACAAACAGCGGCGGAGGGATGTATATAGCGACTACCGAGGCCCTAGCAAGCACCCAGTGTGCCTTACAATTTGCTGATTACAATAATCCGAAGGTATATTTGACATTTATCAAGAATACGGCAAAGCTGTCTGGAAATGACGTGTACGGAGGAAATTTGAACTTATGCCAGATGGGGACCAGGAATGCTGCAAAGGCAATGCTGAAAATTGCTAAAACAGTAGAGGGTACTCCAGACTTCTCCTCACAGTCTCAAAGAATCTGCCACTGCTATAATGGCGCACCAGACTGCGTGAAATATATTAAAAATATCACAACCTATCCAGGAGCAAAGTTTACTCTACCTCTGCTTGCCATTGGGCAGCTGATTTACGAAAACTTCACTCTGGGCGTGCCTGGGGCTATATACACTAGCCTCGAAAATGCAGGGCCTGGCAAGTTACCTCATGAAATGCAAGTGCAAGAAGGAACTAGGCAGTGCTCCGAGCTCACGTACAGCATTTTTTCTCCAAGAGCAAAGGAAATAATGGTGATAACAGCAGACGAGGAAGATACTCAGTCTTTGGAAAGCTTGCGGACATACTTAGAGTTCAATGACTATCGTTACACACACGACCAACTGATCCAAGAAACCCTCAGAATACCCATTTACGTTAATGTCAGTCTTCTGCCTTGTCCAATTGGATTTGAGCTTTCAGATCGAAGCATCTGCGAGTGTGCGGCCAGCCTTGCCAAGCTTCGGGTCAACTGTAGCATTGACACTTTGACCTTTCAAAAGCAGCCTCAGTCATGGGTAGGTACAGGGTCACCACTGGTTATACCATCTGACAACACCTCCAAAACAAAGCAATTATTAACTCATCACCATTGCCCGTACGACTACTGTGACTCCAATTCTAGCTTCCTCTTGAGCATGCCAGACAGCCAGTGCTCCAACAATCGCACAGGCGTGCTGTGTGGAGAGTGCAAGAAGGGGCTTAGCTTGGTGCTTGGAAGTTCAAAGTGCAGGAAGTGTTCAAATTCTTACCTCGCACTAATACCTCTGTTTGCTCTGGCAGGAATACTCTTGATTGCTTTTTTGATACTAACAGACATGACCGTAGCATCAGGTGTCGTGAACGGACTTCTGTTTTACTTTAACATCATAAACATCAACACGAGTTCTCTCTTCCCACCTGGCACTGACCATGGAGTTTTTTACACTGTCATGGCATGGATGAACCTTGACTTGGGCATAGAGACATGCTTTTACGATGGCTTGGACGCGTATGCCAGTGCTTGGCTTCAATTTGTCTTCCCATTTTACCTGTGGTTACTTGTAGGAATTATAATTGTTATGAGCCGGTACTCAAAGTCTGTCAACCGCATCTGCGGCCGCAACATCGTACAGGTTTTGGCAACCCTTTTCCTTCTTTCTTACACCAAACTCCAGCGAGCCGTTATAACTGGACTGTCTTTTACCTTTGTGGAGAGTGAGAAAAGCAGGTTTGCTGTGTGGCTACCCGATGGAAACATTTCTTTTCTGCAAGGCAAACACATATACTTCTTCATCTTCACATGCCTCTGTTTGGTCTGCATCATCTTGCCATACACATTGGCAATTTTGTTAGGTCAGTGGCTTCATTCCAAGTCGGAGCACAGAATGTTTGTTTGGGTGTACAAGTTGAAGCCACTTTATGATGCGTATCTTGGACCCTTCAAAAGCAACCTCAGATGGTGGCCGGGACTTCTGCTCCTGGCCAGGGTTCTCCTTCTCCTTGTGGCTGCTGTCAATGTCCTCGGAGACACAAGTGTCAATTTGATAGCCATGAGTCTCATCTCCTCCTTCTTGATTGCTCTAGTCTGGCAGAAAGGTGGCGTATACAGCAAATTATGGATTCTATCTTGCTTAGAGACTTTCTTCCTTCTAAACCTTGCTGTACTGTCTTCGGTGGCACTATACAACAAGAATTCAGGAGGAAACCAAAGTTTGGCAGTGTCCATATCTATTGGATCATCTATGTTCGTATTTGTCATTTTGCTTGGATACCATGCGATTACGCGTATTCGTTCTATCATGAAAAAAACCCCGAACAATTACCGTGGAGAGATGCCTGTCATCATGCAAGAAAACAGCGATAATAAAATGATTGATATAGTTGACTTCGGTCGAGATGTGTCCACTAGTACCATAAGTGTGATAGATGGACCCAGCAAATCCCTCCTCCAGCCACATGAAGTCGAATTGGACTCATTTTGAACATTAAATTAGAAAATAAGACTTTTCTTGCATTCATCATCAGTATCAAATTGGACACATTATGAATCAATAGAAAAAACTAAAAATGTCCTTACAATAATCATATTCATAATAACCTAATACAAGAAACTTCTTTTTTTCCCTGCACTCATTGCCATCATTATCATAAAACTTTAATAAAAAGTATGGAATTTTATTTCATTAAAGAAATATGAGCATGATGAATCAGTCGCCAATACATTTCAATATTTTCATGCACAAGATTTATTCATACCAGGCTTAATCTCAAGAGCATTAAAGTAAATTAAAATAATTTCCCCTCATAGCTAAACTGTACCTCTTGTATGACGTTGTGGGGGCGAGTGAGCCTGGGTGTCGCGGCAAACCCCTGATTTTGTAATCCCTCCCCCCCCCCCCCCCCGCCCCCCCCCCCCCCCCCCCCCTCCCCCTTCGCTCGCCTCTGTGATGCCCCTGTGCTCCCCTTTGCTT
>WLWI01005672.1_pt1 | contig 10385 bp, 6 predicted proteins | sample 6701501 | NCBI WGS metagenome assembly WLWI01 (sample SAMN12718690, study PRJNA515312) | sponge metagenome | isolation source: marine sponge | host: Mycale hentscheli | place: New Zealand: South Island, Marlborough, Capsize Point | collected 2014-11-01
TATAATATTAACACTACAAAATATTATAGTTAATATAACTATAAATATTGATTACACCATCAATACAGTTTGATTATTTTAACTAAGTATTAAAATAAAATAAGTATTACATATTAGTGAAAAATACCGAAAAGATATATTAAAATATCAGCAAAACATTCATTAAAACAACAATAAAGTAATGATTGTAATAACAAGAAGCAATAATTATTTAAACAATAAGTAAAAGTTGTAACAACAATCAAAAATGGACTATAATGACAAATAAGAATTGTTGTTTTAACACTAAAGCTCAAATGTTAAAATAACCATATAATAAAACTAGTTGTTTTAACAAAATTTATGGTTACCTCAGTTGCAACAGAATTGACAAAAAAAAATTGTTAATTTTACAAAACACTTTTTACTGTGTAAGTGTAGTGCCCTCTTTGTCCTTGGGCCACAACTTCCTAGACCTTTAGAGACTCTATAACAATAGTATTCTCTGAAGCGGCATCAACTATTGTATATTAATATACATACATATTTGATATTTAATGCACTACAAGTGCAACTTACAGCATATATTGCTCTCACAAAATGGTCTCTCTGCAGGACACTGTGAGCAAGATGGTCCGGATACATATGGATGCTGGCCAATAAAATTACCCCTATATAAAGGTAGGTTTAGAAAGCATTATATTAGAATAGACAGAGTGTACTAGCTATTTTAACTTACGCTGGTCCATAATTGCAGACAAAGACAAGCCAGTTGGCTCCATTATTCACATTTTGTAGATTAGCACATCTTCTAACTCCACAGCCTACACTGTGGGATGAGGCCCACACTACCTGCAATGTATACAGATATGAAGGTACAGATGACAAAAGGCAACATTGTGACATGCTGTCGCACTGTTGATCAAATTTCTCTACTGAATAAAATTTTCAAGCCTGTATTTTATTATTTACTCAAACTATAGCTATTTAACTATAGAAAATTGGCAGAAAACTTGACTTAAAACTGCACAATATAATCCATAATAAATAAATGTCCTCTTTCAAGTTTCGTTGTGCAGCGTGCATTAAATGACATTGTTTATATAGTTTTGATTGTCCTGCAAGTAATCAAACCTGAATCAAACCTGAGTGTAATGGCCACAAACTGCAGAGCAGGAGTTGTCCGAGTAGGTATAATCATTTACTTCATTGTACCAGGACAATACAGCACTAGCATAATCAGCTGATCCACTTGCAGCATATAAGTTTTCACCGACAGTAGTAAATGTACTCTGCTGAGAAACTCTATCATTATTGTGCTCAAAATTGCAAACATCTGCGTAACTCTGAGCAACTTGAGCCAAATCATCATTCCATACCTAAATAAAGTCAAATTTATGTTAAGTCTATGCAGAAATATTGCCAAAAAACTAAGGGAAAGTAAGGTTAAAATTATTGAAGTTATTCTAATAGAGTTTTATCTCATATGTATACACTATAACATGAACCTAGTGTGAGCCAGTTATGGCAACCGGTAGTAGTAACATATACAATGCATAACAGATATAGTGATAACACTGCTACAACGTGATGCTCTTATTCCAGTTATATACACAATAACTAGTCCTGCATGACAGAAGCTATTATGATACTTATGGGGGAAATTATCTCTTTCATGTTTAAACTTGTATGTCAATTTAATTTCAAGGCTCATGTTCATTACCATTATCTTATTTGTTAATATATAATATCACACCCTATGTTTACATTATCTAAATAGATTGTTAGAGAAAACAGTCCACATTGATCATCACATACATATTGAGTTAGCTATCACCCGTAACTTCATAATAATTTTTAAGTGGATGTGATCAAGTAAACATTGGACTCTTATCTTGTACCATCCTCACAGACTCACCATCCTCAGCATGTTCGCAGCAGTAGGATTGACCATTCCTCTGAGTCTGTTGTGCTCATTTAAAATAGTCTGCTTGTCTGCAGCTGATAATGATGTCTGAGACAAGGCAGCTCCAAATAGAGCTAATAACAGCAAAATAATGTACATCATCCTAACAGATTGAGCTTGTGGGAGTCTTGAGAGTTATAAAGAGAGTTTTAAACTACCTCCTTATATATTCTCCCCCACCCAAACCACACCTATGACATTGTTAACTGAGTGCCACCTCCACAGGAAATGAATCAGTTATACTTTTGCCTAGAGTACTCAATTGGACCTCCAGCTAGTGAACTACCCATTACTATTACATTAGAGTACTCCATGGAGAGCTTACTTGTGTACGGCATTTAATGAGAGATAATTACTATTTCTGAGAATAACATGAGATCACTTGAAGCATACAATTGTATAAAGATATACATGCAACCAATTCCTTTCAGGTCCTGCATTGATGGGAATGGTTGATAAAGGTATAAATCACTTTATTGTTATGCTGTTCGTTATTATCTGTTAGAACCACTTACATTTTAGCTACATTATATAATATATGGCAAATTTTGCAACAACCATAGTTGTAAATAAACCCAATCAATTTAGATATAGTTACATAATTAAATAAAACACTGTGTGAAAGTTTATAGTTTACAACATCTTTCAAGAACTAATTAACTTATACAGAACGGTAGCTATATATAACTGCATCCGCAATTTAGTCTTCTACAAAATCGATTTTATGTTGCTTGAATTCAATATACATAGCTAATATGCAAAAATTTCGTTGTATATATGTTTGCGTGTATATATACTCAACAATTAATAATGCATTAGTCTGCTTTGAGTAAATCATATCATGTAATATATTACATACCGAACTTGCTAAGTTCATAGATTCAGTATTGCAAAAGATTACCTGAATTTAGAAATCTGTGTGAATGAAGTGCTATTATTAACTACAAGTAGGATGAGTGTCAGTAAAGAAGGATGTGAACAAGAGTGGTACCTGGTTCAATCAGTAGCATACACAAAAGATCTAAGCAGTCGTATGAATAACCAAAACACTCAATAGAATCCTTGGCAATTTGTTCATTTGTTTCATAAAATTGTGTGATACAAGGTGTGTAGCTATGTCGTCCTTCATTGTTGAAGTTCTTCGTGCAATACCACAGCATCTCTCTCCATACAGAATGACATCCACAAATCAACTGTGTACATTTAGCATTACTAGCATAGATACATAATATATATCATCATGAAAGTGTCTGCTGACTAAGCTTAATCTTAATAAAGCTTAGCTATGCATTGACTACAAAGGTGGATCAACTTAGGTAATGCATGGCACTTTTATATAAAATAATAATGGTAACATAGCTAATGAAATATTTAAATACTATAATTTAAAAAAATAGCTAAAACTAGAAAAATTTACTACTCTATCTGCGATTTATTAGTTTATTATGCATTATTGTCAAGATAATGGTGGGATGATATTTTTACATGCTTCTCTGGAAAAAAAATAAGACCAATTTAATATATTTAAAAGAGATTATAAAAGTTAACCTTTAACAGACATTTGAATAAATTTTGTGCTAAAACCTGACTATGTACCAATCCAATGTAGGCCTAGCCACTAGTGCTATAATATTATTCTTAAGTTAAAATAAATACACACAAATGAGCTCTATGTGTGTATAAACCTATATCTTACGTATATAACTAATGATCTATTATTCTGCAGTTAATTAAATTACTTACTTGATAAGTAGCTATTATTTCAAGTGGTACTGAAGTCTAATCTCAGGTAATTTATAGAGATGTAACATACAAAGCCAATGTGAATGAAATACATGTAGCTATATTTGATTGCATTTTTCCTGCTCTATGAGTGCAAGTAAAAAACGATTATAATAATAGTAAAAAAATTTTCTCTTTTTAACAGCCAATATTTTAATTATAACTTAACCGTAAAATATTGGCTGTAAAAAAGAGAAAAATATTCCTATTATTATAATTATTACAGCCGAGAATGACTGAATCATTAAAAAAGGATTTGAATAATATTAATACCTGGTTCAATCTGAGCACTCATACAAGATCTAAGCAGCAACACAAATAATCAAAATTCAGAGTAGAAGCCTTAGTTATTTGCTCATCATGTTTTATACAATCATGTGATACAAGGTGTGACCAGTAGTTTTACATTATTGAAGTTCTTTGTGCTTTATCACATCATAGGTCACTTTATCAGCTACAACAATGACAAATGAAGTTGAGCTTGCAAAGAACAGCAGCTACAAATCCTACATCTATCTAACTACTAAAGGTAAATTAACATTTAACAGACATTTGAAAAAAATTTGTGTGCTGAAACACAGAGTCATGGAGAAGCATCATGAGCCAAATACAACAACATACATTCTCTTTTGTCAACTAGCAAAATTACAATCGCAAAACTAGTAAACTTCATAATATCCTTTATACACTGAAATCCTCCAAACTCTTTCTTTGTACAGTAAACATGCACATTTTGAACTGTCTCCAAGAATATTATTTTCAACCCTGATGAGTGCAACAGTCACAGACTCTCAAGCAAGAGCTGGTTTGTTTACTTCACTGTGTACCAATTCAATATAGCATTGGCTGATCCACTAGTAGCTACAATATTATTCTTAAGTTTAGATAAATACACACGAATGAGCTCTATGAGTGTATAAGCCGACATCTTACTTAAATAACTAAATATCAATTAGTCTGCAATAAGTAAAATCTATATTATGTTAAATTACTCATATACTGGCTAAGTAGCTATTATGTGAAATATTGCTGAAGTCTAATCTTAGGTAATTTAAAGAGATATAACATGCAAAGCCAATATGAATGAAGTAGCTATAATATATATTTGATTGCATTGTGTCCTGCTCTATGATTGCAAGTAAAAAATTATTTAAACAATATTAATGCCTGATTCAATCTGAGCACTCATACAAGATCTAAGCAGCAACACAAATAATCAAAATTCAGAGTAGAAGCCTTAGTTATTTGCTCATCATGTTCTATACAATCATGTGATACAAGGTGTGACCAGTAGTTCTACATTTGAAGTTATTTGTGCTTTATCACATCATAGGTCACTTTATCAGCTACAACAATGACCAATGAAGTTGAGCTTGCAAAGAACAGCAGCTACAAATCTACTCTGACAACTAAAGGTGAAGTCATGAATTACTGACATTATCCCATATTTAAATTTGTGACTATTATTTGCTCATACTAGAATTTTGAAGTATGTTTAGCTACATCATCGCTATTTGGACACTAATTATTGCACAATTTAGATAATTTAAATTTGGTATTGTATAGGCAATGTATAGCTAGATCCTTCCAAATTATTCCCTGCATATATTTAGAATAATTATGCCCGTAGCACCAGTGATGCGAACCCTCAGTGCTATCTGTGCACAACCCTCCACTTCAATACCAGTACCTCTCTCAAGATTTCCTAAAACAAGTTTCAGGATGTTAACCTCACCTACCCTTAAGATCCGAAAATTTAGCTATTAAAATTTAGCTATTTTCAATTATCAGAGCAATTAAGCCTAAACAGAAACATTTGGAAATTTAATATCGCTACAAATGCTTGAATTTTCGCCAACCTCAAGAATCATTATTGACAGACAGACAGAAGGAATGAATGAGTGACACTGTAACCGCTCACGCGCAATTAATTCTGGAATATAACTTGGAAAATGTTTTGGGATTGGAAATTTCTTTTTGGAATAGTCTGGCTCTATTCAATTTTTTCAGATTAAATTACCACCGACTTAAAGTCCACAAGTCTCCTATTGTATATAGGTAATGTGTGTGAGGCTAGTTAACTTTAGTTTAAGGTTATTGTATTACCCATTTAATGATTTGTTGGGTTGGCATAGCTGAGTTCTCACACTCAGTCAAGATCAGGATTAAGTTTAAATAGCTACATAATTTGTATTTAAACTGTACATGTAATTTAAATACTACTGAATAATTTTGCTTGTCGTTATTTTGAGAGGTACATATTGATAAGCTGTTTTTCAAATACATTTTTAATTATTTATTGAGTTCTCTCAAAGAATAATGATCACACAGGCCAAAAATGAAATTTTGTGCAAGTCCTCATGCTGTCAATACTTTCCTATACCTATCCATAGGTGTAGGATAGCTACATATCCCACAGTGTGGGAATTTCCTTGTTGACCAGTGTCACTTGAAACACATTTCTACTGGCACTGCTTCTAATCTCAAAATGCGTCCATTACACAGAATGAAATTGATTATTTTGCCAGCCAATTTCACTCTCAGCATTTCTTCATCTGGGACCTGTCAAGTTTACTTTCAATAATCATAGCTATTTTTAACTCGCTGTATGTATCTGAAGTGGGTTTTAAGATTATCAGGACAAGTATACAGAATTTATAAAGTGAACTAAATTTCTATTCTGAGTCTAAATAAAAATTTTACTTAGCATATGTGTACTGACACTTTATAGAATGCAAATGATATTAGCTAATCGATTCCAAAATGTTATACAAACAACACTGTATATTCATCATCTATATTTCAGTATAAAAGTATTAGCTACTTATAATTTTAGAATACTACGTGTATATTAAAAGCAAATTGTGATAAAAGAATTTAATCACGACCAAGAATATACTAAATACTGATTGTTGGAGGTACTAAAAATAATATCAAAAATATTCTCACAAACGAAGTTAAAACAGTTTCAGCAGGCTAAACATGATTGCAACCACCAAGGTTACATACTTGGCAGGCTGGAGAATAACTTGGCCATCTTTAACTTGAGGTACAGTCCTTGCATCATCTGCAATCATAATTATTTCAAAATTATGATAAAATATGTAAAATTATTAACTTCCTTGATTAGTAGGTTAGTGAAATGATTCCCACAGATTGATACAAATATCAACTAATATTTAATTGGCGAGCGAGACACTATCAGGGGTTACACAATCTAATAATCAGGGATTTTTTTTTATATGTTTGGACATATTATGTATACCTAATTTTTGTACTGTGACCTTTACATTTTTGTATTTACATGGTCACCCAGTCCTGAACTCAACTAAACAGAATCTATTAGTTAATGATCTTTACTCATTTATTATCCAAAGAAATAAAATTATTGTTTACCCATTGGAATTAAGATTATGTTACAGCATGATGTGGGGGTGGGTACAGGTGTAAATGACTGGAATCATGCCTCTAGAATAAGAAATGCACAAAAACTAATTTTTGATTCGACATTTAACTTATAGAGGTGAGTATGAAATATTTGCCATAAATTAAGCAATATGAGTTTGAAAGCACCATGGAAACAAATATAAATTATATGAACATACAGGTGGTAAATATTACTTTACTAGAAAGGGTCAATACTTTTAGGCTTGCAAAAATAGATGTTTTCAAACACCAAACAGTGATATAAGTATTATATAGGAGACAGCTGCTCAAGAATGATACAATTTCTCTTTAGTATGCTATTAAAAGGTTAATACAGAACTTCTCTATGCTGCTAAATAGTAAGTACACTTCGAATTCAGCTGGACTACACTTGACATCTATCTACTAAGCTCTCTATTAAAATGTTCATTGATCATAGAATAATCAACATAACAAGTTAATAGCTATAGCAATGCATGCAAGCTATTCTGCTTTCATGATTTTCACACTGGCCTCTGTAGATCTCATATAGCAAAAGTTGTATTCATACTCATAATACTAACACTGTTAACTTAATGTGATTCACGATCACTCTAATACTAGCTCAATAATATTCATTCTATAGTATATTTTTAAAATACATTACCTTCTCTTGATTGTATATTAGCAAACCTGACTTTAACACAAAGTGAAGACATTGGTGAAATAATAAAAAAGCATGAAAGACTAAGAAATTATTATGCAAATTATAATATTCACTGAAAATGATTTTAAATAATATTATTAGTGACAAAATGAAAGTGAGCATTCCGTTAGCTATATGTACTTAAATATTCCCCCATTAGGTGAATATTAATTTTGTAATGATTCATATTCAGTAGATCACAGTGTGTATTGTATAGTTTAAAATTACACTTACAGCAATTATTGTTGATGCAAAAAGTATCTTCTGAGGCACATTGGGAGCATGGCATGCCAGATGTATAGGGAGATTGCCCACGAAAGTTACCACTGCAAAGAACCGAATATGGTGATATAATAACATCACAGTTGCAGTCACTTACGCTGGTCCATAATTGCAGACTACAATATACCAATTAGCTCCATTGGATACTCCAGCTAGATTAGAGCATCTTCTTACTCCACATCCTACACTTGTTGATGCTGCCCATACCACCTGTTCATTAACAGCAGGACGATAGTCATCATTATGCTGCCTCATTCAGTTATTCAAAAAATATAATGTATGTTTCCTCTAGTTAAACTTATTTTAAATGCTTATGTTCATTTATAAATAATAAAAGCACCAAAACTAATTAAGCAGTAACAAAGTTTTCTTGTTTGTTACGTAACTTTGAACACTCCCAAAGATTATTATGCTTCAGAAAAGCTAACCTGAGTGTAATGACAACAAACTTTGCTAAACGGAGTGTACGACCACAAACTTTGCTAACCTGAGTGTAATGACAATAAACTTTGCTAAACGGAGTGTATGACAACAAACTTTGCTAACCTGAGTGTAATGGCCACAAACTTTGTTAGCATTACAAGTGTTACTATTGAAGTTATAGTCGGATTCTTCGTTGTACCAACTTTGAACTGCACCGACATAGTTAGCATTTCCACTACTACTAGCATACAAGTTCTCTCCCACTGATGTGAAAGTTTCCTGTTGAGATACTCTGTTGGGATTGTGGTTGAAGTTGCATGTGTCGGCATAAGACTGGGCCACTTGTGCCAACTCAGTACTCCAAGTCTGTAATAATTAAACAAAATATTAGCAAAAGGATAGAAAGTTGTAATGTTTTAAAAGAAAGATACATTTAACAGTAGCAATTAAAAATACGACAATTTTTTTATTATTTGAAACTACAATCGTAAAAATAGCAAAATGTAAGAAAAATATTTCAAAAAAGCAACAAATAGACTTCAACTGTCTCCTGGATTGTCCAAGATTTTGCCCCGAAAAATTGTCAGCTAACTGATATTATGTTATCATTGTCTAAAATTATTATCGTTTCAATGTCTATTTTCTTTTATGATTATGTACTGTAGCTATATAATTAAAACTTTACTCACCTAAGCTAGTGGGAGTACACAGCAATGTTATAGTCCCATTAATTCTCCATGAGGAAAGGAGCAGGGTGAAGAGGAAAGAGAACATCTGGCAACTATTACCAGGTTTTCCTGATTGTCCTGGATTATTAGGACAACCAATTAAGCGACCACAGTTACGTAAATGTCACTATTACTAACTGACCACACTCACTCCACTCTACACTTGCTGCACTTTATTTTGTTATGTGTTCAGTAGATAGCGTGCAGGTCTACAACGTCACAAAAAATTAATTAATTGCATTCCAGGTTTTCAAAGAAACCTAGCGAATGTTACAAGACATTCAACTCCCCTTAACACGCGGAGAATGGCTGGTTAACGTGACAATGATGTGACTGTTTATATAATTGGTAATAGGTCAAGCTCAATATGAAAATAGTGTTCCCGCGCTATGAAAAAATTAGTACTGATCACTGTGTCTACACTTGAAGCAGGACATAATTATCAAATTTAATTGCTCTGTAATTTGCTTTGACTTTTTTGAATGAAGCTTTCTATGCAAGAATGCTACTGGAAAATCATCATTACCATACTCATCTACTTAATCCATATTATTGCAGAAAATGTACTACAGCTTCTTTGTTAATACTCAAAAGCGAAACATAATCCAGTCTCATCTACAGTTCAAGAAGCATAGGTGAAACTTGTCAGCTAATATGGTTTCATTATTGTATGACAGCACAACTAATAGTCAAATTACTATTATTTTTACCATACATATTTACAAGATCTATGGCTACCACCAGCTGGTGGGAACTTTATTCTCTGTAACAGAACAGGTTGGCAGGCTCTGTTGTTTCGTTTATTAGCATGAAAATAAGTACTGTTTAATGTAGTGTACGAAGTAACCTCTGGCGTGGTGAAAATATATTAGCCTGCTCATGAAATACTTTGCCATATCACACTCTGACTCATTTAATAAGTACTTATATACTATATGTGACCGTCTACAGGAAAACCGGGCACAACGCGGCACCCTTCAAAAAATTTTTTTTTGCACTTACAGAGTTGTCGGCGTCCAGATATTGAGCTCTCCAAGTTTTATCGTCGTAGCTTAAGTCGTTCCCACTATAATAGACCTAACCATTCCCTTCTGTCGGCTTGAAACAATACATT
>WLWI01005673.1_pt1 | contig 10382 bp, 10 predicted proteins | sample 6701501 | NCBI WGS metagenome assembly WLWI01 (sample SAMN12718690, study PRJNA515312) | sponge metagenome | isolation source: marine sponge | host: Mycale hentscheli | place: New Zealand: South Island, Marlborough, Capsize Point | collected 2014-11-01
AATGCAGTGTATTTCAATCCTCAGTGCTTTACACCATACTGCAGTGCAGTGTATTTCAATCCTCAGTGCTTTACACCATACTGCAATGCAGTGTATTTCAATCCTCAGTGCTTTACACCATACTGCAGTGCAGTGTATTTCAATCCTCAGTGCTTTACACCATACTGCAGTGCAGTGTATTTCAATCCTCAGTGCTTTACACCATACTGCAGTGCAGTGTATTTCAATCCTCAGTGCTTTACACCATACTGCAGTGCAGTGTATTTCAATCCTCAGTGCTTTACACCATACTGCAGTGCAGTGTATTTCAATCCTCAGTGCTTTACACCATACTGCAGTGCAGTGTATTTCAATCCTCAGTGCTGTTACACAATTACTCAGATACTATAAGTTAGCCTCACTATTTTTATAATAATTTATTATTTGAATAAAATTAAGTTAGTATAAGTGTGGCTAAGAGTTTGAGTAGTAGGCAGGTGAGATAGGTATGTTTATGAAGTTCAACAGAACCTGTCCGAGAGGTGGGTGGAGCTACTACATGATCAAACACCACAAAGTTAGTGCAATCACTATTGTGGCAGTTCTTTTCACGCATTATTCTTGTTGACGAAACAGTGAAGGTCTGTGACATAGTCAGGGATTGAGATAAGTCAAGAGTGATATGTTTGTCCCAAGCAGCTCTGATGCGAAAGAACTGCCATGTCCTCACTCCCATCACAAGCCATTCATTCCAGCGAGGATTGGCATTGTTTTGAATTTTTCGAGAGTTTCGAACTGTTCTATCACTGTTGCAATCAATTGCTGTAACTGTGACGTATGCGGTAGGAAATACGGAAGGAAAGGGATTGTGTGGGTTAAATAGATTAGAGCCGCATCTCAGAAATATGGTCAGATTGCCGTATATTCCTTCATTGCGAGATCGACAGGGGCAGGAGTATAAGCGGTTAGTTTGTAAAATATCGTGATCGCTCAAATTCTGCCACCATCCCACTAATGGTGACCCTTGCCTTACATACTCTGATGTGTTAGAAATAGATAATGTAATGCAGTCGCTACCAGTGCATCCTGGTTTAGAAAATGAGTTGAGGTGGTAATGCATTATGGACCCATAGAGTCGTAGTGTGAACCTTGATGGTCAACTCTGTCGTCACGAATCTTAAGGAAATTGAATGCGCGTCCGGGTACAATATTGTTTAAATTTACTTGCACATAACGGTCCCGATCTGGTCGCGACTGCTCGTGCCAGAATCCTACAGCATGCCCTATTTCATGTATCACTATTCCTAAGTGGTTACAACCAAACGACAAGTTGATGTATTGTATCCCGCCTCGTTGGCCAATGGCATTGGAGAAGCAACCACTGCGAAAGTTAATGAATTTGACATAGTCTTGTGTGTGAGTGGTGGCTGGGAGGAATTTCAGACATGTGTTCTCTTGCCAGTGTCTCATTGCACGTTGTATCAATGTCTTGGTTTGCTGTGGGACTGCATTGTCTATTTTGAATCTCAAGGTACGATTCATCCACAAGTTGCTTTCGAGATCTACAATTGCAGCCCTGGACACATTCTGGTCCCTGCTGTTGCCATTTGCGCGATCCATCCTCTCCATGTAATCTCTTAATTGCTCTTTGCTTATTGGTAAGCTGCTGAAGTTGTAATATTTAAATATCATTTCCTGTGGCAGTTTCAGATCTCCTTCAAATAAATCATCATTGTATAGAGGATTTCTCTCAATGTCATCACTAGGTCTATTTTTGTGATTAACTGCTTGTATGGGTTCTTTCTTTATAAGTAAGAGTAGGCTTGCTTTCAGGAGAATTGCTAAATTATAAACTATTATTAGAATGGACTGACCTAATTACTACATGCAATTTAGTTTTAGCAATATTGACAACACAGCATTATTTAGCAGATGGATACATCTTTTAAATATTGTATATTTTCTGATTTTGCATTAAACTGTTTATAACAGAGAAACCATTAAGAATGAGAAACATAATATACACTTAAATTATAGAGTATGAATTACTCTACCATATTAACCACAAAAAAACCACGTAGTTGCCATGGCAACAACTTAGCAAGGTTTTTATCTTGTAATTCAGTAACCACTTGCCAGCATAGATAATACAACACAATGAAATACAATTTTTTTGTTATTCATATATTTATCTTTTGCTCATGTATGTTATAAACAAGTATAAAGATTTTGCTAGCCAAGTTCATTGCACTAGTAAGCTTTTGTTCATAGTATCCCATTGTTCATGTTCAATTTTGAACACCTTTTTAGTCACGCTTATGTTTACTCACAATGTTTTATAAGTTATATTACAAAGCAATGAATAATAAATAATTGAAGCAAGTTCAAGCAATGAGTGATTGTGACAATGTCATATAAAAAGTTCAGAATTTCTTGTAATTTATTCGAACATGATAGGCCTCGAAGCATTTTCCAATACACAAGTGTACTTGGCACTTAGGACACCAAGTCATAATCTTTTTATCATTATATTTCTTACTTCGGAGTGAGGGTCGTTTGTATGCACACACTACACAACGCTTGCGCACAGTATTTCTATATACAAAATGCTTTCCACTTAATCTAGAAAGTGGTGCTGAATAAGGACGACCTGGGTGCCTTCGAAGTTCATATGCTGCTGATTGCATTCGAAAATGTTTTTGAGGTTTTAATTTTTTAGTACTTGGAAAATTTTCTTTGTATAAAACAAATGCATTTGTTATAGCTTGATCATGCATACGCCAAAAAATTCTTCGCCACCACTTGAGAGTCTTTCTACCAACAGAGTAGTAACATATGGCCTGATCGGCCAGGTCGACACCTCCCATATGTTTGTTGTAGTCTACAACAATTTCAGGACAAGAAACATCCATTGAATGTTTATCTACAATTCGCTTGACTGATGATATAGAATCACTAAGTCCAGTAGATATGCAATAAACATCTTTATTGTCAAACCAACGACAAACAGTAATGTTATCATGGTAAGCAAATATACTATGCCCGCGATTTATCTTTGACACAGTATCCAACAATTTTGGAAAATTTTTTCTATTCCTGCGAACTGTACCCGTAGCAAAAGTAGAATTTTCCAACAAATCTTGAAAAAGCTGAGGTGATGAATAGAAATTGTCAGTATAAACAGAATGGCCTTTCCCAAGCAAAGGTGACATAATATTCATGACTACATCATAAGCTTGACCGTGAACAGACTTAGGGGCAGAATGATCTGCACCAGTATATATATCAAATCTGTAAATATATCCTGTGTGAGCATCACTACAAACCCAAACTTTTATACCCCATTTAGTCGGTTTAGCAGGCATGTACTGAATAATAGATAATCGACATTTAGTGCCAATCATGCTCTCGTCAACTGAAAGTTGTTTGTGAGGATAATATAAATCTTCAAACGTTTTGGTCAATACATCCAAAATTGGACGAACTTTCCACAATTTGTCATAATGTAGATCAGTACGAGAAACACTGGCAGTATTATCCACCAAATGAATATAACGTAGGATTTGTTGAAAACGATCACGACCCATTACTAACCGAAACCATGAATGACAAAGCATAGGGTCAGTGGACCAATAATCATGTGTTTCTGGAAGTGACACAATACCCATAGCAATATTCAGGCCGATAAATGCCATGAGTTCTTCTTTAGAAACAGGATTCCGATCTGACGTGTCATTTTTTAGCTCGCGTTGTTGCTGGGCATAACGGTTAGTTTCAACTAATACGTGTTCATAAAAATCTTCTGGTAGTAACAAATGAAATATTTTCAATATGTCAGTCACACCTAGAGCTTCATTTTTAGGCCCATGAACATTTCCAACATAGGGAATATCAGCTATCATATTGGTGGTGTTGTTCCACACCCATTCTTCATCATTGTTTCCTGTAGGACCACGGTTACTGCCCCTACCTCGACTTCGGCTTCTTCCTCTACTCTGCTCCCTACCTCGACTTCGGCTTCTTCCTCTGCTCTGCCCCCTACCTCGACTTTGTCCTCTAGCATGACTTTGGCTTTTACTTACTCCTTGTGGACTTACAGGAGAATCTGTGTAATAAAAGTATTACTCTCTACATAATTGTTATTTATGTCTCAAAAAAAATACTAGTTAGCTAGTGAGTAAACCTAAAATTATGAACAAAATAGCTACTTGCATGCAAAGTTTATCTGGCTATATTTGGAACTAAAGTAATGAACAGCTAGCAGATACTACTGTTTACCTTCCTCACTGCTGAATCCATCTTCTGTATGTGAGTAGAGTAAAGACTCTTTCTCTGCCGGAGTAGGATTACCAATAGCAGTTGTAAGAAGTGGGATACAGTCAGTATCAAGGTATTCATTAGGAAGCAGAACTGTAGATCCACTAGCATCAATTCCATCTCCCTGAGGAGTGTCATCATCCTCACTTTCGCCATCCAAATCTACCAGATTGATTCTACTTTCTAGCTCATCATTTAGCAATTTTTCATTCTCAAGTAATTCGAGAACCTCCGCCGTACTATAACTTCTCGCGGCCATAACTCCAAAACTACTCACACTACAGACTTGATTTTTTGTTCAAAATAAAGCCCATTCTCTTGCCATTACGTAGCTATCAATATCAATAATGTGCGTTTAGTAATTCTCGCGGTATGCGGGGTAAAAGCGACCCAGGTATTAACCGGGTCGAATCAACCGCGTTTCTTCGGGAAAGGGTTAAAGGTCATGAATGACTCAGTTAACACATGCTCTATTACAATCCTCCATTTTACTTTAGTAACTCGACGTAGTGTGTATAGTAGATATTACAATAAGAAAGTACAAGCACTTGCTATGTTGCTTTTATAAAAATACAATTTTGCCTATCTGTATTAATATGAAATTCATTGGAGAATAGGTAAAATGTTTCCAAAAGCTGAAACTAAGTTGTGTATTTATACACAAAGGCACTTTGAACATTATTGTGTGTGTGTGTGTGTGTGTGTGTGTGTGTGTGTGTGTGTGTGTGTGTGTGTGTGTGTGTGTGTGATTAAAAGGCTTTTTTTTTTTTTTTTTTTTTTTTACAATACAAGAAATGTTGTTTAATAAAGTTTAAAAATTCCCAACATTGGCATATGTATGTATGTACCTGTGTCTCTGGCTAGCACAGGCCACAATGCACTGTGTGGAGCTTTCATTATACTTTCAGTTTATAACAAATGCTTTTAGGTTTAGGATACTCTGTCTATATTCAAATGATTTTAATGGTTCCCCAAAAGTTTCTTACTCAGCTTCTATGTAGTAATAATAAATCAATGATTGTTGTTGTTAACAAATCCATTATTGTTATCCATGATTGTTATTGTTGTTTCTGCCATCTCAGGTTGTGTTGAAAGGTTTGTACGTGTCTTGGTTATCTGGTGACGCCAACAAGCCTCTGAAGCTGGAGCCATTGGTGGCAGAGATGCTGGCCGACTTGTTCATTCCCCAACTCAACTGCCTGCCCATCAAACGACCGTTTGGATCTCTGAAGGAACTGGTTCTGCCGGCTATTCACGAGGAGATGGGAGCTCCTTACACGGCTACATCTGCCTGGTGGCTGCTCAAGAGAATAGGTAAGGGGTCGTCTTGTGATGACTTCTATGCTTGACACTTGCGTCTTTATATCCCCCCACATCCTGGAGCTCATGCTTGAATTACATTGTGTGTGTGTGTGTGTGTGTGTGTGTGTGTGTGTGTGTGCTGCTAGGTGTCCACCAGCTGCTCCAGCTCGTGTCTGCTATCTTGTGTGACACTAGTATTCTGATTGTGTCCTCCTCCTACCAAGTCCTCACCACCACTCTCAGGGCCCTGGTGGCCATCGTCCATCCTTTCTCAGTCTCGTGAGTGACAATTATCTATGGGTGATTAAACTAGGTAAAGGGTCGTCGTTAATGTGATGTCTATTCCATGTTGAGACCTTTGTTTATAGTATATTTAGTATATTGAAGCCTGTGTAAGTTGCTCTTTGAATAAGTACCCACTTTTATATTGTATGTCCTGAACACCTGCATTATCATGATGAAACCCTTCGGCTCTGTGTTCACTATGCTCGCTCATGTATCCTGCACATGTGTATGTACATGTGTATGTACTGTTGGTAGCTTGGAATGATACAACCACACATCGAGTATGCAACACGTGAAATTGTTTTATAAATATGTGTGGTTTGTTGTGATACTGTCAGACTGGAGCTTGGGCCAGAGTGACTGGTCTAACAACAGCAGCACAGGTCACATGACTTATGTGGGTGTAATAATATGTGTGGACTAGAGAGACTGGAGAACACGTGGGGGAGTGGCTCCAGCAACAGCACAGGTCACATGACTTGAGAGACTGGAGAGCACATACATACTGTAATTCCCTCTATCTTGGAGGCAGGGAGAAGTGGAGATTTGTAGTTACATATTATTTCTTATGGTGTTTAGAAATCCCCATTAAATAGTAGTGTATATATTATATGAAATACCAATCTCTCTATTGTACTTGTTGTTGTTGTTGTTGTTGTCGTTCTTTCTGGAGGACAACTATGCTTTGTTGCATTAATCCCATCAATCAATGTGTAGTGAGTGCTATCCAGTGACTCTTATGTTTGGTAGACACATGTTCCTCTTTGGTTGGTGTTGTTATTACATGTACGTATGTTATAGCTCACTTTACTTTTGCCAAGATTTGGTTTTGTTTTGATTGCTATTCAAGACAAAGAGAAAAGAATACATACATACGTATCTCATGTGTATAGTATATTATAGTATAGAATTTTTTATTTCTTTTGGGGTTTAGTAATTTGTGTGTTTATTAACAAACGCATAATTATAGTTTGTGTGTGTGTGTGTTTGTGTGCGTGATGCATCAGTCATTCTCTGGTGCCTGTCCTGCCGCTAGAATTGCTGGAATACACTCAACTTCCCTCCACCTACATCATGGGCGTGCACACGCTCATCAGGGAGCAGACAGACGAGGAACTGGTGAGTGGGAGGGAGGGCATGGTCTGAGGGTGGATAAAACAGTATGGTATGGTAGTACATGTACTGACTCTCTGTTGAAGTCACATGATAATGCCTTGTAGTAAATATGGAGCTGGCAGTGATTACACGCTATTAAGAGCACCACAATTATTCAATGGAATTCAACCCATTGTATTGTAATGATACTTTACCAGTTTTAAGTATGTCTACTGGCTAAGTAAAGATTCACGAGTCAATTGGTCACTCGGTGTTCTCCTTGATAGTACTGGACAGTCCTGTGTTACTATGCAGTTCAATTGTCCACGTTAGAATATTATATTACATACAACGTTATGACGATGAAATTTCTGTTGTTACAACACACAAGCGCAGTAGCTTGAAAGACATAATATAATCTTGTGGGCATGGTAAATAATTTTTATGACTATGCGGGGGAAAATAAAAGTTTTAAGACAAATAGGACGAGTTACATTATAGATGCCTAATTTACATGGCAAATTATTTATTTTATAATTTAATAATTGTTGTTATTTTTACTTATATAATATTGATATAATCTGTTGTTGCTAGGAATATTCGTTGACTTATTCTTTTTCCTTTATCACTAGCTCATAATTTGTTATTTATTATTATTATTAATATTGTTGTTGTTATTATTGTTATTGTTGTTGTTGTTTCCTCCCTCCTCTCCTGTAGTTGGATGTGGTGGAGGTGTTTGTGGACCAAGGTCGAGTCAACATCCCCGACACCATCACTCTGCCTTTCTTCCCCGGCAACATCTACTCCCACGTCCAGGACGCTCTGGTAGACATCCTCGAGCCTAACTTTGCCAGTAGAGACCACGCCTTCCGCAATCCTTCATCAGACGGAGAGTATCGGGGCAAGGTGTTCCTGGAGGAGTTTCTGGACAAGAAAGTGCGGGCTGTGTTTCTAAGTTTGATGACCTTCCTGCTCGGTGATTTTCAGAAGTATGTGACTGTACTTCGATTCAACCCTACCCCTGGGTTCTACTTCAATATGGTGAGGTTAATTAGAACAGGCGGTAAAAGAAAAATATAATCAACGTAGGGTGTGGCTATTTAACAAAGTTCAGTGCCCTCTTATTGGAGAGTTATCTGACGGTGTGTCAAAGTTCAGTAGTTTTGTCATCGTTTATTTTGTGTGTGTGTGTGCGTGTGTGTTTTGAGCTGGAGTTTGTGTGTGTGTGTGTGTGTGTGTATGTGTTTAAATCTACTGTTTTATTCAAGTTCCTAATGTTGTAATGTTGTGCTGTAGGATGCATATCTTGCTAGTAGAGAAGACGGAACAGATCACCAGAGTATCTTCAACAAGGTAAGTCCTTAGAGTGGATGCTTCAGTTGACATGCATGGAATGGGTAAAGGGTTAACTGATACATTATATGAAAATCACAAAGCATAGAGGTAATGCTACCACAAGGAGACTCTTTTTATAAATGTCCATTGTCCATTGCAGTGCTCTCTCTTGTTTACAAGCTCCATCAGTCATCTTGCAGTGTGTGTGTGTGCATGTGACTGTGCAAGCTCGCACCAACGCACATGTACTTATGCATTAGTATGTTTGTGTGTGCTGTGCTGTAGATGGCCATGAGCATAGCATTCTACAACTTCTGCTACGAGAACTCTGTGCCCTTCAGGCATTGTGACTACTACGATGAGCTGGAGGCCAGGAGAGCCTCTAATCCACTGGACTTCAGTCCTGAGAAGCTCTTCAACTCGGAGAGCATCACTGAGATGGCGGAGGAGCTACTCTCTTATGTAAGCTTAACGCCATGTGAATAGATAGATACAGAGATGTGTCTTGGAAAATAAAGGCAACTTGATTCTAAATCCCCCCTACCTCTTCCTCCTTCAAGTGTAGTGAGTTTATTCTTTTGAAAAGCTTTTTTTTTAAGTTTTTTTTTCCCCATAAGTTTTGTCGTATGAATTCCCAGGAGTGTTACTGATACCCTATATCAACCATTGATAGCCTTTCTTTACTACTAGTTACTATTGTATTCTCAAACAAGTTATTGATTGGTTTAGCCTCTCATTCTGTCACATGCTTGTTGTTGTTCTTTGTTCTACTCCTTAATCCATTCTGTCACTCCGTCCTTTTAGAGTCATTGATGCTGATTTGTTTGTGTGTTTGTTTGTTTTTTTGTTTTGTTTTCCCCACTCTTGTCTTCCTGGGTGTTGTAGATGCCTTCTTGCTACCCAGCTGGTGGGCCAGAGTTTGATATGGAGGGTGTGTGTCAGGAGATGTTGAACTGTCCAGACGTGATCTTTCCCAGACTTGCTGAAGGAGTTATTAAGGAGAAGATGAAGGATTACGAGGACCAGGGGCAGAAGGAAGGAGACCAGAATGACATGGTAGTGGCTACCAGCTTCAGAAGGTACTTATTAAGTGAATACAGTGCATATCTCTATATTGTACTGTGAGTGGTATCCCTTACCCAATATCACTTGGAGTGGTAGAGGTTGTTCCGGTGGTACTGTTTCAATACGTGTGCTCATATAAAAGTTGAGAGTCTGTTATGGGAGTAAGATTGCTTAAAATAATCATTTGCTTGGTAAGCTGGAAAATATACGTTTCCTTCAATGATATACCCACTTGGTGTTAATTGTCATTTATACTACAGCACAGGTTTTATTGCGGGAAAAATTGGCTTGCATCAGAGTTCAAACTCAGAGCTGCTTGTTTTATCCACAAAACATTTGACGGCTGATCCACTGTTGTGCTGGCTGCCATGCCTCGTAGGAGCTACATTTGTGTGTAAACTAAGCTTATCTGATTCCCAATCCTTACCTTATAGTGTAGCAAGAGAGAATGGATATTTTGATGAGCATGTGTCCGACATTTCTTTAAATAGAATGGTTCCGATACTGGACACCACGCCCTCCCATCGGCATAAATCTCTGGAGTATTCTCGCGGAGTCGATTCTCTCATCAACTGCCTAGATGCCATGTTCCAGAGTAAGATCATCGAGGCGCGTAAGTATGTGCCCAGCTTGATACAGTCCCTGAAGAGCGGCATACTGTCGGACGTGCTTATGCCTGCACTCGTGGATCGCTTCTGGCAGTACGGGGTTCTGCTGAGCTCCGAGCAGTTTGACCTTGTCGTGAAGCTGCTCAATAGTGCTCTGGTGGATGAAAAGTCGGCCATGACTCTGTTACCTCTCATGACAGTCATTTATAGGGTGAGTGTGTGTGAGGGTTGTGTGTGTTGTGTGTGTGTGTGTAATTGTTAGAATGTGTACAGTGCTTCCAACTTAAAGAGTGGATTTTTTTAAACTACTGTATAGACCCTCACTACAGTCATTTAACATACACATACCTTTTCTTCATCATCCCAATAATGTTTACAATAGTAAAACTGCCT
>WLWI01005676.1_pt1 | contig 10380 bp, 8 predicted proteins | sample 6701501 | NCBI WGS metagenome assembly WLWI01 (sample SAMN12718690, study PRJNA515312) | sponge metagenome | isolation source: marine sponge | host: Mycale hentscheli | place: New Zealand: South Island, Marlborough, Capsize Point | collected 2014-11-01
GCTCCAAAGCCAGCATTTCTCAAAACTTCAAACTCTTCATCTTTCTATCATGAGAAATATTGTAAAGAATGAAACTATTTGTAATGGTTACGTCAAACAGAAAATTAATGATGTATTTGTAAAATTTCCGGCATTTCATTCGAACATGATAGTATCCACGATACTGATCTCCTAAGTTCACTCCTCCCATATCATTTATTGTATTCAACACAGGCCATTGGACAGGGTAAGACATTTGTGAGCCATCTTCTGCCATAACCTCATCAGACTCATCACACTCCTCATCAGAGTCAATACTTCAGCAGCATTTAGTCTTTTTTTAGCCATTTCTGTTTTGATTCAATTATTATGAGGTATCAATATATTCTATTTCATAAATCATTACTGGTATTATTTTAATGTCTATATTATGTTGTCTAACTATCAGAGCATATTTCTCAATTTTTTCTTATGGCAGCTACTACAAATTATTATCTATTATCAATCTTACTTGGTTGTAGTTTAACCACAAAGACTCCAGGAGAGGCTACTTCAGTCCAAACAGTTGTAATAAAACCAAACCGAAGCTGCTTTTCTCTGGCCGCATTTATGCGCCTATCGGAACTACCGGTTTTTTAGTCCGGGTAGCGTATAGGCGCCTATTGGCACTAATCGGTTAACTCCCAATCATGCCTTAGCTGTGACAGGGAATTGTAACAACCGCTCATGTGCAGATGTTGGTGTGTAGTAGACACATTATTGATCCATTTCTTGTGGTTTAGGGGTAGAAAATAGCTCTAGGAGTGATTTCAGGTTTCTAAGGAGGGAGAAACATCCTGGATTTCCCCCACCCACGCCACCACCTGTATCATCCACTGAATGTGTGTGTGTGTGTGTGTGTACAGGAGATAGTATGCAGTGGTCCTCAGTGACTGGTAAAGGATTGTTACCATTGCCACGTAGTCTGCACTCCGCTGTACTTCTCAAGAATAAGATGTTTGTGTTCGGGGGTTGGGTTCCCGTGCAGTCTGAGGACGGGCAGTTCCCCGCCCACGAGACTGAGTGGAAGTGCTGCAACTCTTTGGCTTGTTTCAATACTGGTTAGTTACCATGACAACTTGCTCTGTTGGTATTTTTAAATATGGGTCACGGCACTAAATATTAGTGATATGAATTAAACAAGTGGCAGAGGATAGTAACGTGGACTAAAGTACTGTATGCTAATTAGAAAAAGTTAGTACATCAAGCGCCATTGTGTAGTGGGCGGGGACTTGCTGAGCTAGCCACACAATAAAACACTTGTTTGTTGTTTGTTTTGTTATTGTGTTTAGAAACGTATACTTGGGAGGAGATAGCAGAGTGTGGAGTGGAAGAAGGAGAGGGTACAGAGTCTGTGCCATGTGGGAGGGCGGGGCACACTGCTGCCGTCGTGGGAACACGCATGTATGTATGGAGTGGAAGAGAAGGCTACAAGAAAGTCTGGAACAACCAGGTAGGTGTGGGGTGGGGGAGACGTTAAGATGGGGGAAAGTATACTGACAAGGATAGAGGTAGAGATGTGGAGTAGCAATGTGCAAGTAGCGGAAGAGATGTGGAGTAGCAATGTGCAAGTAGAGGAAGAGATGTGTTTGGGCATTTGAAATGACATGTGTGGGTAGTTACTGCATGCAAGGGGGACATGTACATATTACCTCAGCAGAGGAGTGACAGTGTGGGTGCAAGATGAGGAAAATAGAGCAGAGATAGAAGAATGTTGAGGAAGACTGAGTAGGTGTGTGATGCACACGAGGAAGTAGGTGTGTGTTGTGGAAGAGGAATGAGCGTGTGTTGTGGAAGAAAGAGTGTGGTGTTGTTGTAAAATTTAAATGGTGTCTATGATGATTATTTGAACTATGTGAGTCTGAACTAATGTTCGTGGAGACTTAGTGGTATTTCTGAGACACCAGGAAGAAGTGAGTATTAATGGTAAAAGTCAGTGTGACATAAAGATGGACTTGGGAAACTGACTCGATATTGAGTGGAAGAATAAGAAAACTATGTCTTCCCTGTTAACGGGAATTTCTGAAATACAGACACCCTCAGGTCACCATTAGTTGATGTAGTTGCTTGTAATGCTGCACTTTACATTTGTAAATGTCCCATATAGGTGTGTTGCTGCTATGGTCTGTGTGTACATGTGTATGTGTGTCACATATAGGTGTGTTGCTATGGTCTGTGTACATGTGTATGTATGTCACATATAGGTGTGTTGCTATGGTCTGTGTGTACATGTGTATGTGTGTCACATATAGGTGTGTTGCTATGGTCTGTGTGTACATGTGTATGTGTGTCACATAATAGGTATGTTGTAATGACTTGTGGTTCCTGGAGACGGAGAAGCCCAGTGCTCCTGCTCGCATTCAGTTGGTAAGGGCCGGAACAAACTCCTTGGAACTACTCTGGACTAATGTCTCTTCAGGTGGGTGGAGTAGTAATGGGTGTGGCTTTGTCATGTTCATGGTATTGTGTTAAATTCACACACAAACATACAGCGGACCATTACTTGCTCCAAATTCAACCGTACAACTTCAACTCCAAACCCAAGACTGAAGCCACGCCTAAAACAGAAGGCGCATCCAAACCAGATCCGCAACCCTCTGCATCTAAGGCAGAGGGAGAAGAGGGCGGGTCTGGTGCTGTTCCAAAGGACACGCCCCCTCAGTGGTATGACGTGGATGTGATCAAGGGTACTCAATGTACAGTCACTGGTTACTCCGTCAGTAAAGAAACAGCTCAGGACCAGGCAGAGGTGAGGGTGTAGGGTAGGTTTTAATAATGATGTGCAGCAGGCATCGGGCGAAGTACTTTGAAAAGTATTTGGGTACTTTACGAGTATTTGTAAATTTGTAATGGGTGGGTACGTGTACCACAAGTTCACGATGGGTACTCGTACGAGCTCATTGGTCTTGTGCTCAAGTACAATGGAAGTACATATTATGATTGGTTTTGAGACTAAATAGTATACAAAGAACACTAATAGCAGTCATTTAATTGGTTTACAATTTATTTAATAAAATTATGAGTGCATCTGAATATCAACTGGTAGTTGACTTGATAGTCCCAGACAATTCCTTGTTGCAATATTTACATTTTGCTTTGAAGCTTCCATCAGTTGAAGAAGGTAAAACAAAATGCTGAAACACACTAGGAACTTGTTTCCTCCTGTCAGCCATTTTCAGAATAAAAATGGAAACCCTTAGATATCTTAGTGCAGCTGGTAAAGCAGCTGCCAACATAATGAAGCACCAGGAGGTGCGAACCCTCAGCGTATGTCCACCAGAGATCAGCAGTAGAAGCGAACGTCTGTTAAAAATTATTTCAAACCTTTAGCATTTAGACACAGACAGTTACTACTTACGGCGATACAAAGAAAGAAGCAAACAACAGGGCGAAGGGAACGCCTCTAGGTTAAAATAGATCAGCTCTGCGGTATATAACTCGACTCTAGAGCCCCCTTACACGCGTGAAGCGCGACAATTGCAACTACAGTAGTACTACAAGCCAACCGGCCATTCTCTAGCTGCAATTTTCAGCTCACGTGATTATAACGTGCGGTAAAGGGGCGTTACTGGTAGCGCACTCACAACGATCGTACGACGAACGGCTACAATCGACTAGCTTTTTCTTGAAAACTAAGTCGAAACAAAAAATTCTAACATATTAAAGGGACTTACTTTGCAAATTTCTCTATCTCTACATCGTTTCAGAGCCTGGAAGGCCGTCGTCTTCGAGATCCTTTGTTGAATGAATGAATGAATGAACGACACACGGACAGGATGACTACTGTAACCCTCCGGGCGCATACCAAGTATGAGCTATGTCATAACTTGAGTACTGAAGGATCGCTAGTTGGGGCAAAGGCTTTTCTAGAAGAGGTCAACGCCCCCTAGCCTTTCCCCTCTGTATGTAGCCCTGCACATCAGACATGGGGCGAAGTACCATCCTTCAGTACTCAAGTTATGACATAGCTGGTGTCGTTAAGTTCAATAGCTTTGCATTTGTGTTGACCCTTTCCTTCCGGACTTAATTTTACTGCGCGTCATCGACCTCGGGCAACGACAGTTAATCAAATCAATTACCGGGGTTTTTTTTAAAAACAAATTTTACCTTATCGAGCTTGCTTTGAGCTTTCCAACGATATAAATAATAAGACTGCTAGGTGATTTACCACCAATTCCATACATTTTAGCTACCAAAAAAGTGTTGGCAATATTTGTATATACTTGTCTTGTACATAAAAAATAAAAAAATAAATATATACAATTGACAAAAAAAGTTATTATTGCAAATTTATATCATTACAATGATATAGATCATAAATCTTCTGTTCTTTCATCATAGGTGAGATAAAAGTTGGGCACAGGGCGACTGTCATCTCAGGAACAAAAAGAGCATCACTGCGTCAAACGTCGTCAAGTTTGGAAAAGATCAACAAGAATTTCCTAGAAGAATATATACATTTTTTTGATGACAGTTACAGAAGCACAACACTGTATATATATATATATAAGGACACTCAAAAAAATTGTAAAGAAAACACCAAATTTTAGTGTAATACACGAAGTTATTTACGATCACAATAACATCGTTGTTTATGCGTAAATTTGGTAACATACGCGTACTATTACATACACAAATGCGTGTCAAATATGAATGTTAAAGTGAAATTCTACTCAAAAGGCTATACAGAGACCTAGTACCAACTCACCCTATGTCGGCAAAGATCACCACAAAAGTTGTACGAATAAGTTCCTCTGATACTTAACTTACCCTGGCTGTAACAATATGAAGTATGTCCAACCTTTGTATGTCTACGCCAAGTCGGAACAGATCATCAGGGCTACTCCCGTCAGTACACTCCCCTAAAACACTCTAACGCACAACAAATTTGTTGTTTAGCTGTTGTGAATTGTAAACCTAACCAAATATGTACTACACACATCCTAAAAAGCTAGCATCTCCTCCCACTGCTATAAGTACATAAACAAAATTTGAATTTTTTTGAAAATTTGAATGTGGTAAAAAAACAACAACAACAACCAGTAATAGATGTATAATTCAAAAACTACTCAAGAATAAAATTTTAATTTTTTAAAAAATTTGAAAGTGGTAAAAAAAAAAAAACAGTAAAAGATGTATAATTCAAAAACTACTCAAGAATAACACACCTAAAAACATCATAGTGAAGCTAATACCTTTCTTTTGCTAGCTACGCTAACAAGAAGGCTGTTTTTGTGATTTAAAAAAATGCCTAAAATATGAGCTTACCATGGTCAGAAATGATTCATCTAACTTCAGTCATAGCTGCTGTATTCTGATTCATCGTCGCTGAAACTAGGTCCATATAAGGGTAGATCTCATCTCCTTCCTTTCCACTTGAAACTGAATCAGGAAACTCAGAATTGTCCTCCTCAAGCAACTGTAAAATGTCCTCAGCATTGTAACTCGTTGAAGCCATATTGAATATGGTGGTGCAAAAACCGACCCACAGCGCTCACACTTTTTCCCTGTAAAGTCACATGCTTCCAATGACGTATTATGACATAACAGGCCTAAATATAGCAATGGCTAATTTATAAAAATCGGAGAAGACAGTTTGTTCAACCGTGGAATGTTCGACCGTAAACAAACAGTTAGTCTGATACACTACCAGGTTCTCATGGGCTCTAACACATTGTTTACTGCTTCTACAATGCTTATAGAGAAAGCTAAGCCATCTAAAAAGCTTCTGTGGCCGAGGTAACTTTTTATATATTTTTTCATAGAGACCGCGGTATAAGCATAAACGCAAAAGTTGAGAAATACTCTCGAAACTACTGGTCTACCGGCCTACCTGGTCTACCTGGTCTACCTTGTCTGTAAACATTTTTGTAAACATTTTTCCTAGCTTTTGGAATGCTCTGGCCACATGTATTTCAAATTTTAAGCTTCTAACTAATCGTTTAGGGTCTCTAAAAAATCGAAGAAGCTGACCCGGTCTTGGAACGCTTTAAAGCGGCTCCCGGAAGGATAGGGTTAAGCAGTGCAGACCTTGGTTACTTGAACTTAAAGATGTTCCTATTCATACTCTTTACCATTGCTCCTCCTACATCTCGAACCTCTCTTTTGCTCCTTTTAGCTTCATTTCTGTCTACAGGCTTGATGTATGTATGTATGTGTGTGTGTGTTTGCATTCCTCCAGAGCAAGCCAGGTTCTCCTGCATCAGTGAAGTCTCAGAAAGTAGAGCTCCAGCCGGGAAAGGCGTACAAGTTCCGTGTGTGTGGCATCAACTCTTGTGGGAGTGGCTCCTTTTCTGATGTAGCCGCTTTCAAAACCTGCATGCCCGGCTTTCCTGGGGCACCGTCTGCCATACGCATCAGCAAGGTGGGTGGAGTTTATCTCTTGGAATTTCCTGATAGTTGATGTAGTGTGAACAACGGTATTTTAGTGTGGGTGTGTGTTATATCAAGTTCATTGGGTAGTGAATGTCATTTCATTTACAACTAACCTCAAAATAATTAAGAACATTTAATTATTCCGTTTACCTTGTCTGTCCTGTTGGTGTTTCATTTATTTATTTATTTTTTATTGGTTTAGTTGTTTTTCAATGAAATGTATAATTGTGTGTGCTTGTGTTTGCATGGCAGAGTTCTGAGGGTGCCCATCTTTCCTGGGAACCTCCCGCTAACAATGCTGGTACCATCACTGAGTACAGTGTGTATCTGGGTCTGAAGCCAGCTCCAGGCACTGCCCCAGGCACTATGGCATTTGCCAGAGTCTACTGTGGGGCTGGTAGTTCTTGTGTGGTGTCTCACAGCCAACTTGCCTCCGCCCACATAGACACCACTTCCAAGCCAGCCATCATATTCAGGATCGCTGCCAAGAATGACAAGGGGTAAGTAAATGATGACCAATGGTTTATCAGCATTTTAAACTTGTTTAACAATGCAGACTATCAACTGTTATGCTGGATGTTATAGAAGTGACCTTGGAAATGTTTTTCCTTCATATGTAACTTGTATATAATATTACTGGTGCATTTAACTAATAGATCCTTATGGTGTGTGTGTGCTAGGTATGGTCCAGCCACTCAGGTGAGATGGCTTCAGGATCCTAAACCTGCGGACAAAGCAGCTGCTGCTGTTGCTAAGAGACCAGCCCCTACTCCACCTCCAAGGTTAGTGTATTGGTATATGGAGATAATGTTAAGTGAAGTAAGCTAGTGTTGTGATATTGCCTAATTTCAGAGGTGTACATCAGCCAGTTACCTCCAGCTGTATTTCCTACTACTCCCCCTGTGAGCAATACAGCTAGCTGCAGCTGGCAGTTACTTGCAAATTTTGTAGTGTTAAAGTGTCCAGAGGGGGGAAGAATGCCATATCATTCACGACAACTAATTTAGTGAAATGCTTCTATTTATAAAACACAACTTAGAATGCAAGAGAAAGTGACATTACCAGTGTTTTCTAAAATATTCATATCAATATTGTAAACTTATTAAATTTAAAAATAGTGATGCAATTATAAAGGAAATATCAGTATCTGTATCTGCAGTATTTAGAGGGGATTATCAGTAAATCGGTAAATAAGTCTATCAGTACAACACTAAAGTAAGCACACTTGGAGGTAGTCACATTAATCCATACATAGAGGGGCGGAGCACACGGGAAGAAACTTAATTGGATTCTTGTGATTCAATAAAATTAGCGACTTCTGATGAATAACGTGTATTAAAAAATGAAGCTCAGATTATAAATATTAGACTAGATCACTCAAGACACAGGAGGGCGGGGCTCTAGTTATAAATGTTAGACTAGACAATTGTTTTATGTAATTTATATTTTGTAGTGAGGATGCCAAGAGGGTCAAGACTACCTGAACATGTGAACACCTTACCCAATGTCAAACTCCTCCTACTCATCACACTCACATTCCAATCATTTTGGCATGTACATGATTCATAACAACAACAACACTCCACAAAACAACAATTGAGAGACACTTAGAAACAGTAATGTCTGCCATGTTCTGTGTTAACTTGTTATGGTGCAGTATTAACAGTTGAGTGAGAAAGATACATAGAGGGTATGAGACAACCCTTTACCACACTTGTGAAAGTTTTCTCCAGTTGAATAGTGAGGGTAGAATTGAGTAGCAACCATGACAACATGTAGACACACCATGTCCCAAGTGTTTAAGAAAGTGAAAATAGTTTTATGTAACAGCAAATTTTTCAATAATGTAACTTATAATTTGAAATATAGTGTAAATTATAAAATAATATACTATAATTCAAATGCTACTATAATAACAATATACTTACTGGAGCTGTTGCTGTATTTTATCTGCCACTTGTCTACAATAGTCCACTTGAGACAATACAGTAACAAACTCCTTGAGGGCAGTAGGTCTAATTGATAAGACTGTACGAATGCTACTCAGAAGGTTCCTTGTCTTCTCTACATCAATCCAGTTCTGACGTTGACAGAGCTGGTCATACATGTACATTAAGAATGTAAAGCAAGTGAAACTTACAACTTTATTACTCTTTTTTTTTTTAATTAAAAAAATACTTTAAAGAAACAACAATTTACAATTCAATGTAACTGCTATAATTTGAAATATAGTGTGCATCACAAAACAATGTAAATTGTGATAAAGTAATACTAGTCCTGAGTGTAGTGCTGGATTCTGTCGCATCTCAATCCATAATTCTATCACATAAACAATACAATAATTCAAATACTACATTAATAGCAATAACTTACTGGAGCCGTTGCTGTATTTTATCTGCCACATCATTACATTCTCCTGTTTGGTACAATACAGTAACAAACTCCTTGAGAGCTGAGGGTCTAGATGATAAGACTGTACGAACGTTGCCTACAAGAATTCTTGCTTTGTGCTTGTCAATCAAGTCCACTCGCTGGATGACTTGGTCATAGGTATCTTCAGTTATGAGTCCAATACTGTAGCAGTGATCAGCTACTGTCATGACACAAGGCGTCACTGAGAGGACCAAGTCAGGATACACACTCAGAAATACAGTCAAGCTATTGCCACCTAATAATAAAACGCTTTCAATTATACTAAATACTAACAATAACTTGACTTACTTTCAGTCCCCTCTACCGCAGGATCTTTCTTCTCGTATTTCTAAAACCAAATAAAATGAATGTTAGTTACAGCAATTTAGAATACATAGTCTATTACTACATACCTGTCCATACCAAATTAGATGTCTATTCTGAAGTGCAATTTCTCGTGAATTGTTGATACATGTCATGATTGAAGGAATGGACTCTACTACTTCATGAACTTTCCCGAGATGATTCCCTCCTTCATGTGAACGGCAGTCAAAGGCAAACTGGTAGTCCATGGAGCTGTTGTAGTTCATTCTGGAACTAGCCTTCCTTAGAGTGGCTTCTAATTCTTGTTTTAGAGCAGCACATTCATGGTGAATGGAGTCTTGGAAAGTAGGATCACATGAAACTACGACTTCAAAATATTCACATCGAGATATAAATGTTACACGAACAAATTTTCGTCCATACAGAAAGGTCACCATGTTTTTCTTGACACCTTCTCTAATTAAAGTGAAGGACTTGTTGGATATGAAACAAGCCATTGCAGCAGGAAAGAGTCCTATAGGAGTAAACCCACAACTGAAGTATATCAAGAGAGGCTCCACCAAACATGATCTACAGGATTCTTTGTGGAATAGGCCAAGTTCCTTTGCACTAGTGTTTTCTAACACGCAAGGCATGATGTATGCTTTTTCTTCTTCTAAGACTGAGTTAGTATCAGAAGATTCGACAGACACAATCTCAGCTATGATGTGAAGATACGCCAGCAAAGCTACTAGTTGCACTGGTGCAATGACATCTCCTGAAATGTCAGCTGTAGCTAATTTTATATCTTCCATTGTGAATTGACCTGTCTTTCTGAATCTCTCGGCTGTAGCCTGACCTATGCTATCAAAACTCATGGCTTTAAGAATGACTCCAGTGATACTGTCATACACTACCTGGATGTCTATGATGACCAGGTTTTCCAAACCAGGCACACTGGGGAAGTACATCAGAACACCGGCATGGTGGTGAAGAAACCACAGAGCTGTTTTGGTCTCATAATGTGTCATATTGAAGGCATGGGACAAGGCCAAGCAGGTCTCCAGGCTGGCTGTCCTCACTTCTCTCATGCGAAGACACAAGCTGAACAGAAGCCACACAGCTGGAATTTTCAGCTTTTTAATGTGTTTCTCCATGGCATTCTCCAGTAGCTGATGCAAGTGATCGATCTCTTCTACTCCGCCTCCCATGTTGTCTAAAGAAACAACAAGCTTGTCTTTTGAGCAGAACTGAACTATGCCTTTTTTGTAG
>WLWI01005678.1_pt1 | contig 10380 bp, 4 predicted proteins | sample 6701501 | NCBI WGS metagenome assembly WLWI01 (sample SAMN12718690, study PRJNA515312) | sponge metagenome | isolation source: marine sponge | host: Mycale hentscheli | place: New Zealand: South Island, Marlborough, Capsize Point | collected 2014-11-01
ATGGCCTTGTGTATTTACACGAATGCCATCCTCCAATCATTCATCGAGATTTGACGGCAAGAAATATTTTGCTTACAAAAGGGGCACAAGCTAAAATAGCTGACGTTGGTGTCTCCAAGTTAATGGATGAAGCCGCCTTTGCTGCAAACAAGCATACCACTGCTCCTGGTAATTTCCATTACATGCCACCTGAAGCTCTAATGGAAGAATCTAAGTACAGTTTTAAATTGGATATTTTTTCCTTCGGTCATCTTTGCCTTCATGTGCTAATTGAAGACTTTCCTGAAGTGTTTGAAGTCAAAATCACTTCGCCGATGATTGAACAGGGTATTGTACAGAAGACAAAACGCAAGAAAAGCATAGATAAAGTAACACCTGATCATCCTCTACTTCCTCTCATTTTTCAGTGCCTAAATGATTATCCAGAAAAAAGGCCTACAACTAGATCATTGAATTCAAGCATTATTATGCAGGATAAGGTATGTGTCATATTGTAACAGAGATTAGCAAACTCTGATGTGTAGCACAGTTGTTTTGAACTTATATGATAATGGTATTTTATTAAGGAAGCCATGTCACTAGTGGGTACGTCTAAGGAACTATAAATCTGACAGATTTTTGTTAGTATTGGGTACACTGTACAGTATGTGTAAAAACAAATGTGCCAGTTTTTGGATCATAGAACGCCCGTAGTACTACGTGACTGTTGATAAAAAACGGTAAGAAAATGGGTTATCACGTACCGTAAAATGTATGGCCGTTGCATTTTCAGAAAACGGACGAAAAAACGACGAACCGTTCATAAAATAAAACGCTGTTCTTTTTTTAGCTACGGTGTGCACACATATTATCTGAGATGGCACGGCATGCGTGCAGAGCTCTCAGCTAATAGCTCGTCATAGAGCTGGTGAAGATAAGTAAAGCTTCTCTATGTTCTGTGAAGTTTGTTACTAAGTTTGTCAAACCAGTAAGTATTGCAAATGCAAGTTCCAATGTTCTATGTGTTCTAGTTCCAATGCTATCTTTCCATTTGGTGTGTGTTATGTTAAGAAGCGTCTGTTGCTGGAGTTGTGTTTTTTCATCAACTGTAGGTAAATGCCTGCTCTTCAGAAAGTATGCCCTACTGTAAGTGTTCGTGTAACATGCATGTCAGGAAGTTCTAATGTTCCTGTAGTTACTACACATGCATTTTATTGGTTTCTGAAAAGCCACAACAAGTTGTCGGGATTGATTTCCTCACTCTGTAAGACTAAAGTTGTCCACACTAAACAATAGCTAACAAAATTGAATACGCTAGATTATGTTAAAAATATAATATTTATATTTCAATTAGCGCTATCACAAAGGAGTTTTGTTTGATTTCAATCAATACGCCATATGTTACTAACAATATAAAGTTTCATTATGCAAGTGTTCACAATAATAGCTAATACTTGTTTGAATACAGCCAGAATATATTTTGAGCTCAGTGAAAGAATAAGGCCTGGGTTACCTTATACATATACTTCAGACAAGCCAGAATCTTCAATACGTGATAGCACACTTTAGTCTGCATGTTTATATTATTATACAGAGCTGCTGAGAATTCTAATATATGCTGCTGGGCCAGACAAAAGTTTAAAGGATGTAGCATAGGCTAAGCTACATCTGAACAATATTCTTACACTATTTATTATCACATTAAACAACTTTGGAGAAGTCAGTGAATTCAAACTAGTCTTATCATGGCAGTAGTAGACTAGACAGCTTCCAGTTAGTTTTATCCGCAGGTACTTGCTACAGTAACTAGTTACTAAAACAATTTGTTCTTACAAATGCTTGCGCCAAAGGAGGTGCAGGAGGCGCTGATTAGCATGGCGTTTTATTGAAATTGTTTGTCAGTTTTTATACATGGTTTTTGTTCAATTGCGGAAACACAACTTCTGTTTTAGGCCCGTAATGCGGTCGTTTTGCATACATTTAAAATCCAAATTTTTAACTTTTTTCAGTGTTTTTTTTTCTCCAGGACTTCTCATGCTGTATACTACGGCCATTTAGGATGCCAAGACTGGTACATTATTTTTATGCCTACTATATGTTATTATATATTATCATATATCACTTGCGGAGCCTTTTTTAGAAGGAGTGCAAACTTCCTACTGATACATGAAGATCTATGTTTTGTCTACTGATTATGTGGACTCATTCCTTTATAAACCTATGGCATGTTGATTGTTAGCTCCATTGGTTTATGCAGTCATTTTAACCCCTTACCTATTGATGCTCACTTAATTTAAGAAGAGTTGTAGGAGAGGGATTGAGCTCCCTGCACATTGCATTGCGTACCAGTTTCAAGCCGTTATCTTAGTTTTGGGTTAGATCTAGAGTATAATTGTAGTGTATGAAAGTCAGGAAAGCCGTTACTATTTTAATACCATACAATGGGGCACAGAGTTAAGAACCCAACTCCATGAAGACTATTATAAAATTAAGTGAGGGGGTTATTTTTCATTATTAGCTGCAGAAAAAAATTAGACTTATTTAGACTTGGTTTATTCTGCTTTTACGAATTGTTTGATCGGCCACAAATTTCATATAGGATTCTTTTGGAAGAAAAAAGGATTTTGGTAGTAAAAGCAGAATTATTTTTTAGTTCGTGTGCAAAAAAAAGAAAGAACAGTTTTCAAATATTTTTCTAAAAAATAACTTCAAGAACGGAATAAGATTATGGATTCAAAGTCACTGGCAAATTATAAGGGAAGAAGAACAAATAGGTTCTGCTTTCTGTGAAATTTTGTTTTGTATTTTTAGACAATCTAACTAAGTGATATCGTGCATTCAGTTTGATGTAACTACAAGTAATAAAATTTTTAAAGTCTATTACGGAGTCAGTTCAATTTGGCATAACTGATGAGGACTGCCATTGAAGGTTTCTAACTATAAGAAACGGTATTTTTTTTCAACTTGAGGGTGATCAAGTCTACATAATATTTGAAATTCAGGGGGTTTCTCATTGCCGTTTAATTTGATAAAGAAATGGTATCAAATGTCACAATAAAGTTCATGATAATTTTCAGCAGAGGTGGTGGGGAAAATTTTTCCTTAAAAAACCTGACAAAATCCCTGAATAAAATGAATTTACTGAATTGTTAGATAAATTCAAACAGAATATTACTTTTAATGATTCAGTTGAAATTAAACATTATATATTGGCAGTTAGAACTGAGAAAATGTGCTATTATTAGAATAATTACTGCATAAGTACTGTAAAGAGATCAAATTTAGTGAGCTCATTTATGAATGTTTTTATATAAGGCTTAAGTATTCATGAACGACTTTGAGGAAGAGAAAAAATTTGAACGACAAATAGCTGAATTAAAGCAAGAAATAGCAGAACAGAAGGGCATGGTCAACACTCAGAAGATACAAATAGCACAAATTACGGCAGAAACGAAGTCTAAATCACAAACATCGAAAGAACTCATGCGTGGAATGATGGAAAAGGTTGAAGAGCAGAGTCGAGATATTGATTACTACAAGAAAAAAACTAGTAAAATACCTCAGCTGGATTCCGAGTTACAGAAATATAAGAAGGTGCTGAAAGATGTAACTTCTAAACTGGATCAGAAAGTAAAGGAATCTATCAAATTAAAGGATCAAGTATGTTTATTGCTAAATGTTAATTTAACATTTCTTTTATCATTTCTTTAAGTGTTACTCAAATTTCATGTTTACTACATCTTATCATGAAATTATTAAGAATAAGTGCTAATTTTAGTTAGGTTTATTTGAACGTCCTTGTAGTGACAAGTGTATGTACCTGAATTTAGGGGTAGTTCTGCGCTTCTACTCCCATAGTTAAACATTATATACCCATTCAGAGCATTCAGTGTTTTTTGGCATAGTATTAGAAGCTAATAGTAGTTAGTTATAGATGGCATGCATTGAATATGAGGAAAAAACTGTTGTACTTTTCTCTTCTTTAACTAAAGAACTTGAATAATGTCGTAGATTTTGAAGTATCATTATCTGTCATACTTTAATTCATTTATTTCAAAGTTTTTGTGCATCGAAGCTGCTACAATCCAGTGACCATAATTGATTTGCAGTGTACATGAGATAAGTGCTTTCCTCTTTTACCTCATTGGCACACTAGTTAAACTTTTACAAAATTTTAATGTCCTGCACTGTCGTACCTTGAAAACACCCTAGTTCACTGCCAGCCCTCTCATGCCCCGGCAGTGAACCATTATTCCCACATACAAATGCCAATTAAAGTTACCACCATTATTATGTACACCTACTTACCTTGTCATCCCTCCCCAGCTGCTCTCCGATGGCCGCAGGTACATTTGCTTGGAGTAATTATAAAATTTATAATTTTATTATTATTATTGTAACGGTATTTAAGCTTATAATGAGGATTGATCTTACTGTGATATTTAGTGAACAGCAGTTAGGCTTAGTATCCTAATAAATAAGCCCTTTAATTTACAATGTTGGAGTGGATTAAAACATATTCCACATAAATACTTGTGTATGTTAAATAGCCTTTTATTTCACAGACGCTAAAACTGCTGACCTGAATATTTAATAAAAAGCTTGAAACATGAAGTTACCAAATAGGCAACTATTTTTTGTTCAGACGCTTTTTGTACTTTTCACTTGGTCGACTTAGATTATGTGTGAATCACAGGACATGTGTAGTGTACTTTATTCACAGTTCCTTCCGTACTGAGTTAGAAATAGTGCTTTCCTGCCATTTCTGAAGAATAAGGACTGTTTTGACCTGAGCTTTTGAATGTTACTATCACAACATTGCTTCTCTTCCAATAATAACCGTGCCAACTGAACTTGAGCATACTAGCTATACACTGAACAACTAAAGTATGACCAACTTATCGCACTTGAATTTTATTGAAGTGAAAGAATAACTCACAACAAATATATTTTTGTGCACTATAGTTCAAGGAATAGTTTTAGTTAGTCATGATTGCACTATTGTGGAGTATTTAGTGGAACTTAAATTTATATAAAAATGAAGGTATGAAGTTAGGGATTTTGTGTAATAAAGTTCTTGAGTTAAAACACTTCTCACACCTGTAAACAATGGTTGTTAAATACTAGGTCAATCGTGCTACTGCTACTCAAGTTGCATATGCAAATGCTTTGGAACGTACAAATGAAAAATTGGCTAATGTAAAATTAGAATACCAAGATTTAAAGAAAGCACACCAAAAGCTGGAGAACCAGTTCAAAAAAAAGGAAAGATCTAAGAAAATTAGTAAGCATGCGTCATCTGCTTCTGTGGAAGAGCCGGATGAGTCTTTACTTGAAAATGTCTATGATATGGAAGTGGAAAGAAATTTGGTAAGCTACTTTCATGTATATTAGATATCAATGGGAAAACCAATAGGATTAGTTATTATGTTGTCATTAAAACCATAATAATACTTTTTCCATGACTGAATTGCTTCTGTAGAATACTTATGATGTGCTTCAGCACAAATTCTGAGCAAGACATTGTACACAAGTATTTCAAAACAGTATTTTAAATAATTCTGAGTATAAATTACGGGTAGAGCTACTGACACAAAGCACTGTGCTACTAAAGAGCACGGCCAAGTTTGTGGAATTGTGCACGGAAAGGGTTTCAATGTCATAGTAACCACTCGCCACAACATATTGGGACTTGAAAAACCAAGCATTTCTAAGGATTTATCACACAGTATAGAGCCTAACCCTAAATATGATTTTTCTTGCTAACAAATGAAACAAGGAGAAAGTCTTGAAGCAAAAAAAAAAAAAAAAAAAGATAAAGAAAGAAAGGAAAGAGCCGCTAATATATTTTTTGTTTGCTTCTAAATAATCTGGAAATGGATTTTTTAAGTAAGAACAGCTATGGCAAACAGCTCAACCAAGATAGCGTACCTCTACCACTAATTAAAAAAACAACAACCTGTAAGTAAGACCTTACTGCATCACGCAACATTCAGATCATATAGAAAACAGTGTAATTCCAATAAAATTTCCTTGATAATACCGTGTAAAGATCATTTAGCTAAATATGTTTCTGTTTAATGAAGTTGCAATATTTGTTCTATCACCTAGCAAACACAAAAATGTGAAGGTGAAAGTAAAAAAAATACATATGCTTATATCCAAACATATAGTACATATTACATGAGTCTTTTTGTGATATGGCAGAATTTTTTACGAGCAGGCAAATTTTTTTTTTAAGAGCCAGAGTGAAATATCTAGCCATATCACTCTGACAAATATAATAAGTGGTTTATTCCTTGCTAGATATCTTTACTAAAATAGTTTTTACTAGAAAAGGTAAATCTAGGTGTGAAGTTGGCCATAAAACTCTCTAGGGGCTCCCCGCAACCCTAGCTAATATTTTAGCAGCTCCTCTAACCTCGTTGGGTAGGTTTCACTAGAGGAAGGTAACTATAAAAACCATGAAAACTGGTAAGCCTGGCCTGTTGCTATAACTACTAGTGTAATGGTGGTGTGCCATACAGCCATGAGATAACTCTCTCATGGGTCACGTACAACATTGTGAAGGTATCTAGCATAGAATAAATATAATATGTATAACCAAACATCCCCACCTATTTTGATATCTGTGATAGTGTCTCAGTCAATTTGCTTACTCGGCAATAACTTGTAGAATATTATTAAATTGAAGGGGGAGTGGTTACTAGTAATCCTCTTAACCCTCCCACTGCTCCCACTGTGTATACTCCTGTATATATTCAAGGTATTCATGTAGCTATACATTATTGTTTTTAATCCTGGATTACTCACTGGTTTCAGTTTGTGCACATCTTTTGTGTACCTAGGTATATAAAAATTATTAAATTTTCATCTGTACTTGACAATATTTGTTCATGAAATGTTCATTTGTACTTAGCTACGTCTCATTAATGGTGTATGTGTATAAAAGTGACCACTGGTCATCACCATACTATATATTACAAAATGCATGTAAGTGCATGAATAATAATAGTCATTAGTGAAGGATTCATTTACCTGTCAAGAGTAGGAGATAAACTGGGAGTCTCACCTTCGATAAACTAGTATGAACAAATAGCACTGAGCAAGGGAGTAAAATATCAAACAGCTGCATTTTAAAACATTTAACTGAGCTGGGCCAACATGGTAATTTTGCTGATCTATGACTTGGAAATCTTTTAGTTAAGTGGCGTTAGCTAAGTTAGCAGTAGTTCACTTTGGGGACGGTTAGGGGAAGGGTAGCTTCTTCCACTGCCACCAGAGAGTATAGTAGTCTTTTACGGGTTAAGGCTGCCACAGGCGATATGTAAAATCTTGTTTGAGCCCCTAGATATGGGCAACCCAGGGTCTTCCCCAACTCTGAGCTGAGCATGGCAGGCCACAGCATATAAAAACCCAGCCACACACAACTTACATGACACCAACAAAATGATACAAGATGAGACAATTGACATTAATTAACAACTAATTGTTCTATTGTTCTCTGAATAGGCATTCATTGCCTTCACTGAGGTTTCTCATGGGTGGGCGTTCCCATATCCTATATCTAGTGAGGTGCATGCATGTTGCTATGTTCCAGCACCTTTATTTTAAGACATACCATATTTTGTTAATAGGAACTCACTGGAGAAATTGATTACTTAAAAAATAGGATTGAAGATCTCTCAATGGAAATTCAAGAACATAAGAAACTCCTGCATGAAATTGTCATGTACAAAGTGGAGGTCTATAAAGTAAGTTGGTTGATAATGTTGTCTTATTGTATTGTAGCTAACAAGGTGGGCAGCTGACACTTCGAAGGCTGGCAACATTCATTTAGATGGGTTTTTTATTGAGTTAACCATGGAGGTTGCATTTATAATTCAATGCCATTCTTTGTACACAAAATTTGTGGCCTCCTACCATATTCTGAACTCTTTTCTGTTGTCCAGGTATAAAAAGAAAATCCCCTGCATGCCCTTTGACTTCTAACTACTTTTACTCAAATTAAAAAAAGTAACGATAACTCTCCAGAAGAGCTCACTATTTTTAAAATTACAACCTGTTTAAAATAAGTATTCCAAGTTTTCTGTGCGCTAAGTTGCTGTCATGCATTCTAAAATGGTCTTAGGGAATTTGGAGACAAACGTAGGAAGTTACTATTTCCACTATGTACCCAACTACACCCTTTTATATGCAACCTTGGACATATGTAATTAGACATTGTACCATGGTATGTTCAAACTATCCCTTTTAATATCAATAGCGTATTAACATAATAATGGGACATGACCCAAAATCAAGAATAATGTTCTGAAGATCTTGCTTGAGCTTCTGGCTTCTATTCATTCTTTATCTCACCAGTGATCCTTACAAGAAGAACAGCTTCTTCTTATGTAGCAATGACTTTGCTAGAATCGGTGTGTGTAAACTATGAATATAATTAAAATGTGCAAAAGCTACTGGAAAGACCATAGTTTGTGCAGTTATCTTATATATATTCCAAATGTTCTTTAAAACACTGCGTAGATTGTGTGACCTTGACACTTGTTCTATAAATGATTAATATAATGTTTGAGGATATGAAGAAGCCAAACATAATTCTAATGTTGCAGTCACTGATAGGATCTGTTCAAGCGAAGTCAAATTTTCTTCTAAAGAACCAACCAGTCTATCCTAACATGCTTACTGAGTTCAAAAACAAGTTCAGTTGAGGTGTGCAAAACACACTTGGTATTTAACACACTAAAATAAAGGAATGCTAACACACTTGGTATCATAAAACAGTGTTCTAGACACATTTTATTGTTGTATGCACACCTACGGTGTGCTGAGTATTTAGTGTGCTATGCACACTTCCATTTTTACAGTGTAATGCTTCATTAATTAAGTTTATTCGTGATTAAGCATTATTCCCCATGCTTTTATCTGTGGAATCAGGAACCACCAACTCATGTTGATACACCATCTTCAAGTCATCGGCACAAAACCCGGTCATCTTATTTAATAGAGACAAGAAGCAGACGTCTTACACCAAGAAATACTACCCAATTTGACCACAATTATGAACAGTTGCCAGGACACGAAGACCAAGATAAAACCAATGATATATGTTCTACGCCTGGTATGGATAAGCCCCCAATCCCACCCAGAGACAATAATTGCAAGATCAAAACAGATTTTATTTCAGATCAAGATCACGAAAGAAAAAATAAGGGTGCTCATGAAGGCCTGCATGACAGAAGACTAAGTATGCAAAGTGAAACTATTGAACTAGGTATTATGGAAGCATCAGCCACTAATAGAGAATGTAGAATTCGATGTATGTCAATGAATCACTCTCAGCAATACATGAGTCGCGGGCACAAAATTGTCAAAAATACAGAAAACCATAATGTTTCTGGAAATCGCGGTGCATCGGGAAATCAAGGTGTGTCAGGTAACCAAGATGGTTCTCATCTTAGTTATCCTTCTCTAGATACTGAGACATTTTTGCATCAAGGTGATAATAATTATCATGCCAACCCTCGTTTTCAAAGTGATTTTAAAGTTCCATCTCGGGATCAAGTTCAAGAGTCGCAACATTTTGTTAGTACTGATCCACGTGGCATTTATCAAAGAAGGGACGAGCACAGAACTGAGAATCAAGTACCGTCAGCACCAGCAAGAATGAAATCAGATCAATATATTCATGCCAGTGAAGGCATATCATCTGTAGGGGATCCTAATAGTCAATCTCAGTTGAATCCAAAGCACCAACCCTCATCTAAGGAAAGGATATCCCACACTAGTGATTCTGATGATGAAACCTTATGATCCTAATCTTGTTTGTCCCATCTGTGGGAAAAAGTTTCGTCTTGGTAAAATACAAAGATTTCGAAAGCATGTTAATGCATGTGTTTGAGAATGATTTCGATATCACTTTTGCATACCTACTTTTTTTTTGTAATCTCTTATCAATCGTATGTACTGATTTAAATGTAATTATATATTCTATTATGAATTTACGATATTCTGAAATTGTAAATAACTAGTTAATACTATTTCATATAGTTCCATTATTACTACTCCTTCAATACATAAATACATTTAAACGTTCTACCTTAATTGTAGGAGGTATAGTTTAGCATACTGGACTATACGTACTTATCAGCTACTACTGAAATATTTATGACAAATTTCAAGAATGAGATAAATGATTTAGTTGAGTTTGATTGTTGGATCCAACAGTCTACTGAATAACAGCTTCCATCACTTCTAAATGAATAGCTACATACACTGTTAAAAATGGGGTGTATGGGAATCCCATTTTGGGGTGTCCAGGTAACACTGGCTGTACTACTCCGCATGGGGTGTTTCCATTTCACCTAGAGGAAGTGTTCAGTTACACCCCTGTACACC
>WLWI01005679.1_pt1 | contig 10376 bp, 4 predicted proteins | sample 6701501 | NCBI WGS metagenome assembly WLWI01 (sample SAMN12718690, study PRJNA515312) | sponge metagenome | isolation source: marine sponge | host: Mycale hentscheli | place: New Zealand: South Island, Marlborough, Capsize Point | collected 2014-11-01
TGACTCAAAAAGCAAACTGGCTTTTTCCATTCTGCGTGGTTGCTTCTGGATAAATAATTTACACGCAGTGTCAATGCAAATATCAGTCTCATAATGAATGTGTATTAATGACAAAGCAGTTAAGCGTTCCTCAGTTTGAGTGCATCTCAAGTAATTGTTTAATCTTTTGAGTGTAGATCCTGACCTTTCACATGAACAAGAACTGAGGGGCAGTGTTGCAAAAATTTTGAGAAGGGTAAAAATGTTGGAGAAAGTAATAGGAGAACATTGCTTCAAGCAATCAGATAGACATTTAGGCCGATTTTCTACTGGTATACGCAGCCATTTTGACTTCCAGTGACAGAGCTCTTCATCAATTATGTTACTATTTGGAAGGTCATCAGAGTAGAAGGAGATTACTTCATCTAGTTCACTGAAAGATGAAGTGGAATTAATACTGGAAGGCAGAAGAATTTGAAGAGATGCAACTTGCTTATTATGGGATGTAAATCTAGAAGAGAGATCAGCAATCAGATGGTCTAGAAAAGGAATGGCAATGGTCTTTTTGAAGTAGTCCTCCACAGACGTGTGTTGTGGATTAGAACGATGCTGCTGACGGTGACTCACATGTTTGATTTGTCAGCGAGCCTACAACTATGATCAAAAATGCGTTTGAAGTATCCATCGATATCTTCTTGCAAAGATTTCAATTCACTACAACACTCCATAACAGTAGACATACCATGGATATTATATCTGTGTCTTTAATCTGAAGCTTGACAGCAGCTTCTTTAAGATAAAACAAGGACCGATGCAATGAGACCATGGAGTAAATAAACTCAAATGACTCAAGAGCGTTCATGTGAGCTAACGCATTTCTTTTGTCTTCAGGTGTCCATGAGCGATCATTGTATAAAGGAAAGTTGTCATTGCCATAAAGAATTGTTTCACACATTTCAATCAAGAATGGGTGAGCCAAGGAAAATCGTTCCCATCCATCTATATTTTCGACCCAACGAGTAACACATACGTTAAACAGAGGAATTCTGCTAGATTGATGTGTACCCTTCTCAACTACTGCTTTAAGGAGATTTAACCTCTTGTCAGAATTCCTTACCCACAAAGTGAAACTTTTTATTTGACTAATGCAATTGGTGATTGGCAAAATGGAACATGAATTCAATATAGCCAGATTCAAACAATGGCCAGCACAATGGGTATAAAGAGCTTTTGGTTGTCTGTTGCGAATTCTAGCTTGAACCCCAGCTCTTTCCCCACTCATTGTGGATGCTCCATCATAACCTTGGCCACGCAAGCTTTCTAAGTTTAACCCTAGGTTTTCAATAGAAGAAATTATAGCACTTGCAATATCCACAGCCCGTACTCTCTCCATTTTTATGAATGAAATAAATTCTTCACGAATATTGCATTCCTGGTCAACAAAGCGAAGACAAATAGCCAAGTGTTCAATGTTGTGACTAGATACTTCATCTGCCAGAACAGAGAAAAACTTTGCAGCTTTTATCTCACTAATAATGTCTGCAAGAATCATATCATAGCCAATTACATTAATGAAGGCATTCTGTGATTTGGGAGAAATATATGTTGCATTTTTAGCTCTTGGATTATTGAGGTGTCGGTACAAAATTTCATCAGTCTCTGCATAATTTTTAAGTAATGCCAAGAAATTACCAGGATTCTTACTGACATTAAGCTCCTCTGTATCACCACGGAATGGAAGACCCTGTTTTCCCAGGTAAATGATAGCACGCACAATTTGACGGAGGATGTGCTTGTTTTCTTTTATGTGATCTTGTAAAATGCTACTAGTCATCACATCTAAGCGACATGTTGGATTCTCTGTTACACTCTTTAGGATATCAGCATCTTGCAGGCATTCTCGATGGTAAGTATGCTCAGAATGACTTATTAGTGTTGTACTAAGTTTACCCCAATTAGAAAAAGGTCGATTCACCAGCAATCCTTTGTCTCTCCTCTTGGAAACAGGAAGGAGAATTGAGCATGGCCCACAAAAAATAGCATCCAATTTAGGGCTATTACATACAAGTAGTGTTGGTAGTCCTACGTAGCCAGACCCTTTAAGTGTAGGTACGTGGTTCTTACAACTAAATTTTCCATCCATCTTAGTTTAACCTTTTAACTATTTTATTGCACTCCTGATTTGTGTTTACAAGTGAAAAGAGTGCTCTGGGGAATCTTGATGTTTTTCCTAGAGACTGTGTTCCGGCCAAGTTGATAGGCGACCCTTTACCTTCCATTACATGAGGTAAAGGGTCGGCTACGCTAGACAAGTGATCTGTGGCGGTAAACGATGCCAGACGGTTGCTAGTGCGCATGCCTTGCGAAGCTAGCGTCGTTTTTGTGGCGTCCTTAGCATTCTCGGCACAGTTGGTGGTTTGTTGGTTATAGGGTGTGTTGGAAGTTGTTTGAGGAAGCAAATATTCATTGCTAGTGGACATTCTCTGCGTAAAATACACTACAGCTTAATCTGAGTAAGTTCAATTGTATATTAGAGAGCAAATTTACGATTTATTTATGCATCTTGTAACAGAATTTCATGGCTGCTGTGGAGCCAAAGTGTTCTTATTATCCCAAGCTTGATACTTGGGAGGAATCAAAAAGATTCTTAAAATTAACAAGAATCCAGGAATACCAAGGAGGGTAAGTAGCTTTCACACTATTAATACGTACATAATGGAGGAAAATTTATAATTTATCCATTTTGTAGGTTTGGAAATATCCGGGACACCTACAAAGATGATTGGGACAGTGAAGATGAAGACCTTCTGGCTGAAGTATTATCTGATCTCAATTATTTCTCTGCTGAGAAAAGAACTTCAGCATCATCCAAGGGAGAGGTTTGTTCTATAAATCCGCATACAATTTGTATCCTTATTATAGTGTCTATTGATTGTTTTCTGTTTATTTCAGTTTTCAGGTGGTTGCAACTTAGAGGAAATGGATAACATCAAGGTACATATTAATTACTTGTGCTAATGCTAAAGATTTACCAATTTGGTATTATGTGTGTGTAGCCAGGAGGAGCTAAAATATCTCTTATCCGAGAAGATATTATTGTAAGAAAAACAAGCTAATCAAGAATAATGTTCACTGATCAATGTCTGTATTGTTTAGGTGTCTCCCTCTTTGGTGCGTTCAGCCTCAGAGTATCTATTCTTGCCTGAGGAAGATGGAATAGAGTTAATGGATGCTGCAATGGAAGAAAAAAGTGTGATGGAAGAGAAGAATGTAAGGGAAAAGAAGGACGTGAGGGAAGAGGAGGATGAGAGGGAAGAGAAGGATGTGAGGGAAGAGAAGGATGTGAGGGAAGAGGAGGATGAGAGGGAAGAGAAGGATGTGAGGGAAGAGAAGGATGTGAGGGAAGAGGAGGATGAAAGGGAAGAGGAGGATGAAAGGGAAGAGAAGGATGAGAGGGAAGAGAAGGATGAGAGGGAAGAGAAGGATGAGAGGGAAGAGAAGGATGAGAGGGAAAAGAAGGATGAGAAGGAGGAGAAGGAAAATGAAGACATGCGAGAAATGAAAGTTATGAGGAAAGAGAAGGATTTGAAGGATGTAAATATGGGAACAGAAGACATGAGTGAAGAGAGGAACACTAAGGAAATCGAACAAAGGAGAGAAAACATTGACAACAGAAGTGAAGTGGGAGATGCTATGTGGGCAAGAAACAGTGAGACAGGATTCACAAAGAAGGCATGGAAAGTGCCAGTTACAAGAAGGACAACAGATGCTACTAAGAACATGGGAGCAAATAATGCATTGATGATATGCCGTGGAAAGAAGAACAACAGGTCCAGGAAGTGTGCAAATCAAAGTAGCATGACACAAACAGATAATGCAAGGAAGACATCAAAAGAAGAGAAGAAAACTGAAACTACGCGAACATTAATACAAAGAATAAAGGCAATGAAAGCATCAAAGGTTAAAAAATTTCCAGAGACTGTAAATTCAATCAAAGGAGAAAAATTTGGACAGACCAAAGAACCAGAGGCACAAAAAACAAACAAGATGGATAAATCTCTCCAAATCGAGGCCACTAGATCAGAAAATGTGGGCAGCAAAAACAATATAGACAAAAAAAGACGGAATTCAATCATATATGGATTAAGAATGAAGACAAGAAGCTTGAAGCAACTCCTTAATAAACTATGGCGTGCAGTCTCGGTGGTTGGACAATACACTGAGATTTTTCTTACTTATTTTAACTTTCACAATGTTAGTTATGCAATCTAAAACAGATTAAATTACATTGAAGTGAATTTAGAATCATATACTTAGAATTTGTTTAGCTGTCTGAAGCTAGTTAAGTAATAGGTAATCAGGACAACTTTTCCTGCTTTACAACAATACTTTAAAGTAGCTATATCCAGTTACTGACCTGTATTACTCTAGAATTGTGACTACAACAAGAGCACCTCATTTTATACCCCAAATGCATATCCAGATTTCCAATCCCATTAATGAAATTAACTTCAAGTTAAGTTGATCATAATCGCTCATAATAAATCTATAATACAGGCATCTGTTAACAAATTAACTAGACTAATGCTGGTTTTGTAAACTCAAGTTATATAGCTCAGACTAAAATAATATTTCAGTAGCTAAGTGGTTTCTTACTGAAGTTACTGTAGTTTATCTGACTTTATAGTTTTCATTAGTAGGGCAGAGCCAGCCCTCTGCTGAAGAGAGAGATAGGGTGACAAGTCTTAGTCAGGCTGACTTAAAAAGAAAGTTTCGCCCATATACATAGAAGTATGAATTTGGTAAAGCTGTAGGAAATTATCTTCTGATCTATTTGAAAGTGGGAATATTATCATAATGACTAACAATAAATTAAAATTATTCTCTATTCAGATTGCATGCAATAAGTTAGGTATCAAATTAAAGGTCTCATTTCCTGGAGCACTTCAATACTTACGTCATGTTTATATTTAGTTAAGAGCAATTTTATAAAAAAATGTGCAGTCTAATCCAATGTCCCAATGATCAACACCACTTAAATACAAGTGTTGTCTTTTCCTATTTGCAGTATGGGAAAAGAAGTGTATTTGCATACTAGCTATAATTTACTCAGGATTTCTTTATGTTCCCTTCCTCCTTTAGTACAACTAAGTAGCTAGGAAAAACAAGCACAAAATTTGTGTGAGCATATTGAGCTACTGATACAGAATTAGCTATACATATTTATAAGGAATTGTATGACACTTTCAATGCCTATCACATAACTTGCACCTAGGTGACAGTAGTATTTTGTAGCCAGTGTATATAATAATAATAAAAACAAAAACAATTTGAGCAGAATAGTTACTGTTGACCCCAAATAACCCCCCCCCCCCCCCATGTAACAGTAGCTATCACAATACAATTTGATTTGCTTCAATTAAGAAAAATGTGATTATGTAATTTCTGACACTATTGAGCATTAATGATTGAAAACCATGACTCATTCCTTTCCACACACCTACTGCTGTAAACAGATTCTAATTGTTGCATTATTACAGTTTGTGAGTGAATAACGAGCGAGGGAGGGAGCTGGCGGGTGAGAGCTAGCAGGTGAGTGGGTATGTAGTCATGGTACTGAAACTATTAGGTCAACATTGCCTGCGTTGAGTAAATTAGAAGTACAAAAACGAACTCAACAGATATTGTTTATTTAAGATTTCCTCAACGACAGAAGAACATGCTAAGGAAGCCTCCTTGGGGAAAGGAACAAAATTCATTGAAATCAATACCTTTTTGTGACTTTCTATAATTGTGGTTCAATGTTCACTACTCAAAGCTATACATATTTTCAAGTCATTGTGGTGTGTGTGCTTATTTTTAATGCATCTAGTTCCTTATAGCTAACAATGAATAGTGTGACGAACTACATATAAAGCATGTGCATGAAAGGCAATTGTAGCTACTTTGTTATGGGTGTGGCTTTGGTGTGGGCATTGACAAGTAAAATTTGTTCAGCTCAAGATATTTTGGTGATACAATCCACAAAAACCTCACCTTGGAACTTTTGAAGCATCGTTTATCAGGTTCACAAAGAAGAATTTCACAATAATTAGCTATATTATACGCATAATTAGACTATCAAAACTTCCCTAAGATGTAGGAAATAACCAAATTGTTTGTAAATAACCAGTTTCAGTGTTTATTTTAAAAGCTGTATCTCAACAATTGTTAATGATTTATTTAATTACACCACATTTTACTAGGAAAAGTAGCGATTTACTTAATAGCCATTTCCGCCTTTATTTCACAATAATCTGGGCTTGGTGTCCGAACTCAATCGAAACACTATACGTTTTATTGCTGGAAAAGAAACAGATGATACTGCCGGTACTGGCTGTGCTCTCACTGGTGCATTCTCCTGTCTTTGCCACGAGAATGGGTAAGTGCATTTATTATATAGGAGCCAGTGTGTGTCAGTGCGTTTGTTGCGCAGCTACAATAGCTAACTCCTGCGCTCGACTTCAAACTCGGGCTGGTTAAAATAGAGTTATGGTTGAAAGCGGAAAGCAGCGACAGGTCGATTATTTGAAGGGATGCAGCATTCGTGCTAACTTATTCTGGTAAGCTTTGTCTGGGCTAATGCCACCAACGTAGTGATTGGGGGTTCAGTGAAATACGAATATTTTCAATTCCTCACTGCTGACAGCCAGACAGCAAATTGTTGAGAAGATGTAGACTATTAGAGGCAAAATTAACGCTTTGACGTGAACCTCGAACAAAAAGCTTAATATTCTGAGGTACTAGTAGTGAGAAAATACTTTCAAGGTGTGGTTATATACAATTATAAGCAGAAGCTCTTGTGACATACTATACAGCTAGCACTGTAACAATCAGAGGTATTGCATAGTCAAAAAATTTCTTGCACTAAATGCCTTTTTATAAAGAATATGAGGATAAGTTGATGTAATTGTATATAAAACATATTACAGCTGTAAGTATAAATATATGAGGTATTTGAGTGGTTTCTTCCTATACTGCAGCTGTGACTGTTTCCTATTCTTTTAGTGACTTTAATTGTCATCTCACACACATTAAAATATTTATCAACATTCAGTTTTGATACAAACAGTAAATCAAACCATCTTAGTGAAAGCAGTAAAGATCGTGACTGATGATATCATGCGATATTAGCTATATGCTTTATGTGAGTAAATAATTTCTTGTGCCCGCAATAGTTTTACTTTAATGAAGGGAAGTTAACCTAGACCTGCAAGTAGAGTTTTGCTATGAAAATATATTATATGGGCAGGTGTCTCTGGCTGTTTAGCTTTTTCCTCTTATGAGGACATCGTTTACATGCACCATTTTAATTGCTTCAGCTATATTGAACTAATCTTTTGGTCTGAGATTATTTTGTAATAACTAGCTGGTGTATAGTAGCGCTATAGGGTTCGTGACCCCAGTTTCCAGATGCTCTGCAATTAAACCGAAGTGGAAAAAAAATTATTTCCATAAAATGATTTTGCTATCACATGGTGTGATAAAAATATTTTGTTGTATATAACATAGATACAATTTTATTATACACAATAAAAATTTGCCATAGTTATATACAATGTATAGAAAATATATAATATTAGGACGATATAGCTACTAAATCACAAAATGAGAATGAATAATATCCTACACATCACATAAGATAATGAATAATATAATAAACTTTATATTCATCAGATCCAGCGGATGGCTTGTATTTTACCTTGAGTGATTCTGTATATCTTCACAATGAAACAGTTTATATAGAGGACATAGGTCCTGATGTGGATGATCGCAGTAATGATCGTGGAGCTGCTCTGGTATGTCACACTGATAATGTAAACACTGCATGCTGTAGAAGTAGTGACAACAATGGTAATGGTCCTATTGGTGACTGGTTCTATCCAGACAATTCTCAAGTACTTCCTAATGATGGCATCAATTCTACCAACATATTTTTTCGAATTGTATTTGTTAGAGAAGTAAGATTAGTAGCACGAGGCAGTCCAACTGGACCACTGGGACTATATAGATGTGAAGTTCCTAATTCAAGAAATGACGGTGGTGTCATGGCTGCTAGCATATACATAACTTCTAATGGTAAGCTAACTAAGGCTATGACCGACTTACCTAAAGTAACTTAAAGAACAGTACACAATAGTGTCGGCAAACTTTCAGTTACTACAACCATATTAGACCACAAGTAAAAATGCTGACTCGGCCCACGAATATGATACAGCTGGCAATGCCTAAGTTACTCTCAATTTTGACAATCGGCTTTATGTGACTGCAGTGAATTTGACCCGTCCAGCTAAAGAAATGGTAGCTTGATAGTGTAGCAATCAAGTTTCTTTTTTAGTTTTAATTGTAGTAATATGTTATTTAAGCATGCTTTTCTTCAATTTAGTAATAGCAAGTTATAGTTTTAGGATTTTTTCAATTTAATAATAGCTTTTTATCATAGTTATTTTAGTTAAAATTATTTATCCAAATTTTTCGAATTCCCCATTTCAAAAGATGGTGTGGTCAAAACCGGACCAACCGGACTGGTTCCTCCGGGCCTGATAAGTGAAATAACACCACCGAAAACAGGAGTTATTTCCTGGGTCACATACCTAAAAATTAACATTGTGAAGATATCTAGTGTGGACTAGCTATATATCCATGCATACTTTTTTAGACCAAGACAAAATTTTATTAATTGGCGAGCGAGCGTAGCGAGCGAGACACTTACAGGGGTAACACAATCGAAAATCGGGGATGTTTATAAATTTATTTGTATGTTTGGACATACGTATGTCATTTTGTACTTTGACCCTCGCGTTTTTGTGTTAGTTAAGTGGTCAACCCCGTCCCAAATTGCACTAAACAGAATCCTCTGGTTTATCGATCAGTACCCGTATCACCCTAGAAATTGAATTGTTTACCGTTTTGAATTCTTTTGCGGGTGCAGTTCAAACTTGAAAACTTAAGGGACTTCCATTTCTATTCGAGTTAGTGGCAGTGGTAAGTCAATGCGCTCTTTGTCATGGTTATAAGCCGTGCGCAACAGTATTTACTTGAAAATACATTGTCCACTAGACTACTGCGAAGGTAAGTCTGTGTAGGTGCATTTCCAGTTTTGTCAAAGCATTGTGTGTTACAACCACTACTTAGCTAAAGAATATCACAAAGAAAACTAATAACGTGTATTGTTTTGTTGTTGTTTTTTTCCCTTCAATTCAAGCAGTTGCAGAGAGTTGTTACTATGGCACTGAAATCCCTTTACCGTGTATGCGAAATTTAAAAACTGGACCTTATCAGTAGCTTCAGTGTTAGAAGTCAAAATCATTCATATAAAAATATTATAGTCTTTAGGCTCGCTCGCCATTTGAGCTCAAGCACATCACTAGTTTATTTATTTATTTGTATATATGTTTGGACGTACGTATGTCATTTTGTACTTTGATCCTCGCGTTTTTGTGTTAGTTAGGTGGTCGACCCCGTCCTAAATTGCACTAAACAGAATCCTCTGGTTTATCGATCAGTACCCGTATCACCATTGTTTACCGTTTTGAATTCGTTTGCGGGGGTAGTTCAAACTTGACAACTTAAGGGACTTCCATTTCTATTCGAGTTAGTGGCGGTGGTAAGTCAATGCGCTCTTTGTCATGGTTATAAGCCGTGCGCACAGTATTTACCTCAAAATACATTGTCCACTAGACTACTGCGAAGGTAAGTCTGTGTAGGTGCATGTCCAGCTGTGTCAAAGCATTGTGTGTTACAACCACTACTTAGCTAAAGAATATCACAAAGAAAACTTTTAAATAACGTGTATCGTTTTGCTATTGTTGTTTTTTCCTTCAATTCAAGTAGTTGCAGAGAGTTGTTACTATGGCACTGAAATCCCTTTACCCTGTATGCTAAATTAAAAAAATGGACCTTATTTTCATTAGCTTCAGTGTTAGAAGTCAATAAAAATAGTATAGTCTTTAGGCTCGCTCGCCATTTGTGCTCAAGCACACCACTAGTTTGTATATATGTTTGGACGTACGTATGTCATTTTGTACTTTGACCCTCGCGTTTTTGTGTTAGTTCGGTGGTCGACCCCTTCCCAATTTGCACTAAACAGAATCATCTGGTTTATCGATCAGTACCCGTATCACCCTAGAAATTGAATTGTTTACCGTTTTGAATTCTTTTGCGGGTGCAGTTAAAACTTGAAAACTTAAGGGATTTCCATTTCTATTCGAGTTGGTGGCGGTGGTAAGTTAATGCGCTCTTTGTCATGGTTATAAGCCGTGCGCAACAGTATTTACTTGAAAATACATTGTCCACTAGACTACTGCGAAGGTAAGTCTGTGTAGGTGCATGTCCAGTTGTGTCAAAGCATTGTGTGT
>WLWI01005680.1_pt1 | contig 10375 bp, 3 predicted proteins | sample 6701501 | NCBI WGS metagenome assembly WLWI01 (sample SAMN12718690, study PRJNA515312) | sponge metagenome | isolation source: marine sponge | host: Mycale hentscheli | place: New Zealand: South Island, Marlborough, Capsize Point | collected 2014-11-01
TTGAGGGTCAAGTATGATATTTGCCTATTCTCTCAACATTTGCAGTCCCTACTGAAAGTACGAGAGTGATGTTTATATGTGTAAACGTTTCTAATTATCCCCCTCCAACAAAAAATCCTGTATGAAAGTATGGGGACGTTTTTAAAAGAATATTAACTTAAAGGTTAATTTCATTGCATGTTTGTGCAAATTAGTACACTAAATTGGATAAATAACCTAAGGCTCGGTGAGCTGTTAATTGATTGTAATTAGAGTGTAGCACACATGCAGCCTGCATGCAGGATGTGTGCAAAAAAGTGCTTAGGATACCAGTAGCATCTTTAAAAAGGTGCGGTCATGTGACTACTAACACAATAAAAACTAGCATGGCTATTCAGCCACAAAGAGAAGTTCCAAATAAAATATGTTCCAAAATTTCGGTGGTGAGAATTGGTGTCCTATGCTGTATCGTAATTATTGAGGTAACACTATAAATATAATTGCACCATTTGCCTTAGGCATATATGCTAAGTACAACTTACTTCATCCACTACTTCACTAATAATTTATCTGCTGCTAATAAAATTATTGTATTTTTTGCAGAATCTGGCTCCTGGAATGGTCTCAACTAATCTCAACAGTAATCCTCCAACCAACGCGGCTGTTGTGACAGCTCCTTTTTATGCCAAAGCAGCTGATGCTACCATTGGAGTGCAAGATTACTCTCATGGCTGTCTGTCACACGCCATACAGGCAAGGATAATGACGTGTGACAGTTTTATTCTATCAAAGTTTACAGAATTAAAAGATAGAATAAAACTAGTGATACACTTCAGCAAAAATGGAAGGGATTGACCCTCAGTGTGCATGTGCGAGAGGGTTACAGTACTCAGCTTGTCTGTCAGTCAGTCATTCTGTCACGTCACATGGATCTTAAAGATGCAGCCTCCAGAAGATTGAAACTAGCATGTTGCACTAAACATTTTAAGTCCCTTTAATGTGCCAGAATTTTTCATTTCGACTTATTTTTTCAGAAAAAGCTAATTATTTTTAGGCCATACAATCGTAAGTGATTGTTGGCGCCCCCTATAGTTATGCCGTACTCATGTGAGCAAATTATTTTTTTACTACCCACAGTAGTTTTGCGTTACATTTTTCTCAGCGAGTTTACCAAAGTGCTTGGAGTTTCACGTTGAAACTATACTGGTGAGGTGAGTGTCACTTGTATTTAAGTCTTATGAAGACAGCATTAAGCATCTGCAGTTCTTGGAACGAGTAGCATATTGACTTACTCAAGCTCTACATATCACAGATGCATGAATATACATATTCAAATATTCATATTGATACTAATCCAAATAAATTATTCTTTTGGTCCTTGTAATAGCTAGCTAGTGTATAATAGTGCTGAAAGTTGGCTTCCTTGGTGCTTCATTGTTTGAGTACTGAAGAGGAAGAGAGTTGACTATTAGTTGCTCTCTCTGTTAATAAGTCATCAACAGTTTCACTGTGTATAAAGAATTAGCTCAAATTAGTACATCTGTGATAATGTTCTGCTCTGCTCACTGGCCAAACATGGTTATTCCAATTTAATTTATTTACTAATTTTATATTTATAAGACACTTTAATTAATGTAATTGTGTCACATATGAAGCTAATTACTAGCCACTTATTATAAGTCAAAGCCTAGCAATGCACCTACAACTAAATTTAATAGCCAAGCTTTGTTGTTATTGTTGTTGTTGTTGTTTTTGTTTTTGGTTGTTTTTTAATACTTTCACAAATTACTCTGATGTTTCTACATGAGTACATTAGTTTAAGGAGGGCTTAAGAAAAGGTATATATTATTCCCGAGTTCATTCTTATTGACCCATTCACACCATGACAAGTTATTTAGTGAGTCATTGACCCATTCACACCATCACAAGTTATTTAGTGAGTCATTGACCCATTCACACCATCACAAGTTATTTAGTGAGTCATTGACCCATTCACACCATCACAAGTTATTTAGTGTGTCTTCAGCATTCTCGAATGGGCTCTCAAAACATTCATATTGATGTGTATAAAGAGTTTGTAGAATACTTATGATTCTATCTAGAAAATATGGATTGAGGGTGGAGTTTATCTACTCACGTACTTTCAGTTCTTTGTGCTATAATTACTATGTGCATTACTGTGCAGTTATTTTCTGTTTTCAAATGATATAACCTCTGCGTGTATTTTTTTAGATATATATTTTCGCTCTGATTCCTAAATTTTTAACAGAGCGACTTGTGAAGTCAGTGAACAAGACACTTCGGGAGCACATGAAGCAAAAGAAAAACTAAGTTGATTGTGTTCTGGTCTATTGTGTCACAATTCAAACTTTATATTAGCAATACCAGTTTTGACTATTAGAAAACCGTAGTGTTCCAAGTTTGTATTCATATGTTTTAGAATTTTTATGACAAATACGTAAATGAACATTTTAAAGTTTTGCTGCGGTACTTTGCTCAGCATACGTAATGGAAATAGCATAGCGTTGAAAGGTAGTTATTGAGTAATGCTGAAAATTATAATGTTATTTCATTATTTAAACCTCTAATGTTATTGAATCTTGCAGACTGCAGGAATATTGTGTACGTACATAAACTGGATTAACATAGTCATTTTTTCCCTTTGCTCCGCTAAAATTATGTGACATTTGATAGAATTATCTGCATAGCTGAAACATAATGCCTAAATGCTAATTCTTTTCTTCTCCTTAAACTTCCCAGCTTCCTCCTCAAATACTTGCATGTTGTGTTCAGTACTCTATGTGAGGTTGAACCCTAATTACAACATGTTGCTCATTGCAGGTACATTTAATGTTAGTAACTTAGAGCATTCCTTTCATTTGTAACTTTCTATCTATCTATCTATCTCTCTCTCTATATATATATATATATAATATATATATAATTATGTATTACATGAATGAGAGTGTGATATGGTGAAATGTTTCATGAGCAGGCTAATTTCAATTGTCACTAGCCTGAGGGAGTGTATTATCTAGCCATATCACTCTGATGAGTGTATGTAATACCTGTTTATGAATTTCAGCTGTAGGGAGGTTCTCCAAACTCCCTCCTCCCCAGCCAGGTATTTTAAGCAGCTGCTCAAACCAGGGTTGGGTAGGCTACAGAGGAAGGTAGCTGAAAAAACAAACAAACAAAAAAACACAGGAAAAGTGGTGAGCTTGGCCAGTTGCTACTACTAGGGTAAGAGCTGTGAAATATGAATTATTTTGGTCATGGTACCTAAAAATATCACTGTGAAGAAGGATGGAATAGATTATACTTATTACATGAGTCGGAGTGAGATATAGCTAAATATTTCATGAACAAGATAATTTATTTTCACAACCCAGTGGTGAATGAAAATAAAGCCTGAGAATGAAATATCTAGCCATATCGCTCTGATGAGGATAAGTGGTTTTATTCCAAACTATATGTCTTCATGCCATAGTTAGTACTAGACTGGTAATTCACATACAATCTATGGTGGATGAGTCAGAGTATGATATGGTGAAATATTTCATGAGCAGGCTAATTTATTTTCATGGAGCCAGAAGTGAGTGAAAATAGGTAATACCTGTGAGTGTAATACCTAGCCATATCACTCTGATGAGGTAATGTAATAAGTGGTTTATTCCACACTATATCTTCACTGCCCTAGTTGGTTACTAGAGGACTGGTAACTCACAGAGTAAAGTTGGTTGTAGGGGCTACCCACACCCCCAGCTGATATTTTAGCAACTGCTCTAACACAGTAGAGAAAGTTACACAGTGGAAGGTAGCTGTAAAAACCAGGAAATGTGACAAGTTTGGGCTGGTTGCTATAACCACAAGGGTAATGAGCTTGTGCAGTGTAGTTTGAAGTGAAATAACAACCTTGAATACCATGAGTTATGTACCTGAAGATATCTAGAGTGGAATAAATAAATATATTATATATAAATATATCAGGGTTTCATTCAGAATATTTTACTGGAGGTGGGAGACACTGTGTGAAGTATACTACCTTTATGCAGATGCCTATATTTGCCTGTGTATACCACATTGATCAGTTGTTTAATCACAGGGGATGGAACGGGGAAACTTGGGCTGGGGAATAAAGGGAGATCCTAGGGCTGCCTCTCCCAATCCCCCTTTTGTTTGTGCTTGGGAGCCTGTATAAAGGGCATTGAAATTGCACTAGCTTCTTCCCCCCCCCTATATATAATATTATATATATATTGTATATGTATGTATATATAAACACCTATTAGTTTACAGTTAGAAGAAACAATCAGTTAATGGAGGACAAAAGAACTATTCAACCTAACAATAGAATGAAGAGGCCCTTGGGCCTCTGCTCTCATGTCCAGCTACAATCCTCAGTGAATAAAAAAGTATTAAATGACTTCTAATACAAACTAATGCAAATAGCTAAATATCCAACTGATAATTAATAGTGAGGAGTATCGATGGAAGTCAAAGTATGTTGTTTGCCTTATGATGATGCACAAGAGAGGAGGTTGTCTTTTGCAATCTGTTCCTTTTATTGCTGCATTCAATGGTTAAACTAAAGTTCACACATGTATTTAAGTAAGTATTGCTCCAAGCTAACTTTGCATAGAGGAATATATAAATTTTATTAGCCTATCACATGTGCTACTAATATGTCACGTGTATGTGCATTGACTGAGTTTGTATAACCTGATTGGTGTTCACCAGATTACTTTGACCAGTATTGCTTGTGAATAGATTAATGTATTGCTACTGCAGAAAAGAGTAATTCAATAACAGCCTGATGATACAATTGTAACTAACCTAAAAAACAAATAAATTGATGAACCATGTGATAAATACTTTGTATCATTGTAATCATATTCATAGTGGGATATGGACACTAATGTATACTTGGTGAGCTAAGGTAACTACTAGACTACATGCTATTTGTACATAACACACAATTGTAATATCAATGCTACATCACTGTGAGTAGATTCTTCTTAATCAATTTTATTAAATGGCAGTGTGAGTCATCAATTTCAAGTTGATTAGAATAGGGGATCACTTAAGTAGTTTTGACGCTGCCAGTATAGGGAGAACAGGGGCGGTGGAATTGTACCGGTTGTGTTTACAACGAGAAGTTTCATGTTATGGGAGGAAATGATGAAAGTACCAAGCATAAAAACACTTTCATGTCTTCATTTTAGTGTGATTTATTAAATTGTTATACATGTATATGAATTCCTTATTATATCTTAAGGGCATTGAACTTCCTGTAAAGGGTAAAAAGCTACTAGCTTTAATTAATCGGGAACTTTGTGCCTTTGGTGTAGCCATACCCTTTACCAAACCCTTTACCAAACCGCAATGCAGGATTAAAAAAAATTGTTTTGCGCGAAATCATCTCCACATTATGGTTGAGTCCACTGTGCCAAATTGCAGGGTTAGTTGGGACTGCAATTCTTATCTCTTGTGAGCGTGCCTCAAATACTTTTGGCTACTGTAATGTGTGGTAGAAAGAATTATAACACCCTTTTACTTGAAATTACCTGAGCAGAAACCTAGAGAGCTATATACTGGGTTTTGGTTGGTATTTCTGCTGCCAGCCGAAGACATACAGGTTAGCTAGCTAAATCTTCTACTGAGAGATTGTCTTTAAATGTTCATAGCTATGTGTGTAAATATAAATAATAATAATAATAACCTCTATAGCACCACAGAGGACATACCTAGCCTCCCTAAATATGAATACATTTATTCCACACTAAACATATTCACAATGTTATCTTCAGGTACTGACCCACGAGTTTCCCTATGTAGGGAGCCCCTACAGAGTTTTGGGGACAACTTTACACCAACAGTTACCGACAAACTACTTCAGTGAAGATATCTAGCATGTAATAGACCACTTATTACATAGTCAGAGTGATATGACTAGATATTTCACTCTCAGGCTTTATTTTATCACTCACCTCTGGCTCTGAAAATAAGTTAGCCTGCTGGTGAAATATTCACCATATCACACTCTGACTATGTAATAAGTACTACGTGTATAGCTATATTATATAATTATACATATAATAAATTTTTTTTAAATTTAATTCTTTCTTTTTTCTTTCCTTCCTGTCTTTCTATATGTGTATTGTATTATGCATGTATGTATGCAGCTATATATTATTTATTTATTTATGGTTCTTTGCTGTAAAATTATAAACACACATAAGGTAGTTTTATACTCATTTTAACTTCAATGATTTGTCTACCCTATTATGGCTATTAGGATCCACATCTCCTGTCATGGCTATGGTACTAATATTATTTACCTCATTGAGTTTTTATTAGAATTACTCAGCCACGTAAGTTGTAAGAAAAATAAATTGTGCTTTCAATGCTTCTGAGTATGGAAGTTCAATTAGCTACATATATCACTGATTTGTAACTCATGACTTCACCATACTTGCTTTTTAGCTAAGCTACAGCTGCATTTACAGCAGTCCGCAGTGTTTAATACGGCAGGAAGCCTTTTAAGAAACTATCAGCAAAGAAGCTAATCTCCAAACATTATTTGATGGTGAAGCTTGTGGTCCAGAGAGAGCTCTAAATTGCAAGGGAAGGCAGAATCCGAATTTTTTTTTGCAAAATCAAGTGTTCTGTTGTGATTAAAAATTGTATATGCTAGTAAACAGCTATAAATATAAATGTGTATATATAAAGTATATAGGTATGTGTATAATAATATATAAAATATATATGGTTTGCTATGACTCGATAATTCTGAGTAGAAAACTTTAAGCTTACATAATTAAGTCCTTGATTGCTATTAATATTGTAGTGAAGGTATTTTAAATCGACATAGTGAAGATTGTCCAGAACATGTGAAGAGGCACCAAAACAAAAATATATCCCAGGATTTTCTTCATAAACAAATACAATCAATATGTATTAAGAAGAAATTGGAGCTGTAAAGCTACCTTGGTTTTCAATTAGCTGATTAGCTAAAGCTGATGCAACAAATAGCAACTATGAGCTTGCATTTGCCTGCCTGGACTTAAAGTGTAACTGCAGTAGGCAAAATAGTCACCACATTGACACACCTTGGAGCAAGATGTTCAGTCAGAAAATGCAGAAAATAATCACTCTTTAGGTCAACTCCACTAACATCACAAGCGAAAGAATTCAAACTATTTCTAGGATGATAATGATAATGTGGAACTTGTAGAAGCTCTACCTTTTAGCCAACTGAAGTTAATTCTATTTGAAAATATTTATGATATCAGCTATAACTTACTATAATTGTAATTCAAATTACACAGTTTAGCTATCATTGAAAACCAAGGTAGTTCTAGAGTACTTCTGTAGCAAATATCAGCAACATTATTACAAATATTGTAGGTTTATTGATGTCTTCAACCTTTCATTATCTGCTACTCACATACTGGATAGACCAAGCTTGTACAAGCAATATGCAAACACCAAATTTTGAAGTTTTGTACTTGGGTGATGATTGAAAGAACATAACTATTAGTGTGGATGTGAGCTTAGAAGATGTAAGTTATGGTTATTATTCTCAGTATTATCCAGATTATTCATTCATCATTTAAGCTATTGCATATCATCAGTGTCCGGTACAGCAAAAACAACTTCACTATCCAGTGAAACATGCTGAAACATTAATCGATATAAAATTAGATACCAAAGTTTGCCTTTGAATTGTTAATAGCTTACTCTTTCAGAAAATAATCTGAATATTTATTCTTGTGTATTATACAAATGATTTCTGTAACCTCTTCACCTTGCCTCGACTGCATGAATGAATTATTTATAATTATCGTGGCCGTGTATTCATATCTAATGAACGTATTGTAGAAATAGATTAGGGTGGGATATTAGGCATAACTCAATTTACACCATCATCTCTCTTTCCTCCAACACACTCATGTGTTATATCATCACACACCTCAGTTTGAACTTTTTCAGTCACTCAATTCATAATGCCGTATTGGATAGGATAGATTTTTCAGGTTTATCTGATGAAGTACCTTCTTCATCAATGGTTGACCCTGTCACATTTTTACCGCAACCAAATGATGTCGCACTACATATATAGTAGAGAGAGGTATAAATGTTTTGATATCTACTAGGCTTGCTTTTTGTTAATAAAGTTGTAATATATACTGTTGTAGTTTTACATCTGTAGCACAGCGCCCTTAGCTCTTATTTGTTCACTTTTTTAGCCCAGAGGTAAGACTGGCTATTATTACACATACACGGACATAAATACACAACATTTAGTGTGAATCAATGGACCATGACAAGTGTTAATTAGTGACGATATAATTGTAAAATGGTTGACAAGGTTACCAATGGCTTGTTGTGACAACATCTAGGAGACTGTCTGATCATGCCCACAAAAGTAATAACACAGTGTTATTGTTGTTTTTAAAATTTTGGTTCATGTCAGTGATCAATAATGATAAACAAGGTAATCATGTTGAATGGCACATAAAAATCAAATATACGAATGAGATCGCAGTAAAACCAAGTGTGGTAAGTATTACATGTCACTATAAAGATACAATGCCACTGAGAGTTTCATTGCATAACAAAAAACAAAAACAAAAACAAACAAACAAGAATCCTGTAATGCGCAAAAATGAAGATTGCCTCAATTGTAATTATGTTCCTTCAGTCACTCAGTCAGGTGAGCTAAAGTTAGATGATGGAACTAATCACTAGGATTACAGACCCACACCCAGCTGACAGTCTAGAACAAGTCAACAAAAAGAATGAGAGTTCATCATGAAAACTCAGAAAGTTGATTGAAGAGGATCATTTTGGATTTTGAAGATTGGCACACTAGACTGACCTTAAAGCAGGTGAATGATGAATTGACTGATATGTTTTGTCTCACCTTTTCAGCAAAGGTGAGACAATCGAGGAAAATCACCTTAATTGAAAATTTCACTGAACATGGATAGTAAAGAAACTAAATGTTGAGGCCACAATGCGTATTAATGTGCAATGCATTGTGTTTCAATGTACAAAAATGTAGGTACTAAAATTTTCCACTCACAGTAGCTAAATATATGGCTAGAAAATACATATTTCTCCTACTACTTACATTCATTAGCTTCATGCTATCATTTACACTAAATATATTATAAAACATTTTGAATACAAAAAAGCATAACATTGTTATAATGTAGTTATAGTTGAGATGGACAATAGATATATTATTTATTAATATCATGGAATTGAGTAGAATGAGACAGCTCAGCATGATGTTTTTCTATAAGTATTGCAGGCATATGTTCACTCAATGATATTACCTGAGTGCCCGAGCGAACAGCTATGTTCAGTGGTATGGAAGAATCGTCGTCTGTAAGTAGCTGATCACTGTAGAAGTTTTTGAGATATCTGACTAATTCCAGATTGCCAGAGACAGCAGCTAAACGCAGTGGTGTGTCATTGTCTTCATCTGTAGAGAGAGGGTCACTGTGACAGTGTTCTATGAGATATTTTACTACATTAAAATGTCCTTTTATACATGCCACATGAAGTGGCATCATTCCATATTTACCCCTCATGTTAACATCACAGTGAAGGTTGTCTGCGAGATATTTGACTAATTCCAGATTGCCAGAACGAGCAGCTAAATGCAGTGGTGTGTTATTGTGCTCATCTGTAGAGAGAGGGTCACCATGACAGTGTTCTATGAGATATTTTGCTACTTTTAAATGCCTTTTTATACATGCCACATGAAGTGGCATCATTCCATATTGTCCCCTCATGTTAACATCGCAGTGAGGGTTGTCTGTGAGATATTTGACTAATTCCAGATTGCCAGAACGAGCAGCTAAATGCAGTGGTGTGTTATTGTGCTCATCTGTAGAGAGAGAGTCACCATGACAGTGTTCTATGAGATATTTTGCTACATTTAAATGTCTTTTTATACATGCCTCATGAAGTGGCATTCTTTCATATTGTCCCGTGATGTTAACATCACAGTGATAGTAGTCTGCGAGATGTTTGACTAATTCCAGATTGCCAGAACGAGCAGCTAAATGCAGTAGTGTGGCATTGTGTTCATCTGTAGAGAGAGGGTCACTGTGACAGTGTTCTATGAGATATTTTGCTACATTTAAATATCCTTCTCTACAAGCCACATGAAGTGGCATTCTTCCATATTTTCCCCTCATGTTAACATCACAGAGATGGTTGTCTGCGAGATATTTGACTAAATCCAGATTTCCAGAACGAGCAGCTAAATGCAGTGGTGTGTCATTGTCTTCATCTGTAGAGAAAGGGTCACTGTGACAGTGTTCTATGAGATATTTTACTACATTTAAATGTCCTTTTGTACATGCCACATGAAGTG
>WLWI01005681.1_pt1 | contig 10375 bp, 5 predicted proteins | sample 6701501 | NCBI WGS metagenome assembly WLWI01 (sample SAMN12718690, study PRJNA515312) | sponge metagenome | isolation source: marine sponge | host: Mycale hentscheli | place: New Zealand: South Island, Marlborough, Capsize Point | collected 2014-11-01
AATTCCATGTGTACAATGGAAGTAATTAATTCCACATTAATGTGCCTCAATTTGTTACAGATTAGAAAAACTTCACATTGATGTCCAGTATATGCTTTATTTTATTGTAATGTTGCTTAATTAGCAGATGTTGACAGGTGAGGTGGAATAGGGTCAGTGGTTGTTTAGGTCTTCCTCAAATTGATATTGTTCTATTATTTTGCTTTGCTTTTATGACCGAAATGTCCCAAATATGCTTATTTTTTTTATTCTTTCACTTTTCCCCACCAAATTTGTTCTTTTTAACCCATTTGTCCTTTTTCAGCCCATTATTTTGTTTTCTGTTTCACCTAATCTTTTTGCTGTTTCCCATCCTCTTTATCTTAAATGAGAATACAAAATACTGCTTTTGCCAACAAATTATAATTAAGTCATGAATAGCTGAAAAGTAATATATTTTATGAAGGTTTTACAAAGTAAAATTGCATCATTACAAAGAATTCTATGTAGTCTTCCAATGATGACTGCTATTGCACAGAAAATTGTTGTACTATAGAAAAATACCCTCTCTGCTGCAGCTGACGATGGCTGGACCAACAATTCCTTTTTAAAAGCATAGCTTACAGTTAAGAAGCTCAATAACATGTCTCTTCCATCAAGCAATTAGATCAGTTTCTGTAGAAACATCTTCACAAGCAGCCATGTACAATAGTGCTTCCATTTTCATATCAATAGTTACTTGTGATTGAGAACACAGAAATGGAAACGTTTTGCAATCAATACATGTGGCACTTGGCTTCAACTCATACAATTTGAAAAGTGAAAATAGGTGAGCTTCTCTGAAGACATCCTAAGCGGGTTTAAGACCATTGTAAATAATTGTATGCAGGCTGTACACATGCCTTGCTGTTGCTCATGTGAACCATTTCTTATTGGCACAACCATGTCTTAGAACAAGACTCACAACAGATCGACCTTGCTGAGAGGTGTTCCTGCTTTCATTATTGCAGCCACATATTTTACTCGGTACTTTCAATTAGAGTGAGGTAACCACCATCAACAAATAGGGTTTAATTGTCGTACATATAGCCCTTTCTGATGTCTAAATTATTCTATACTTGTCAAAGTAAGTTTCTTTTTTTACTCATCTTAGAAGAGGATTTTGCCTCAGATGTTTCTTTCTAGTTAAATCTATAGGAATTGGAGATTGTAGCGACTATGATGTAGATTGATCAATTGATTTATGCTTTCTTTGGAATCATCTCTGTCAGTACCAGATTCCAGTTGCTTTCCTTTGCCATCTGTATTTTTAGATCTGACTACACCCACGCTGATGGTTAGTTAGGTAGTAGTAAAGTTGTCACTATACTACAATTCGAACTACATATGCTCTCTTCTACTTCAAATGAGTAGTAGTAGTAGTTTAGTAATCATCCATATGGAATGAATTAATGTGAACACTATATTCAAAAAAGTATTATCTAGGCCTCTATGCCTCATTGCTATGACATACCAGCATCCCATCTATCCTTCGCATAATGCAAGCCTTCATCCATTACCATGGAAGCTTCCACTCATCATGTGATATGATGAAATATTTCATGAGTAGGCTAATTTATTTTCAAGAGCCAGAGGTGAGTGAAAATAAAACCTGAGAGTGAAGTATCTAGCCATATCACACACTGATGAGTGTAATAAGTGGTTTATCCCATGCTAGATATCTTCACTCTGAAGTAGTTTGTATTAGGGTTAATGTGAAGTTGGCTGTAGAACACCCAGGGGGTTCCCACAACCCCCAGCTGATACCCTAGCAGCTTCTCTGACATGGTTGGGTACATGAGATATCATCATGTGATAACATGAGCTATTTCTCAAGGGTCACATACCTAAAAATAACATTTTGAAGATATCACAATATGTTTATGTATGTGACCATAAAATAACTCAAGATATTTCATGATTGTTATTTCACCTGTATTTGGCAAACTCATTAACCAAGTAGTAATAGTGACTTGCCAAGTTCACCACTTTTCCAGGTTTTTACAACTACTTCCTCTGGTCTAGCCTACCCAACTGGGTTAGAGCAGCTGCTAAAATAATGGCTGGAAGTTTGGGGAGCCCCTACAACCAATATTACACTAATGTAAGTCACCAATTCTAGTACAAACTAAAGCAGTGAAGGTATCTAGTGTTGAATAAACCTCTTATTACACTCTGTCAGAGTGATAATGGCAAGATATTTCACCCTCAGGCTTTGGCTCATGAAAATTAAAATATAAAATTATTAAAACATATTCATATACTTTTTTTTAAATATGCATAATACTTTACTAATTAAAACTATTTGTGGTTGTGATTCAGTTCAAATTCCTTCTTCACCACTGATTTCAACCCCACAAACCACCTCCACTTCTATTACTATCACATGGACTCAGACTATTGGAGATGTAGTGGATTCCTATACTATATCATACTACTTTCAGATTATTAGATGTGACGGTGTCTCTGGTAGTGCTGGTAGTAGGACTTTAATGGGAATAGATGGATCTACTAGAATGTACACTTTGTCTGGTTTGGAAGAATACACTGAGTTCACAATTACCTTGACAGCAGTAAATGGAGCTGGAAGTGCATCAGTCAGTAGGATGACTCGCACCAGAGCAGGTAAATTAACATAATGGCTAGGAATATCAGCCTATACATCTACATGGCTAAAACCTTACAAGTATTTTTTTACGTTCACCATTGCCTTGACAGCAGTGAATGGAGCTGGAAGTACATCAGTCAGTAGGGTAGTTCACACTGAAGCAGGTAACTACATACTAAGGGCATGATTATGTGAATGGTTTTGGGAAAATCAACCTAAACGTGGAAAATAAATATTACGTACATATACCATTCAGATTTGTGAAATGATATGTGTGATTGACAACAACTTGATGAAACCCAGTAGCAGTCCTTAAGTTCACAAAGGGTTAGTAGAACTTGAGTCATTTAGGTTGATTGAATGACTATTAGCTATTTTATTTCCTAGTATTGATTCTTGGACAACAAGTGCCCACACAACGTTTCACCAACTTTTGTTTTTCCATGGTCAAAAGTTTGTAAAGTTCTTCCAAAGACTATAATGATTTTTGTTTTGAAGTATTTAACTTTTCTTTTTGTATATAGTTTTTTTTTTCTTTGTTGCTGACCAATGCTTTGTGATTACAAATTAGCATTCTCAAAAAGAAGAGTGGCTATTTTATGCATCTGAACTAATTTTCTACATCAGGTGCAATTGGTTGTAAGGCGCTCCAAGAACCACTAAGTTGTTTGTTCCAGACAGTTTCATGTGCGAATATTCTTTAGATAATAAACTCTGGCCATTTTTTTTTGTAGTTGAGTGCTTGTTATCATGAGTTACTCAGGAGAGGTTTCAGGGGGGTCCAAGGGGGCCAGACTCCCCTCCAAACTAATTTATGCTCTTCATTTTTTAGCATAAATATTCTAATCATTTTTTATGCATTTTTATACTAATATACAACAAGAGTTAATTGTACACACATAATGTGCATACAAGCACAGTCTCCGGACTTAGAAGATACTTCCTTCAGAGTAAGAAGATGAACAGACCAATATATATTTTCCAAATTTGGTGGTTTATGTAGTACGATTATTTCCTCACGCCTTTAGTCTGTAACTGTTTGCATGTGCTTTGAGAACATTTATTTCAAAATAGATTTAGTAAGTTTTATAAAATGACAACAGTATAATATACTCAGTACAAGTTATGATAAGATTGATATGCACATGTATCTCTCTATGAAAACTGGTATATGCAGAGTTCTTTTCTTCAATGCTAAGTTTACAAATTTATAATAAATATTATCCAAATCTGTATACTAAATTCAGCTTAAAGAAAAAGTTGCCTTGGTTTCCCAGATAATAGTGTGTAATTTGCCAAAACAACTTAACAATAAGTCATTTATCAAATATATTTAACCTACAAAATCTCCTTCACAAGCTTTAGGTACAGCTATCATATTATTGATTTATGAGTCAAGCTCAATTTTCCACTATGAATAAGATATGACAAATTTAATTCAACACTTCCTAATGCTGCTACGAATCAGCTTTTAGCTATGAATCACTTTATGCTATTTTTCCGTACCTGGAGAAAACCAGCAAACTGGTTCAAACATTAAACTAGAATTGTAGCTCCATTGACGTGTGTAATCCAACAAGAAGAAAGAGCTAGTATAAAGAACCAACTTTTTCTAAGTTAACAATTTTAAACCATTTATTCTTTTCTAACATATTTTCTCATTTTATCTAGCTCCACCTGCTACTGCACCGTCTTTGATTACCCAATCTTCTTCTCCAATATCCATTACCATAACATGGGATGGGATTCCTTGCCTCCAGATAAATGGAGTGATATCAAGATATATTGTGTCTATTTGTCAGGTTACTGGTTCTGATTGTGTTGGCACATCTAGTCGTAATGCTGGAACTAACAGGATGTATAATTTCAAACAACTTATTCCAAGAACTTTATATAATATTAGTATTAGAGCTGATTCAGAAGATAGTAGTTTTACCACATTTGTAGGGTCTCCCTCAACACCTATTTCTGTAGAAACTGCTGCACCTCAAGGTTAGTGCGCTTTGTGTGTTGTTGCTTAGATATTCAATTTGGTCCCATGTTTTTAGGACTTGGCTTTCTCTTAACCGGCTCCTTGTATTCTACCAATTCGGCTATTGATCTCACTAGTATAGGAGCAGATAGAAATGCTCTGATATGCCTTACACCTCTTACATTATGTTGTAGAGGTAGTGATACAGGTACTAGTTTTCTTGGTAACTGGAGATATCCAGATAGAACATTTGTTCTAAGTAGAAATGGTGGTGACAGTATATCCAGGACTAGAGGACCTAGTTCAGTTATTTTTCATCGTACTGACAATGCTATGTCTCCTACTGGAGTATATACATGTGAAATACCTGATACTAATGGAACTATAAAACAACTCGAAGTCTACTTATATGTGGGACAATTACCAGGTCAGTTATTTAGTGACAATCACTGCAATAACAGTTGAAGCAAATAATTTTTATGATTATTTTTAAACCACACTTTATAATGTTTTTTGTTTTATTAATTTGGTATTGGTATTAACTTCAGCAGGACAAAACAAACTTAATAGATAATGATTTAATTAACTAGTGTTGTTACTATAATCAGAGTATTCTTTCCTCTCTATTCTATCTTTCTTTTATGCTCTTCTCTTTTCTTCTTCACACTCTCACTTTTTTAGTGTTTTTTTCTTGTTATCCCTAGTTATATTCTATATTACTTTTTATCCCAAGTAATTTTCTAAATTACTATTATTTATCTTAAGTTATCTTCTACATTGCATCAAGGTACAAATCTAATTTTAGAATCTAACTTTACATTATGACTAAATTATGACTATCTGCTGTGTTCATGATGAATATTAAAATAACATGCACTCACTTTGTATTTCACATTACCTAATAATACACTTTATTCACTATGAGTGGAGCAAATGCACCATGATACACATAATATTGTATAACTATTTTGAATAACATATTGTACTACTTCATATGTTTTTAAATATTCCGTTTTTATCTATGTTGGTTCAATTGCCTACTATTGTAGCTTCAAGATAATCATAATACATCAGTATTTTTATTATATATTTTTCATTGGTCACTGTACTAATTTTATTAGTTAACTTATTAAAAAAAATTTCATTTTTTTAAGTTATGTAATTAAATCTTTGTGGAATTCTTTTATTGCTGTTTTATTATAATTATATTACTACTAATATTATTATTGTTATTAATAACATTATTATTAGCGAGAGAAGCGAGTGAGACACTATTTGGGGTAACTCAATTGAAATTTGTTTTGGACTATGTATGTCATTCTTGTACTTTGACACTGGCATTTTTGTGTTAGTGCGGTGGCCGACCCCGTCCCAAACTTCACTGAACGGAATCCTCTGGTTTATCGATCATTACCCATATCACCTTAGAAATTGAACTGTTTATCATTTTGAACTCTTTTATGAGTGCAGTTAAAACTTGAAAACCTACCGGAGTTCCATTTCTATTCGAGTTAGTGGCGGTAGTAATTCAATGCGCTCTTTGTCACGGTTATAAGCCGTACGCAACAGTATCTACTTGAAAATTTATTGTCCATTAGACTAACCACATAGGTAAGTTTTGTGTAGATATTTTCAGTTGTGTGAAAGTATTGTGTGTTACAACTTCAAGACTATCACAAAGAAAAAAGTTTAAATAACACGTATTGCTGTTTTTTTTTTCAATTCACACAGTTGCAGGGAGTGGTTACTATGGCATTTAAATCCCTTTACTGTATAAACATATTTTAAAATCTCAACATTATTTTTATTAGCTTTGAGTGATAGAAGTTGAAATCAATCATATAACAATAGTATAGTTTTAGGCTCGCTCGCCATTTGTGCTCAAGCACATCATTAGTTTTATATTATTTGCGTATCATGCTATGGATCTTAATTAATCTAGTTTAAGCGTATGCTGTGACACCTAGCTGTGTCACAAACAATAATGAAGTTAGATCGTGTTCATTAATTGAGCAAAATCAATTATCTGTGAAGCATTAATTCCAATAATAAAAAGAAAAAAGGCCTGGAATAGATGAATTGTTGAAATTAGCATGACTCGTGTGTACAAGATAATGGCGGCAGCTAAAACTTGAGAGCTGTAACTTCCTAACTATGATAATTTGAAGCTCTACACTGTGGCAAATGTCTTGTAGTTAGACTAGAGAGGGCCTAATAAATAAGTTTTGGACATAATGCACTGTATTTTAGGGCATGAATAATATATTAATTTACAATTTTATACTTTGTTATAATGTGCTCAATATGTGCATAAATTATAAATATAATTATTAAAAATTTTTTTTATATAAAATCTAGAATTAACAGTGTAGTTTACCATAATGTCTATGTGTACAACTGTTCCAACTTTGGACTATTTCTTTGCCTTCTTTTATGCTTTCCCCTATCTTATTTGGAAGCGTTAAAATCTAAGCTGATTTTGTACAAACTCAATTAATTTCTATGTAATAATATGTAGATTTAACAGCTAATCTTCACTATTCTCATCAGTCACTACAGTTGATATGCACTATTCGTGGAGTATTAGTAACGTCAATTCAGTGGACTAAAAATAATATACCAATAATTACTGGCACTACTTTTATTGAAGCAAGTCCTGTCATTGACAGATTGGCAGTTTCTACAACATATGTTCTCTCTGGTAATAATGCCTTTAATTTTGCTGGGACATTTGAATGTTCAGTTACTGATGGCAATGGAAGAACTTCTAATAGTGGACCACTTCAAATTAATGGTAAGAAATTACTTAGCATTTTCTTCAGGTAAACTATGAAATTGTTTTTAGTATGAAGATTTAGTCAAGAGCAATTAACAAAGCATAAAAATATTTTATAGGCCATTTTGACTTGAGAATTTTCTTCAACTATAAAATAAACCTCAAATTGAAACGTATGCTGTACTTAATTGCTCTTATCTAACAACTTGCAGTTGTAGGTAGAATATGGAATAACAATGTGCATGTTTATAAAATAAGAATTAATTAAGGCTAATTTAGTAGATTTATTGATATGTAGTTATGAAACTTCTAGAAGTGGTGGTCATATGTGTAGCTGTGATTTTCCATAACTCTGGAGCTTTTAATTTATTTAAAACTTTTTAAAATATATTTACAGTTTTAAATATCACAGAATGTATTTACAGTGGATGAGTGGCAATAGTAAATTAATGTACTATGCAACAGTGTTGTTCATTACTTGTACGTAATTTAAAACTCGAGAAATTTTAAGTAGTTGGAGCATTACAAGTCAAAATTAATCACAATACTGTAGTTTTATGTAACCTAACTTGAGCAAAGTCAATATTATTCGCTATTATGATATAATGTCATGATAGCGTAGGTGGTACCGACAAATATTAAAGGTTAGCCTTACCGAATAATATTGACTTTGCTCAAGTTAGGTTACATAAACTACAGTATTGTGATTAATTTTAACTTCTAATGCTCCAACAACTTAAAAATTCACAATAATACTATGATGTGTGACCATGTCGCTATTCTTAGTTGTTCTCTGCACTAGGAAGACTTTTTCTCACACCTGCTCTATTTGACAAGTTTGAATGAAACTTTGAAATGGCTAAAATAAATTAGCAGTATTAAATTATTTGATCTTAAATACTATTATCCTGGTTCATCTGCCTTAAGATCAAAATTAATCCTGACATTATGGTGAATATTTCTTAAGGACAGTAGGGTATGAACAAATTTGATCAAGTGTAAACTAAACTTGTTGTGCTTCAGCACAAGTGGTGAGCGAGCTGGTTAGACTGAAATTTAAATGCTAACCACTAATAATCTTTATTGGTTAGTTAATTTTTAAAGATATATTTGTGCTACTCTTTAACGACACACAAAGGTTTACACATGCATACACACTTGTTCACTACACAAGTACAAGACTTACATTGTATTATCTTCGTGACTTGACAATTAGACTATGGGTTTTCAAAGGGCACACAATTAAATTTCATCAAATGATACTGGTAATGATCACTAAACCAAGAATTATGTTTCTAGCCACCTTTCAAAAGTTGACTCAGTTGAAAATGCTCTATTGTGCCAGAGATCTAGTATGCTTTCTTTAAGTGACTTGACTATTGGACAATGAATTTTCAATTCTGTTGCATATGGCATATAGCTATGGCAGCACATTATCAAGATAACTTACCACTGCCACTAATAGAATAGAAAATAAAATCTACTAAGTTAGCAAGATCTAACTGCGAATGTCTCTCCTCTTCTTTCTCTTAGCTCTTTCCTGTTCTTTGTTTTCCTGACATTATTTCAAAGTCTTTTCTTTTCTCCTAAATTTCTAGCGCCCGTGCTAATGTGTACATTTTGAACTAGCCTCCGGGTGTGGACACGTATTGACCACTTTAACTTTGCCACATATATTATTGTGTACTGAATCAGCCTATTGAGTCCCTTTACATAGAAAATGTATTGAATTGGAAAGTATCGTACGCCTGCAATATTCTGCAGTAAAGAGGAAGTCCTTTACACTTATTTCATCCCCCGAGGTTCCACTAATTCTATAATACAGTTCTGTGCCAATTACATCAATTCCATGAAATAAAAAAGCTTCATACGAATGCAGCGACTTTGACCTAGCTATAATGAATGTAAAGACATTAGTATATAGGTAGTTCCTAATTCAGCAAAATATTTCATCCTATTTCTTTGTGATTGTTCCTTGCACTAGAGCAGCTAAATTACTTGTATTGCAGTATATATGAATAGTGCTGTCAGTTATATTTGCTCCCAGAAAAAGTTGGAGTGGCATAGAGGAATTAGAAATTCTGGGGGGGAGAATCAAGTTAGTCTTGTTGAGAAGGCACTTTTTTCAGGCTTCACTTTCTGATTATAAGAACTGAAAATATGAGACCTATCTTGTTGCGGCTGTAAAGATGCTTGCTTATAGGAGTTTAAATTATGTATACTTTTGTGGCCAGAGAGCTGCATTATTTGAGTATCTGGAATGTTAGAGCTAGCTAGGAATGTTATTATTGTCTTTCGAACAGAATGATTGGTTTTCTTCCATTTCAGAGCTTCTTCTGAAGCTATACTTTTCATGAATAGTCTAATTTTGTCTCTTCCCATCCTTTAATTTTTATACCATGTTTATCCACTGGGCATGTAATTCACAGCCAAATAAAATGGAGAGTGAAGCTGGCACATCTCTGCTGGTTGTTGTTTTACGTAGACTTCAAATAATTGCAGGGGACGGTGATCTGGTTTTTCTGGCATACTCCACATTTTAGGCTTAAAAGGACAAAGAGTAGGACCCATTACTAGTGCGAGTCTTTGTATTCTGTTTGGTAAATTCGACGTCTTATATACTGTCTGAAGAACACTTGACATCTATGTCAATTTGTAATGTTCATCACGTCCCCTCATTCGCATGTGCAGGCACAGGAGGAACCACACAATATCTTGTAAGACTTCAAAGCTGCTACTTCCAAAAGCTCCTGAAATCCAAATCTGCTCAATTTCAGTGTTATCTAATGGTTGTGGTGCTTTAGACTTATTTTCCTTTCCTTCTTTCTTCAGCATCTTCTTACTAGCTACGAGTAGCTGTTGAGATGAGCTAAACTCAGAATCTCTTATGATGCTATAGGTTGTGATGGTCTTACTAGCTACGAGTAGCTGTTGAGATGAGCTAATCTCAGAATCTCTTATGATGCTATAGGTTGTGATGGTCTTACTAGCTGTGAGTAGC
>WLWI01005682.1_pt1 | contig 10375 bp, 5 predicted proteins | sample 6701501 | NCBI WGS metagenome assembly WLWI01 (sample SAMN12718690, study PRJNA515312) | sponge metagenome | isolation source: marine sponge | host: Mycale hentscheli | place: New Zealand: South Island, Marlborough, Capsize Point | collected 2014-11-01
CCATGAGTTGACATTCTCGTTGATATCTGTCTACAGTCTCTCGAACTCCTTCATTCCCAGGATCCAGTAATAGTTCGTGCATACGCTTAGCAGCACAGATAACCTTGCTATATTTTACCTGAAATACAAATATTTATCAGTTAAATAAATTAAAAAGGCTCTGGTCCAGTATTAAAAACAATAATTAATTGATAGCGTGTATAAACTACAATGATTTAAACTTCTATTGAGAAATTGATACCATCGACGCATGAGCTTCAAAACATTACACTGAGACCTAATCATACGTGTAGCCAAGGGGGTTCAGGAATATTGTTAGCTGTTCAATTAAGACAAAAACTGCAATGGAATTGTTTGCTATTCATGTATTAGTGAAATTAATTAAACCCAGGTTCAGGTTCAGGATTAAAGTAAAAAGGATTACATGTATTTGATAGTGTGTATAAACTACAATGATTTAAACTCATATTAAGAACTAGGTACATGAGCTTAAGAACATTACACTGAGATATAATCAACCCGTAGCCAAGGGAAGTTCGGTCGTACCCCCATCAGAAGTATATGATTTAGCCACACCTAAAATATAACTTCAGCAATATTGATAGCTATGGGATCAAGACCGAACCTGCAATGGAATTCTCTGCTATTTCCCTACATGTTCTGTATAATATGTACTGTGCACGGGGATGGCCTAGTATTAATTATATCAAATACTAATATTGTATCTAAAATCAAGGTCGATACCGATAACCGATAGATATATTCATTGAATTTTGAAAATTTAATTTTTACATAATTAGAAGTATAATGGTACTAGTGTAGAGTCTTCAGTGTCAGGAACAAAGTAGTGCCAAATTGGCGACCTCTTTTTAGAGATCGTAGTTTAGTTTCTTTGTCTTTAACCGTCTAAGAGAAAGCAGAACTCATCCGTTCAGTGTCCACACGGCGAGTATGATATTTATTCTATCATTTAATTATATCGTTACGGCAGGTAGTGTTGACGACCGATACCGATATCAAAAAAGTAGGCCAATAAACGGATAAAAGATAGACCGATAGATTATCAGTGCACCTGTAAAAGGATTACATGTATTTGATAGTGTGTATAAACAACAATGACTTAAACTCATATTAAGAACTTGGTACATGAGCTTCAGAACATTACACTGCGATATAATCAACCCATAACCAAGGGGGGTTTGGTTGTACCCCCATCAGAAGTAAATGATTTAGCCACATCCCACTTATAACTTCAGGAATATTGATAGCTGTTGGATCAAGACTGAACCTGAGATGGAATTCTCTGCTATTTCCCTACATGTTCTGTATACTGTGCATGTGGATGGCCTAGTCTGAGTCCAAGTGACCTAATAAATAATTGCTCCTAGTCTGGCATCGCTGACCCTTTCCTTCCCTAAATGGGTGGGCAGGAAGGAAGGAAAGGGTCTGGTAGCTCTAGTATCAATGTGCAAATGACATCACAGGTTTATTACGTCACCATTAACGCTTAGGCTAAACTCAAGTGAGAATAAAACATTACGTTACTAATAAGAAAGATTGTCAACAAAATTGTTCATAATCTTTCTTCATCTTTCACAATAGAAATGAGTAAAACAACAATAACAATAGTGGCTGGTTCACACTTGGGTAGGAGTTGGTCATATACCAGTGGAAAACTCCGGAAGCAAAGCACTCTTTCTGTAATCTGTCGAAAGGGCTACAAAAAATTACTTTAATATTCCCTTCAATACTTTCATCTGCTCAGTCTTCACCAGAAAACTGTAACTCTCTAAGTGCGCTCTTCATCTCACTTGATCTTCCATAGCTAACATAATGCTGAATAAAATGGGGCACATTAAATATGTGGTTGAAAAATGTACTTAATTAACAATTCTGCAATCTGATTGGAACACCACTTTTTGGTGCTGGCACAAGCCAAAGATACTAGAGCTACCAGACCCTTTCCTTCCTTCCCGCCCACCAATTTAGGGAAGGAAAAGGGTTGGCGACGCCAGACTATTCAGCTCCCTGGTCACAAAACTACACTTTCATAATTCAAGTGAGAAGCGGTTAGCTAGTAGTAATATATCAGCTTCGTGTAACAAGGCTTTTAATGACCACTACAATGAGGAACTGTTTACATGCAGTGCACCCTTAATAGGCCTTTCATGATATAAGTTATTCCATAAGTGCATTATGTTACACTTTATAAATAAAAGATGTAATATAGCTAGCTTTATTCAACAGTGGTATTGAAGTAGTAGACACAGAACAGATTGTTAGCTTTGGTGCAGTTATTATAGAATAACAAATGAAGGAAACAAAAGTGGGTGTGGCTTTTTCAAGCTTTTTCAAAAGTCTAACCAAACTTCTAGATACCGGGATAGTATCCCAAGCTTTGCTAAGTTAGAACAGTCCACTTACTTCTAACACTGAGCCATATGATCCTGTTCCAAGTGTTTTCCCTGTAGGTACCACCTGGTCTAAGAAATACTGCTGTAACTTAGAATCTCTTCTAAAGGATCTAGACCAGCCCTGTCTTCTAGCCATGGTTAATACTGGTGGGAAGAACGTCTGCGTCAGATCTCCTTAAACCCTAGTATCACCACCCTAGTCTCCCCGACCCCGTTTAGGAATAATAATGTCGAGTTCGGGGGAGGTAGAAATCAAATAAACTCCGCCCACTCATCTGCCACGCCCGCTGTTGTGTTACGATTTCCAGTTATTCGGTCCGTGCGTTGTTCTAAAGGCTCCTCGATCTTTCGTCCAGACACGCCTAAAATGGACTTCTAGACAATGAATTTACACCAGGGCTTGAATATCTCTGGAACTGAATAGGGCACAGGCCAGGCTGGGGAAGTAGCTCTATAAGTGGGTCTATTACCTGTCACAACTGAGATTATTTTGAGTTTATGAAGCCGAGGAATGACTAAATGGGGAAGAGTTATGATGAAACTGCAAATTGCAAAGCTACACAGGATTAGACCTGAAGCCAATAAAAGTAAGGTGATTAACAACATGAAATAGCTAGCTAGATGAAATGTTGGGTTATCCTAGCTATTAAGTAGACTCTAAAAATTTAAATGTTTAAATAATCGCTGCTGTAGCTGGTGTACGTACTCTCATTGTGTAAAGAACTGATGAGTTGAAAGTCTCAGCAATTTATAAGTTAAGTGGAGTGTTCAAAGTCTGTGGTTGTGGAACATGGTAATTACTGTATTGGAAAATTAATATTTCAAGGTACAGGGATTTTTTTTTACATAATGGGTACCTCTGATCCCAACATTGCCCTGATAAGAAAGGTTTGACTGTATTTGATACAGGTGTGAAGACTGAATGAATGAATTATTGAATGAATGAGTTATTGATTGTAGTCTCGTTATTTATTCTTGACCAAGTTCTGTTTCAACCTTATGCTTTATTGTGAACAACACATCTTTTTCCATAATGTTCTATGCTAAATATAACTTTGTTCAACATGGACCATTGTGATATTCTATTAATGTTGAAATTCATATATAGCTAATACATCTCCAGTTTTTTTTGTTTGTTTTTTGCTAGTGTGATACAAGAGTATCTTTATAGTTATATATCCGTAAACACAACATTCTAAGTTCATCAGCTGTATTTGTTGGTTTGGCAAGTATTATTAGAGAGAAAATGTCCAAGAGTCACTGATGGTGGTCCTTATTGGTAGCTGTTCGTTTGTATTCATGCACTGGCACTGGCATCAGTTAAGTACAACTCTATTCAAAGCACAAGAAATTCTTAGCCTGCGCACAACACAGACCATGGTAACCACTATCATGGGTACAACAATACATTGATAAGTGTGTGGCTGAGCTAATAAGCTACTGTGCAATTGGGTGGTGTTGTGTGTGACCTCAGACTGGATTCTTAGTTCTGTATTAACTAGTAGAGGAGCGATAGACTTCATTTAAATCTTCATAATTTCTACTATGAATCTGCTACATTATCATTCTGTGTACAGTTGGGTGAAGAGATGTGTACAGTTGGGTAAGGAGTCGTGTGCAGTTTGGATTTAATCATTTAGGTGATGAGCAATAGCTTCTGCTATCAAACTTTATTTTCACAAGTATTTCAATTACTGCTGTTAATTTTGAAACCACCGGAGATACAAATAAATGAGTAGCCATGTTTCACATCAAAATAGTTCTATAGCTTATCACTTTAATTTACCAGTGGTCCAAGCGGAATTTTGACGTAACAAAAACCAAGTGACTTATAAAAACAGAAGCAGCAGCAACAACAACAACAACAACAACAACAACAACTACAACAAAGAAATATAAGGAAAAACAAGTAATGACAAAAAAGAAAGGAAAAACTTATCATTCCTCAAACATGGAAGTTCTACTAGTGATTTGCATGAGATACTGCACTTTCAAAGTTTCAAAAGCTCATTTTCTAGGTTGATTGATCTTTATTTTATTGGGAGAGTGAGCTTTCTCCACAGTGGGTTGCGGCTTGTTCTGCCTAGCCTTCACTATTTCCTTGTCAATTGGGTCCACATGAACCTACTCACACAACATGAAACAAGCATTAATTTTAAAAAAAATTTTTAAATTCCAATGGGATACAAGTTAGCATATGGTGAAGCTATCAAACTTCTACTATCAGATATAATAATATATAATTATTTGAGTAGTTTCTAAATCCTGCAAATTTCCATAGTACCACACTCACACTATATTGAGAACTGAAGGATGTGCTACAACTGTCCTACAGTGATAAAACTAAACTAACGAGTATACAGAACATTGTCCACTCATCTTGCCCCAGTAAACCTTGAATCAAGGTGTCATTAACAATGAGAATGCAGGAGGAATATAGCGCATATGAGTGTGTTTAAAATCAAGCCTCTTTTTGATTTTTGTATTTCTTTCATGTACCTTTGGTGAGTGTGCTGTATTTGTGATAGAGTATTATGTCATAGTGCTTACTAAACAGCCACGCCAGTGCGTTCTTGTCCCGAACGTAAGGCAAAATAGGTGCCGCACATATAGAAATAGTGTCAACTAATGCTCACGCACAGTGCGCTCCAAGTAAGCCTTTCTCCCTGAATCGTCTAGTGCGCAATTAAGCACGGCTGGTTACTCAGTATCCGTAATAAAACTCGCCCTTGAATGTACCTAGCACTGCACTGGGAATTTCGCTTCCAGCGCTAGTGTTCCGCTATATGCTAGTCTAATCGAACTTGATAGGTTTTGTTATTATATCAAAATGAAGAATGAGATGATGACACTAACCCTAAGTAAATGAATAGAAAGTCCAGTAGTTACAATATGCAAAGAAGAGATGTTTGCAATGAAGTAAAGTTCCAGCTCAAGTAGCTAGGAGAGTTGAAGCAGAGTGACTTGATCCATGACTGCACCTAAAACAACTGAACTGGTTTGAACTGTGCCAGTCCACCATATACTATAGCTCAGTCCAATGGGGGCGTCTATTATAGAAACTATGACATCATAAATGACGAATGCTTTTGTAGCTGTGGTATTGATGTGTTTTGTAATAGTAGCACTTTTGAACATGAGGTTTTGGAAACACTGCTATGACCATTGAAATCCTCCAACATACACTTTATCATTTATCTCTACTAATTGGATGTATTCACTAATAGCCACTGGCATGTCAGGATGCCGTTTTTTTAGCTACTTGCTTGAAACTCTGTCCATTCCCTGTTTATTGTATTTATTTCAAGAACAAGAGAGGAGTAGCTTGTCTTTTCATGGCACCCTTCAGGTCTGTAAAGTTGTTTTGACATTTGAAATTTGGAATAGAAGTAGATTCGATAGAACTTATTTTCCAGCTGTAATTACCAACTGACTTCTGTAGTTGGTATTGTGATTGTGATAGCATTTATTTGTATTGTTCTGCAAATTTTATTGAATTACATTTACATTACATATGCTTTGTGCTCCCCAAGCAATAAATTTGATCACAACACCCACCCCCCTTCCTCGCCCTCCCCCACTTTCATCACCCATGTGAATAGCTAATAATCTTGTCCATCCATTAATAATTAGAGTGGAAATGTCCATGTCCAGTTCAGAAATTGCCATGAATCTCAGGTAAGTTGATGCTACTTCTGGTCTCTTAAGCAGATAAAAGCTTTTGTATCCATCACACTGCTCTATTAATTTTGTTTTTCTATCTCAGTTTTGGATTTCCTATCAGATTCACACAGTGATGCAAATTTCATGGACTTGTTTTTATGGAGGGGATCACTTCCAGTGGAGAAGAAAGGGGGGCTTCGTCAGCTGGAACCCCCCCCCCCCCCCCATATTTTTGGAGCACACTATAACAAGGTGATTTCTCACATGAAAACTTTTGTTAAACCACAAATACATGCCCTTGAAGCCCTCCTGTAGTGAAACATCTTCCTACACTGCTGCTTATAGCAGAAGACAATAGTCTTTCTTGCATAAACTGACTTAACTGCTCTTTGCCTTCAGTGTGGAAACATTTAAAAAAAAAATTGTTTCAATCTCTTCTGGTGATATATCTTTAGTTGGTAACCTGAGATCCTTTAGTTTTGAATAAGCCAAAAGAAATCAACTGAGCATGAAAGTAATCTTCATCTTGGCAGTCCAGCTTTATTCGACTTTGGTAGATCAAGATCATCTGTTGTGCTCACACAATAAAGTGCTCTAGTTTCCAAAGTGATATGTAATAGTAATCATAGATTGTATGACAGTTAGACATTTCTACAACATGTGATCTTTCAACCACACCCACATGAATTAACTTGCATGGCAGACAATAGCATCCTCAGAAGCTCTTTTTCCAACTTCTTTTTCTCAAATACCTCCAGCATTCAAAAGTGAATAATATTGCCATTCCCCCCATCATTATGTTACACTTTGGGACAACTATATTAAGAAACATTGTGCTCTGCAGAGAAAATTTCACATTTATAATATCAAATATAACCTCATAACAAAAGCTTCAATTTGGTGCCAAATACATGAGAATAGCTTCATTCTACTAGGAGTAATACCTCGCTAAATTTATCATAATCGTTACAAAGCAACGAAAATACACTATTTTGTTTTAACACCTCATTATCATAATTACTGATAATTTACAATTTTGGCAGACAACATATTTGGAATCAGCAGGTCAAATAGATCTACAAAAAAATGTTTTCCAACTTTTACCCACAAATGCCTCCAGTATTTTTTTTTAATTTGCAATTCTTAAAATTTGGACCTGATTACCAGACATCAATCCTACAAACCCACAAAACAACACCAACTCCACACACAGATGCATCAGTAAACAAAGAATATTTGTCAAACAATACAGAAATAGTGTGTCAAAAGAGAATTATTGCAAATACAATTAATGATTATGTTTGAAGCACCAGACATGTTAGCTATCTGTCCACTCCAAAGTTTTTGAAGAAGTCATAGCTGTATGCTTGGTCAGTAATGCTGAATATTCTGCAAAGTTTGGTACAAAATGAGAGTAGAAATTTACAAAACCAAAAAATGATTAAAACTGAGACACTGATTGGACGAGCATAGATCTTGAGATACTTGATTCTTGCCTCTGGTACACTTAGAAGACCATTGCCAACCATAAATCCCCCAAAACTCAAACTTTTCAAAACACTAACAGCATTAATTGCCGTTTTTTAAGCTGCTTCTTTGAAACTCCGCCCATTCCCCGTATATTGTACTTCGAGAATGAGAGAAAATAATCTGTAGCTTATCTTTCCACAGCACACTTGGGGTCTTTTAAGTTGTTTTGACATTTGAAATTTTGAATTTGGCATATACGTCTATTCATCTTTTACCGATATGCGCATGCCTTCTACGTAATCGCTACGTAAAATCTTAGCGCAGGCGCACTCAAGGCAATTAATGCCGGGTGGCAAAAAAGCGGGTAACACTACTTATTGTTTTTCTCGGTGCAAGCTAAGGCGTTCTTGGAAGTGGTAGCTACTTTGGCCAGGAAATAAGTTTCGTGTCGTCCATCTAGAGGACGTACTAGGAGGGGACTGGCGGTACTGCTGTTTAGAACCAGGTGAAGCCGAAAACAGGAACTAAGCATTCCAGAAATGCCTGCCAAGAGAATGGACGCGCAGAGGAGAGGATACAGTGATTGTAGCACCTCTTCTGCGCTCTGGATTAGTAGCTAAGAGGTGAGTAATCAGTGATTTAGATTTTAGTTGACAAGTTATGTCTAAACTAGTAGTTTTAGAAAAGTTAGCTAGGTTGTAAACAAAACTTGGGAGACCTGGAGAAAATAATATAGTTCATAATGTAATATTGCTGCATCTAATTTTGCTAGGCTGCACACTGATGTGTGAAAAATTCATTCGTCTTGATTTCACCTCACTCTGACAGGCACTTTTCAGGCTCTTCTGGAATCCCCCTGATGTTGTCATTAGTCATTGTCACACATTTACATTATATTTTCTGTTATGAAGGTACATTATGAAAAATGAATAAATCTAGGCATGACGTTTAAATAAAAAAATCTGATATAGTAACTTTATAATAAAGAATAAATTATGTGTTCCAGAAGAATGACTGGTCAGCATTGGCATAGTGTAGGCTTGGTGTGGGAGGTAACATCCAGTTCTTTAGTCCAAGTTTACCAGTGGCATCTTACTAGATGACCTTGAGCATCACCAGGAGAGGGTCAGCAGGGCCTGCTACATTATCTTTGCTGGAAAAAATTTCTGGTATTAATAGTTTTAGCAATATCAACCAGTAATTTAAACTATTCTCGTTAGCTGTGTAAGGGAAAGTACCTACACTCAGGCAAGAAATTAATAGGGAAAGTACCGCTTGGACCGCATCATAATGACGAATTCAACACGGGTGAGGATTAAATGACGATCCGGTGACGACACAGTAGAAAATAATGACGACAAAATAAAATGGTGATAATGTATTAGAGTCTATGGGAGAAGTCTGGTTTGAAGTTTCTGAGGAATCTTGTGGTGCTGTGTCTGTATTAACCTATATTTTAAGTGACAAGAAATTTGTAACTACAGTTTTGTGAGATAAAATTGATCATATCATAGTGTTTCAAAAAGTTTGCTCTTTAAGCTGGAAGCACTGTACTTCTGGAGCCTATATCTCAATTTCAAATTTTGGCGTAAGGTCCATTTTCCCAGACCCGCTCACATAGCTAAGCTGGGTTGCTTTTGATATGAGTGTTGTAGTAAGTACTCTATGACAACTTAACTTGGACTAAGTAAATAATGTATTTATTGTAATTACTATTTGGTAGATTTAACAAATGATTGAAGTTCACATATTGACGTTACCTCGAGTTCTTTTATACTTTTATTCTTTTCTTTTGTTTCCTTCATGTGTAAAACATTGACTATGTTGAGAGTCCTCCACAGATTCCCTCCATGTATGTTCTCCATTGCATCCTGTACTGGTGTTAGTGTCTCCAGTAGTTGTTCAGCAGTAGGTCTTGTTTGAGGAGTATTGTGCAGGCAATTAGTCACCATCTCTACTAGAATAGGATGAGACTTCAATAACTGATCTTCAAGTTTTCCATGTACACCTCACGACGCACTACTTCAGAGTGACCAATAAGTCGGCCAGGATTGTGTGGATCTGAATGTGTATGCTGTAGTAGCTCTCCTGGAAATATCTAAAATTGAATTGATTCTCGTGTGATAGTCAATAAACATTATAACAATATATATATCCAGAGTAATGATCAACAAACATCTCAATAATTCACTATCAAGATTATTCTCATGCTTAGTTCACAAACTATTGGGATAATGGGACAACTGTCCGAGCTACGAGCATACAACATAGGGTAGAGAGTACAACACGAAGGACATGCTCTGACCATTAATAGAATCGCTCTCAGCAGTAAAAGTGGCTGGGCAGCATTGGGTAATGGACTGTAGTATCCTTTAGTAGTGTATAATCAACTAATTGTATACAAATGAATGAGGAATAAAGCTGGTAAATGGTGAAGATGGTTACATTAATAGAACACGTGAATCAGAAAACAGTGGGTATGGGGAGGAAGAGTTTAACCCTCTCACTGGCAGATAAAATTCAGCATTATGTCATCCTTCAGCCTATCGGGGCTCGTGCCAGTGAATGGATTAATTAAGCTAAGGAGACAAATAGTAAAAACAAGTGTGCTTAGAAAAATTAGGAATGTTGAATACGTATCTAGGTAATGCGCACATGCTAAAGTTGAATAATTAGATTAATAATATTAGTGATCTTTTACTTGTTATAACACGGAACACTAACCCACTGTACCAAACAATAATAATTTGAATTTTGAACAGCTTTGCACAAATAGTGTATGTGGTATATTCAAGTTTGTTTTACCTGTGTGAGTATGTAGAGGGCAA
>WLWI01005683.1_pt1 | contig 10372 bp, 8 predicted proteins | sample 6701501 | NCBI WGS metagenome assembly WLWI01 (sample SAMN12718690, study PRJNA515312) | sponge metagenome | isolation source: marine sponge | host: Mycale hentscheli | place: New Zealand: South Island, Marlborough, Capsize Point | collected 2014-11-01
ACCCGTTGCTATATTGTTACTAGGTGTACTAACTTGGTAAGTGTGCACTATTTTTTGCCTTTAGGTATATGAACTGTGCATACTAACAACCCTTGGGGTATTGCTATTTTTGAGTTTTAGTTTAATATAATAGGCTGGATAAAGCAGGGAGCAGGTTAAGTGAGGCCGGATATGGGAGGGTCTACTACTCTCTCATATCCACCTATACAGGACCAGCCCTATCATATAACTCTCCTGCGGCTCTCATACCACAGGAATTTACCATAGCTAGCTGCTTTACTTCTTACAGGTAGAGTTAGACCTGGAGATAACAGCTGGCAGCTACAATGCTAACGTAAACTTGCTAAAGTAAACTTTCTGGCTCGCTTCAATTGAATTTTAATTGAATTTTAATTTTGGGCCGGAAACACGGAAGAATTTTGCTTGACACCGAAAATGCTGATAAACAAAGTTGCTAGTGGAAACTGGGCAGGCCTCTGGGTAAACGGGATCTAAAATAGTTAGAGCATGCACTTAGGTACTGGTGGATTTAGTGCACTAAATGCACCAGTAACCAAGCGCTTATGCTCTAACTATTACTTGGAACATTGCTAACTTGTCTTTGTACTAAATCATAATACTATAATAGTAAACAAATAGGTAGCGAGTGATATCAGTGAAGCTAATAATTAGTGGGGATCCCATAATATTTAAGTGCTGTACTGTATTCTCAGGAAATGCTGGAACAGCCTTCACTTACAATAGAAAGTGTCTAGTAGTTGCTACGTATGTTGCATTTGGACTCATAGCTGAATAGTTGTTTTATTAAGCACCACAAGCCATAGTTTAGTCTCATTGCCCTTCCTGAATTATTTCCCCATCTTAGATTCCTTTTCTGTGTGCAGCCCAGTGTAAGTATGTATGTGTGTATGTATGTATGTATGTACGTATGTAAGGAAGCCAGTGAGCCAACAGTGAGGTGTTGCAAGATATCCTGAACATGCCACAGATCTTTTAGAAGCAAGGGAGGTTTTGCGGTGCATGGATGTCTGCAGCCAGAGAACTATGGATCACCACAACGCAGAGTCATTTTGATTTGTTGCTCACTTGTGTGCCTGTGTGACCTGTTACATGGCAAGCAGGAAGACAGGACAGGACAGGTACGTAAGTATGTCTATACATGCATACATACATACATACATACATGCAAAGCTGCATATAGAAAATGAATTTAGAAGGGGCAAAAACAACTATCTTAGATTTTAGGAGATGAGATACTGAGTTAATTTGTTATGTGTAAGAGACCCTTGCAGTGCCCAGAATAATATGCAAACCGGTGCTGATTTTATGTTGCGAAATCAAAGTGTAATACCATTAATTTATTACATTTTGACATTGCAACATGAAACCAGGGGAATGGAGTGAAGTGTTTTACTGCTCCCCTTCATGCCCTCCCTTTAAATGCACTCCTATTAGTAGTGAAAAGGTGTACATTAAGCTTATCTGAATCCTGAATATATGCACAGGGTTTCAAGGATTCCCACTTCCCCGAGCGAAATTGACTGCATTAGAAACAAGTGTCAATTGTGGTAACAGTTTAGATGATCCTGTGATTTATTCTGTTTAGATTTCTCTCATGATTCAGTAATATATATTTCTTACATAATATCCTTTGAAACTTTCAGTGGCAATTTTCATTAGTCATGCCAAGTTCTGTTCTGGTTGGCGGTTTCGTGATCTAGAATTTTTTTAAATTCTCTCAACTACAGTTATGCCAAATTGAAAGCACTGTAGTTAAGATATCATAATTTTGTATTGCGTTATATTTTCATCAAATTAATTATCCCAACCTGGTTCTGCTATTATTCTTTCTGGTACTAAATAGTGTTAACCAGGCATTTCATCATGATATTCCTTGCGTATATAATGTGTGCAGGGTTGCGGATAAATTGCATTGACCATGTTAAATTGCCGTGACCAATTAGATCATTATTTCAGTTTTCCACTGCTGTAGTATTCCAAGATAATACCACACTTTCTTTTGTGGTGAAAAATGACTCCACTTTAGTATTAGTAGGAGTAATAGCACAGAACCGTGCTATTGATCCCTAATAGCACTGGTTGCCCGTGCTATCACTCGCTCGCTATACAATAGGCCAGCTTTTTTTTTTTTTTCTTTTTTTTTTTTTAATCAAACCCTCAGTGCACATGTGCGAAAGGGTTATAGTAGTTGTCCTGTTTGTCTGTCATGCTCTGGTTTTGGAGATTAGTGACAATTAACCCTTGATGTATGTATGAACTTACTCAGAACGACGATTTAAGACCTTTTATTGTGCTACTTATTTTATTTTTTGGCTAGTTCTTGAGAAAACACTAAGCTTAGTTCTGTGTAGGTACCAGCTTTGTGGATAACTCCCCCTATTAGCATGCTGTAATCTACCAGACCCCTTTCTTCCTCCCCGCCCACCAATTTATGGGAAGAATAGGGTTGATGATGCCAGATAAGTGGGACAGTGAAACATAGTGGGAGAGGGTGAAGAATGATATTTAACATAGGCTGGAGTGTTCATAGAGCAGAGCTTCCAACTGATTCATCTATGTTTTTACAAAAAATAACTGATTCAAATGATTGGAAATTTAGTGGTAACGACAAAGTATAAGACCTCCTTAAAATTTCACTCCATAATATGCTGACGAAGGTACATGTATAAAATTTTAGAGCTGTACGAATAATGTATCAGTTATCGGTTTTTCATTATTGGTATTGGTTGTTGATCTCTTGGTTGTGCCGATAGAATTAATCGACAAAAAGAAATTTTGTACACATCATGTTAATGCTGACAATAATTGAGTTCTTCTAGTGCTTAAACAATGGACAATGAAAATAACCAAGGTTTTCTAAGAGGTTTCCATACTTTGCTGCTGCCGCTAAAGCACGAGAAGAAGTTTTTTTGTTAACAGTTCCAGTGTTAAGCACTCTGCTGCAGTACATATTACTAAGTAATTCTTGACATACAAGCCACCTAGCCCTTGAAAGAGAGGAAGTTAAATACACCTAAGGAAACGACGTTATGAAAACCTTTCATCAATAATTCCTGTAACATAATATTTCCCATTATGTAACCAAGTGAATATTAAAAATGTAATCAAAATAGCTATTGGTTATTGGTATTGGCCTTGATTCTGTATAGAATATATTGGTATTTTGGTTGAATCCCCAATCGGCACACTACAAAATTTGTTAAACTAGCCTGCTACGAAGTATCTGTGTTATATAGAGAGTAATAATGCATATCATGAACAGTAATCTAAAGATTTTGAGTTTAAATAACTTATAATTACGCTAATTCTACTTGTGACTCTTTGTAGGATTGTGTAGTACAGTAAGAGGTGAAAACGCTCAGTGTTCCTTTGCAGTAAATAGTGTGCTGATTATTAGCTACTTTTGGACTTCATAAGAGGTGAGGAATTATTAAAGTATTCTATGTACATACTCTAGTGGCTAATTGATAATTCCATTAAATGCACACTTAGACAATCTGAAATATAGGGTACAACTTAAGAGTCTAAAAAAATTGGACTCTTGTATCTTGTGTATAAGTGGAAACATAAACACACATACACATGCACACACATCCTTTGAAACTGCATCCAAGTAGGATTATAGCAATATCCTAATCCTAGAACAAAGACTTGTCCTGGATAATCATCATGAGTGGTGCAGAACAAGTGAACTTCTTTGAATGACTTTGGGGGGGGGGGGTGGGGGGGGAGGGGGGAGTCTCAAAAACTATCACTGTGGCTTGGTGTATGACTGCAGAAGCGCTTATGCCAGGTAAGGTCACCTTGTCTTCTAAAATTTCGTCCACATGCACACACATACATATGCACATACACACTCACAAATTTTTGTACCCATTTAACTAAGTGCTCACTGGATTTATTCTGAGCGTTTCTGAAGACACATACAAATTAAAGTCCACACAAAATGCAATGAATCTTGATGGTGGTCTTATAATATCTAGCATTTGGAACCAATTTCTTGGGTTTTATTGAACACATCAATCCTTTATTTCTTTAATTTTTCATTATTTTTCATTATTTAAATATAACAATTAATTTATTTAATTATTTACTTTATTATTTATTTTATTGATATTCTTTTTAACTCTCTTCCAACCAACTTAATTGAGGAGGAAATACCAATTTAATACAATCACTGAACTAGTTAATCTTTTACAAGCATATTCACCGTAGCAGACGCTGTGAAGAACCAGCCTCGGAAGAAGCCATCTTCGAGCACTAGCGGTATAGCCAAACTTCAGCAATTTTTTATTTTCATATGATAACATACGGTTATTACTCTATTTATAGGAAGTTTAGCTTACTTATAATCGCAGTAAAATATTTATATGCGAAGATACCATACCAGTTTTGTTGTAAAAATAAAACAAAAGGATCAATTTTCTATAGTTCGGTCGGAAGAAAGCTAACATTTATGTAGTTACTTATTTATTTTATATTTACTTATTTAATTAATTATTATTTATTTATTTATTCATTCATTTATACAATTATTTATTGTTTTATTTGTAGTTTTTTTGTTTTGTTTTTTATATTTTGTTTTATTAATTATTCATTATTATGATTTTAGCGTTAGCGCTTTCTGAAGTTCCTTAGTGTCAATGTATCAGTTAACATTCTGTGGTCATAGTTTTCACGACTGTACTATCTCACAACTGATGAAGGCTTCTTGAAGCCGAAACATCTTGTTAAAATTAAACTTCATCAATACTTGTCTAATGCTACTTACATGGCAATAGGGAGCTGTCATTCAGAGCCGGCTTTTTCTGCGTAAATATCTCCCGCACACTATCATCCCAAATTCCTCCCGGAGAGTACTATGATGTTCAAAAAATAAGATTGTTATGTTCAGTTAGCGTAAGCCCTCAATTCTCGACCTGTATATATTGTCGACTTCATCAATCTGATTGTCGACCACACTATCACGAAACCCTTTACCATACTAACAATACCTGTGGTTCGGTAAAGGGGCTTCCTCTCTAAGTACTAAACCACGCGACATCACAACTTATGCGAGCGAGAAGAGGTGTTGACAAACCTTCCGCTGTGTGTTATGGGGCGCCCGAAGAGCACAAAAAAAGGAAAGAATAAGGAAAACAAGTCTCCAGAATCGTACAATAGACCTGCCAAGTTCCGTAGTTGGTCCAACGAGCCTATTCTGAAGGCGATGGAAGCTGTCAAGAATGGCATGGGTGTAAAAAGAGCTGTATTGGAGCATGACATACCTAGAACCACTCTCAAGAATGGCATGGGTGTAAACAGAGCTGCATTGGCACTCTCAAGGATAGAATATCTGGAAGAGTAATCCATGGTACTAACTCTGGCCCTCCTACTTAACTCGAGTGGAAGAAGAAGAGCTGGTTAGATTCCTGCTTCAATGTGCAAGGCAAGGATATGGTAAAACTAGAGGAGAGGTTTTATAGATTGTGACTGCTACTATGAAGAAAAAGGGAAGAAATCTTAATCACTCTATTTCACGAGGGTGGTGGTGTCGCTTTCGCGAAGGGTGGCCAGAACTTAGATTGCGAAAAGGCGATTCATTTTCCCTTGCACGTGAGAAGATGACTAATCCAGAAGTTTTAAAGAATTATTTTGAACTTCTCAAAGAAACTCTTCTTGAATACAACTTAATGGATAGGCCGTCCCAAATATATAATTGCAGGGATGCCCCTTGAACATAAACTCCCTCGAATTATTTCTGCAAAAGGTGCCAAAAAGATTCGGCAAATAATATCAGGAAACAAAACGCAGATAACTAATACTTGGCTGTTGTAATGCCACTGGTCAGACCATTCCACCCATGGTTGTATTCACAGGAAAGCATTTTAATCCCGATTTAAGTGTTGGTGAAGTTCCTGGGACGTTGTATGGCATGTCAGAGTCTGGCTGGATGGACCAAGAACTTTTTTTTAATTGGTTTTCCAATCACTTTTTAAGTCATGCGGTGTCATGTCGCCCATTGATATTAATGTTAGACAGTCATTCTTCACATTATACACTAGAACTCATCAAGCTTGTAGCAGAAAACGATGTAATTATATTCTGTCTACCACCACATACAACTGCTGGACAGTCAGCCTCTGGACATTGACTTGTATTTATCAGCATGTGTGTATCATTCACTGTCTGCCATTTAAGTCTATAATGTGTGCTTGCCACTCCTTACTTTGTCTCCCACTAGCTTAACTGTTTGTATAGACCGAGTCCTCATAGAAGTGTGTGTGTGTGTATGGATTTGTGTGTGTGTGGTGTTTGTGTGCATGCATGGATTTGTGTGTGTGGTGTGTGTGTGTGCAAGCATGAATTTGTGTGTGTGTGTGCATGCATGGATTTGTGTGTGTGAGGTGTGTCTGTGTGTGCATGCATGGATTTGTGTGTGTGTGTGTGCATGCATGGATTTGTGTGTGTCCATGCATGGATTTTTGTGTGTGTGTGTGTGTGTGCATGCATGGATTTGTGTGTGTGTGTAAATGTGCATGCATGAATTTGTGTGTGTGTTTGTGTATGTGCATGCATGGATGTGTGTGTGTGTGCATGCATAAGTGTGTGTGTGTGTGCATGTAGTCTCGCAAACCAGACCCTTTACCTAACACCCGCACACAGGAAGGAAAGGGTCTGGTACAATGCTTAACCCAATCTCGTTCTGTTCTCCCAGATTCTGGGGGAAGTACTTCGCGTGTATAGCTTATGGAGTGGGCGTGGTTTAATAATGAAGCGTGGGTGTGTTGGAAATTTAGCGTGAATTATTGATGCGAGGGTTCGACGGAGTAGTCTGCTAGCTATGGCTGCGCAGTGCTGTGACCAGTTGGCAAACTTATAGAAACATCATTTCCAATCACAAAGTGCTTAATTGCATTAGCTTGCTCTTGCTTTAAAACATAACCAACAGAAGTAGCCGCTTGTTCTACAAAAATGCTGTAGTCAGTCTCACCACTAGACATAGTCGCAGCAAAATGCGCTCAGTACTGAATCGGCACCGTTCTGTCCACAAAAATTCGAGTCCACACTAAACCTGAATTGTGCGCGCGTTACTTTCGACAAGTATAATTAAATTCCGCTTGATGACATCAAGCATTTTCTAAATTCCACCAGAACGAGATTGGGTTAAGCATTGTACCAGACCCTTCCTTCCCGCGTGCGGGTGTTAGGTAAAGGGTCTGGTTCGCGAGACTAGTGTGCATGCATGGATTTGTGTGTGTGTGTGCATGCATGGATTTGTGTGTGTGTGTGTGTGTGTGCATGCATGGATTTCATTTCAATTGTCTTGTCCAGAAATCAGAGATGTAAGTTAAGATTTAAAATAAGATTGTTCCTGTCAGTTATCTAACTGTCCCTTTTGTTGACTCCCACCTCCGTTCTTGAAAACCTATTACACCATCCATGGCAAGACATTACCAAAACCATGACACATGATCAACTGTTATACAAATTAATCATTATTTAATATTGAACATCAAGGATGAGTGATGCATGACAAAACGGTAAAATATAACTGTTGAAGAGCCAGCCAGGCTATATTTCAAAACACCAACTGATTGCCCATGCCACAAGGTAAAAGTAAATAAAGGGGGTGTGGTGGAAAGAAAACCGAGGTTGGGTGGGCAGGTTGCAATTTGACTTTTGAAGTGTTTGTGGTTTACAAAGTCAAAAGTACATTTATCAGTCTCTGGGCTGGAGTTAGTTTGCAGCCATGCTAAGAAAGACGAAAATTCTGCAGGCAATCGGTTGGAAGGCTCCCGTAGGCCAATAGTCGTGGCGTCAGTTCGTTTCAGAAAGCTGAGAAAGTAGTGAGCTTGTATTTGTTTTGTGTGTGATCATTTTTTCTACGAATGTCAAAAATTATACTTTTTTGAGTTGAGCTAAACTTTTACTGTGAGCATATCTAGTATAGAATTCACATATGGAAATATATTTCACTTGCAGGCTGCCATGTTTTCACTTGTCACCTTAGTGGGGCTTATGTAATTATTTTTTGGGGCCACATGTAAACTATTTTGGGAAAAATTAATGTCTTTTTTATACTAGCATTTTACCCCCCTCCATCAAAGACACGCCCCCATTTTGACTGTAGAAATGGGGCTTCTAAAAATTTGAGTGAAATTTGCAGCGCAAACTCCAGCAATCTACAAAGACTTGTCTTTACGACTTTAAACATAGAAAACTGCTAAAGATTTAGCCGCTAAAGTTGTCCAGTCAAATAATGTTACAAAAATAGCATCATGAGCCTAACCCCCTTCCCCCCATAGCGTCATAACATGTTAACGTGTGTTGGACGTGCCCCCTTGATGTAAGCACATATCACCCAGTGAGCAATATGATCAATGGAGCTTACCAACCTTTACCCTCCTTTTTGTTTTGCTATGTTCCTTGTTTGGCAAGACTTAATTGCACTCATCTATTGCTCAATAATCACCATATCACACTCTGACTCATGTAACAAGGCCTGGGTCTATATTCTTATTTTCCCACCTACAATGCTATGCTCCAATGCTTTTCAAAAGAAAACTTATCAGTTACACTTTAGCCTTTTATGTACCAAAGAAAGACGAAATGATAGTATTCACAACTTTGCGAACTCACCAGCAATGAAATTGCACAGATTCTTTCTAAACAGGAAGACACTTTCCTAGTAGCAGTAGCGGAATTTTCTGTAAGCATACGTATAAAGAAAGAAGAATCCCTTAAAGTTTCATAAAAAATTATTTTGTGAATGGCGAGTAAATATTAACAACAGTCCCTTCGTACCTGCTAGGCTTTGGCCAATTATGCTGGCATAATGCTAGCAAAATACATGTTTCTTTAGCAGTTTTATTTCACAACACAATAAAATTTTGTGTCTAAAACTTCTGCAGTCTGAATAACAATAACATAGCTGATAGATAAACCCATTAGCTGTTAAATATTACGGAGAAACTAGAGTCTTGGAGATTTTATATACTGCACCTGACAAAGGGTTAGGGCCACGCAAGAGTACAGTATTTTATATCAAAATTCCTGCTGTGAAAGTACTTAGCTTCTGTGTTATTGTGAAATGCATAATTTATATATCGATAATTCACATTTTCATAATTTTAACATTACTCCTGTTTTTTGAATGTGCAAAATAAAACCAGGAGCATAATAGGAAATTTTCTGATGAGTGTGTGAGAGACAGTTTAGAAATAACCCAGTGACAGGTGGAAACATTTGCTCACCACATTGCTCTGGAGGGGGGGGGAGGTGTGGGATGCTTGTGCTGGCTGATCAGGGTTTGGTCCTATGCACTAAATGGCTCAGTTTATGGGATGGACAACAGTGGTAAGATATGCAATGTAATGCAGCAAGGGAGTGAGCTGAGGGTGGTGAGTTGGAGAGGGGATGGGAGTTGATCAAAAACTTCTGAAGTTGTGAACATCAACCCCACCGCACCAGAGAGGGGGGCTGGCCCTGGGATCTCCAACCCCTAGGTTGAATTTCCCATAGAACTTAGGGAGTTAAATACAAATGAATTATTAATGGCATAAGAAGATAATTTTACTAAGGATGCGAATCACTTTATTTGTATTGCAATTGACCAGTTAGGGTGGTCCTGGCCTCCCCTGTTCCTACATCTATGATTACATTTGTATTGCTATTGATCATTTGTGGTGGTCCTGGCCTTTCTTGTTCCTACATCTATGATTATATGTGTTTACAAATTATCCTGGGTGACTATGCCTAGGTCATTGGTTCATTTAGTGAAAGTGATTGTACATACATATACATGTTTTGTCAGAAACTGGTACATGAACATGACAAATGCCATAACTAAGTACATATCTGAAGGATTATGTGTTTCCCTGATTGGGCTCCCTAAGGGACGGGACACACATGTGTGAACCACAAATTGTTGTTAGCCACTGCAGAAGCCACATTGTGGCCTCTTAACCACGTGTGCCACTTGGTGAACTAAAGCCTAGGTACATGTGCAGAATTTCATATTCTACCAGGAAGTGTTGTGCATCAGTGTTGTCCTTACAAAAGAGATGGTCTGATGTCAACTATTGTAGAAATTCTTGTTACAAATTCCAAGCTTATTGAAACATTGCTTGACCACTAACCACACCCTTTCATTGCTTTACAATATGTTTTTCTATTGCATCCAGTAATCTCAACGCACCGCTTATTCCATCTCCATACAATTGCTGTTTTGTTTCATTTTTGTGTGTGTGTCAAGTATTATCCACCTTGTATGAGGCCAGGTGATCAGGACTCCTGGCTACAGGGGGGAGGGGGGGACGTCAACGGGTTCATTGAATATCGGAATGGGGCGCTAAACTTGTAGTATTGT
>WLWI01005684.1_pt1 | contig 10371 bp, 7 predicted proteins | sample 6701501 | NCBI WGS metagenome assembly WLWI01 (sample SAMN12718690, study PRJNA515312) | sponge metagenome | isolation source: marine sponge | host: Mycale hentscheli | place: New Zealand: South Island, Marlborough, Capsize Point | collected 2014-11-01
CCCTTTGTGCTCGCCGGCCCCCCCTTCCCTTGCCCCTCCCCCCTAAAAAATTTTTTTTTTTTTTTAAATTCCCCCCCCCCCCCCCCCCCCCACCCAATTAACCTTCTTTTAATCCCTCTCTTCCTCTAAGCATATGTCCAGGCTATTGTATTACATGTATATTTATAGCCCGTTACCTGAGCGACTGCGCTTGTCATCGAGTACTATAAAAATCTGATATAGTCCTCGGTATTCCCGTACGAAAATATATTAGAGGGAAAAAGTGGATATAATTCGTAGCAACCATTAAAAGTAATGGGGAAATGACAGGAGAGAGCTACATATAAAATAGAGCTATTTGTTATCAACGGGCTATAAAGTAGATTTAAACAAAAAAAAAAGGTTTGTATTGAGATTCACAAACCCACGCCACTATCGCTTCGCCCTCATGTCTCGGGGATTTGTAAATCACATACAAACCTCAATATTGGTTTATAACTACATTTATACATATAGTATGGTGCAATAGTCTGGACATGTCTGCACATGTGCATCTTCCTACCCTATTAACTTTCTTCTAGTCACTCTCATGTTCTAGTCATGTGTTCAGAGACTACTACTACTGTATTATGTATAAATTCAGTTACAGCAAGATATAGGCCACACAGAGCTTTCTAATGAGCAACTCTAATCACCTGGGGGGAGGGGCGGGAGAGGGGGGTACACAGTAGAGTTACTTTAGAGGCAAATGATACAGTCTTAATTGATTGAATTGATTGATAATTATAAGTTTGTGCTTGTAAAAATAATATGATGGTGTGTGTGTACTTATGGATTACACCCATAATGTTCACATTGATGAGCTTAGTTGTAGGAAACTAAACATTAAGCAGCTGCTTTATTGGCATTGAAGACATGTTGCCATGGAAGTTGTGTATTAGTAAGTACATTATTAAAAGTAGTTTTAACTGATAGCATAAGGAAAATTGCATTGCATTTTCAATACTCCTCTTCTTCAGCTTTTTTTAATTTTTTTATTATTATTATTTTTTTTACCAGTTGTAAATGGCATAAGCGGGCACCAGAGTACACTGTATGTGTAGCCATGGAGTATAACATGTTGTTAATTTCTCTGTAGTAACAGCTATCGGTATATGAATTAAAATTCATCCAGGTAATGTATTTAGTATTTAGACTTCATGCTGAAGTTCTTTAGAATTTATTCTCTCTATATTGTAGTGATTTTTTAAAATTTAAACTAAGAAAGATGGCGTATGCATTTGGGTGGCAAGAATGACTCCATCATGTATTATATATCCTTACGTACAGTACAGTACATGTATGGTTTATATCTGGGCAGAATACCTGTAGTTATCAAGGACATAGAGCTGTGTTGTGCTGTACTAATATCATTAATGATTATTGGTTGTGCTTATTCTGAATTTACATCCTGTCCGCCCATAATGAATAATACAATTAGTTTAATTGTAATTGAGTTTGCACTATCTGGAAGATAAAAAACCTCTTTCCCCCACTATTATTACAAGCCACAGCAACTTATGGACATATTGGGACTCAAATGTAAGGAAAACGCGATATTTAGGATCCATAATTAAGTCATTCTCGGCTAAATAATAATAATAGCTAATTTTCTCGTTTTTTATGGCCAATAATATTGTTAATTAAAACTTGATCCCTGAAGAGGACTTCGGCAAGAAGTCGAAACGTCAGGTTAAGTTTTAATTAACAATATTATTGGCTGTAAAAAATGAGAAAATTTGCTATTAAGATCCATAATGCTTCCAAATGTATACATACACCCAATCTCTTGTTGTTTGGTACACTCTATTTATCTTTACCACTATACCGACTGGCCGTGACCACGACTATGCCTCTAGTTCACAATATTTATCATAGCATGTTTAAGCTTGATTAAAATTGCCTCAGGCCAAAGTACATACATCAGCAACCTTACTGTTACATGGCAGTGGTCTTGCTCTGTTTGCTTCTTGTTCTATTTTAAAGTACAATACAAAGTAATGCCGTACTTAGTTAATTTTCACTGTGCGGGTTTCGTAATAAACAATAGAACACACACACACACACACACACACTTATGTAATGGACTCTCTGTAATAATTGCAGTTTACGTATGTTTTGAAGCAAAACCCTACCCCAACCCCCCAGTTGAGCAAGTATTGATTAATGTAACTCAGGCTCTAAATTTAGGCTGTCTTTTTTGTTATTATTATTATTATTATTATTATTATTGTATAGTTTCATCATCTGACAAGTGTAATTGGGGGGGAGGTGGAGTGACATGGCAAATTTGGTATATGCAGACTAACCCATTTTCCCTTTCCTAACAATAGTAACGGTATGATATAAGGTTATGTAGTGCTATTAATAGACTGGGGGGAATCTTCTCATAGTGGTTAGCATCTATTATTTAGAAGTTGGAGTGTGGTCATTTGTAAAGCGGCAAGTATGGTTTCTTAAAGACGTCACCATGGTAACTGAAACCTTTTGCGGAGGCTACAGCAATTAGTGCTTCAACCACAATTTAATAAGCATCCCCAAGCTATAAGTGTTAGCATGCTTCTTAACTTCTCTCTCTGTTTTCCATCTTTGTTCAGTTCTGCCTTGGACACGAAGAGAGGTCACAAAGTGGCTATCAAGAAGCTGGTGAAGCCTTTTCAGAATGAGACGTATGCCAAGAGAGCATTCCGGGAGCTTCGCCTCATGAAGATGGTCAACCACAAGAATGTAAGTGTTGGGGCTGGGCGTGGTCTACGGGAAGGTGAGTGGCTGGAGCGTGCACGTGCAGGCATGTGTGGGGTATTGTACATTATGTGGGTGCATGTACTTCATGGACTTACATATGTGCATGTGTTCAGCATGCACTCGTACGTACGTATGTATGTATGCATGTTTCTGCATATGCAGGGCGTCATACAGGATTGCTTGCTGCACATGAGAGTGATATACTTACACTGATCAGTGTTTGGTCACATGCATGATTTATAATCTTAGAATTCAACTTCAGCTATCGTACTGCACTATATTAACTTTCAAAAACGTTGGGGAAGGGAAACTGTGGCTGGGGAGGGGAAATCCCAGGGCACTCCTACCTCTGTATGAAACTCTGATATGTATACAGTACATATTTCAGCATGTACCATGATAAGTTCAAACTATCCAATCAGATTGCTCAATTTGCGGTGAATATACATATGAATACCCGCATCCTGGGAGGTTGTTTAATCAAGCGTTAGTTTTTGTGCATTTCCCATAGCCTAGAGCCATGGTACAACAAGTCGGTTACACCACTCCATTCAGTTGGTACGGGATTTATACTATCCTCACGCCTTTAGCCCGCGGTTGTGCAAACCCTGTGCTGACCAGGTTGTGGTGCCAACATACACTGTATGGTAATTCATGCTTATGTTCCTGCACACGCTTGTGAGTGTGTGCGTATATCTGCAATTTTCTGACTTTGTGTATTTCTCTCGTACATGTGAGCATGCGTGTGCCTTGTCCTTATGTAGTATATGTTTCTGCATATGAGTGTGCGTGTGCAATTATATATTTTTTTCCAGTTTTTCCTCTAGTACATGTTATTGTAAAAAGTTTGCAGACTTATTAGTTCTACCAACGAGCGAAAATGTTGATAAGATAAGGCATGCTTTGAACTAGTGAATCCAAACATGTCTCTGTGTGTGCATGTGTGTGCATGGGTATATGTGTGTGTGTGTGTGTGACTGTGGGTGGGTGTGGTGGGATCAGGTCACTGTTAGCCTAAGAGACGCAGTTGCGCTGCCACCAGAGTTTCAGGCTAGCACCCAGCAAGCTAAGTCACACAGCAAAGCTAGGCTCTTGAATTCTCCAACCCAGGGTTTAGCTAGCAAGGCCCTAACCCCAGTTTCTCGATGTAGTCAGAGTTTTAAGGAGATCTTTCAAGTTATGTTAAAACTGAGAACTGAGGGAAAAAAGGAAGTGAATGGATGATATATGTATACATAGGTGAATGGTGAGTGGTGTGTATTTAGTCTATACACATAGCATGAGAAGATGTAATGTGAATGAGTTAATTTTGTATACAGCAATAGGTAAATAGATGTAGCTAATGGTACAGAAAGTAAATGACTATTTAATGTAGTTAATGTGGGGTGGTGTCACACCACAGTGGGCCATAATAAGTATTTGTATATGACATATTGCTATATTTGTGGGAAACTTTCGACCTTACTGACCCCAGGAGAGGACTTAGGCCAGAAATCAAAACATTGGGTTAAATAGTTTATTGGCAGTAAAAACAGAGAAAAATAGTTTAGCCGAAGATGACTTCATCGATAAAAGCATTGAACCCGCAACATTAGCCAATCGGTCCTAATTAATACTTCCTTATATCTGCAACTGAAGACTCTTTATCAAACTTCCAACAAGCTTTTCCAGTTGCAATTGAAGGTGTTGTGGGTGACATAATGACATGTCTTGTTGACTTAACTTACGTACATGCATGACCGAAACCGTACAAGTGCCACTTGTAAGCATGTACAATGTAGGATAGACTGATCACGTCACAGTTGAGACTTAACTTGACTAGGGCTTGGGGTACACTGAGTAGCGCCAAGTCTTATTCTGGAATACCTTTCATGTAATGCAATATTCATGTGAGAGTAAGTTGTGTACGTTGTAGATGCATTGAATCACTTTGTTTTGACTTCAGTGTTCTGTAAAGACTATATGTGTACATATCTGTGTGCTGCTGTACATGGCACTAGGTATGTGCAGTCAGTCAATCTCCAGCTGAATTCAGAATTACTGTTTAGTACATACATTACAGGGGCGGATCCAGCGCTAGCGACAGGGAGGGGCCCATATATATAGGTCAAAAACTCGCGAAAATTTTAAAAATATTAATGATTGATAATATCTTATTTGAATATTAATTTATGAGTGAAGAGCATATATTAGCATGCAGTTGACATATAAACTGTATTGCCCCATGTTTTGTACATTTTGTCCTTATAATTTTGTTTTCGAGGAGGGGGGCCTGACCCCCTCACTCCTCCCCTCCCCCCCCATGTGGTGCTCTGCTCTTTGAAGTCAACTATGTATATTGGGAATCCATTTCGGGAATATTAATCCAATATAAACACACCAGGCATGTTGTGGGGGTTAAGGTTATCAGTATCAGGTGTTGAGGTCCTAATACTGGGGTAGCTGCCACCAGAATCTTCTTCAGGATGAGTTTCAGAGTAGAGGGGATTGTGGTTAAGAGTGGTCCTTGTTCTTCTAAGCTAAGTCACCCAGGGTGCAGTGGTGCAACCAGCTATACAGTTAAACATTTATTCAATTAGCTTGTGGTTACAAAACTAAAGGTGTGATACAACATTAACAAGCATGAAAAATGTGAAGAGCCGGGAGGGGAAGAGCAAGTTAATTAGGGGTTGTATGTCAAATGGAAATAAACTAGTGTTCATATTACTAATTTGAGTTGAGTGCTAATTTGAGTTAGTGGTGTGTGTGTGTGTGTGTGTGTGTGTGTGTGTGTGTGTGTGTGTGTGTGTGGAATGTTGAGGGTAGATCTCCACCACGCTTGTGTACACATACTGTGGTATATTCCATACTGACTGGTTCACTTGCCAGTGGTCTTACAAGAGTATTTTAGTGAGTAAATGAACATGTGCATGTCTTGTACTGTATGTATGTTTGTGCATACTGTATATGTAATTTCAATGTGTGTGTGTGTGTGTGTGATTGTAGATCATAGGTCTCTACAACCTGTTCTCACCTGCTACTTCACTGGATGAGTTTGAAGATGTGTAAGTGTGTGTGTGTGTGCGTGTGTATGTGTAAATTTCAAGCATGTTTGATGTACATACATTGTATGCTAGGCCAGTGAGGCGTAAATTGCTTGTCATTCACATGTATCATATTTTCCATCTCGCATATTAAAAGACAAATATTTGTGACCATGCACAGGGAAATCAAGTACATCATGTGTGCGCACACATGCAGCATTTTTATAAGGGCTACATCGCAAAAAGATCGACATATTTGTTCCAAATATTATATTAAAGAAACTTTAGATTGAAAGTGTTAGTTAGGTCTTGTACATAAGCAAGTGGGCAACATTGAAGCTATAAATTAGAGTTGTAGTTCGATTGGATGCTGACAAATGTGGAAGTGCAAAGTGCAAAAAATTATTTTCGACGGCCTGCTTTGTGCCTGATCTGTACACGGTCACACATTGACGTGCACACACACATACAGCATGTATGTATGTATGTATGTATGTGTTTTCAGTGACCCATTCCCTCCTTCCTAATGCTCTATCTATGGTTTAGTGGTTAGAAGGGATTTCTGTCATGTCCATTGAGTTTGGTACTCGCATCTAACCAAAATTCCAGACACTAACAACTTATTTCCACACGTGCAATCATTATTACTAACTTGTTAGTTTAGTGGGTAAAGTTACACGTAGAAAAAATAATTGCGCTGATAAGAAATTAGGGGATTTGATGGACCCCGGTCACTTTATGTGATGTTGAAGATGAATTCTCTATATCCTTTATTTTCTGATAACAATGAACAGACTATCACAAGAGGTTCTCTATGTGTTTGTTTTTGTGGGTTTGCCAGGATTGCTGTAACCACAGTTACAGCAACTTGGTGTGTATTTTTTGCGGATTAGGTTTCTATTTGAGCACTGAAGATTAAAGTAATGGAGTAATAGAAGGGGGAAATTGGGGAGAGTGACTTTCACACGTTGTTATTGTTGAGGTATTTTATTATCTTTTCTGTATGCCAAAGTATTGATAACGATGTGCATTATTAAGAACGGTGTTTTGATCAAATCGAGTCTTTTACATCCTAAACATAATATGTGGGTGAATCCTCAGATATGCATTTTACATTCACACATGTACAATCTATCTCAAGTACATGTGTGTGCACTTGTCTCAAGTACATGTGTGTGCATGTGTCTCAAGTACATGTGTGTGCACTTGTCTCAAGTACATGTGTGTGCACTTGTCTCAAGTACATGAGTCTGCATGTGTCTCAAGTACACGTGCGTGCACGTGTCTCAAGTACATTTGTCTTAAGTACATGTATACACATGTGGATGGACAACACTTGCCATTTCAATAAATGCAATGATCACTTGTCTTTTATCCCATGATGTTTACCCTTTCACCGCAGGTTTATGACAACCAGTGCGGTAACTTTGATCATTTCCTGTACTAGAAAATAGTTATGTGTTTACTTGCTTAAATATTCTTCTCTTGCTGATTGTCTTTACAAGAAAATAATTAAAAAAAAAATATTCCTGAAAAATAATAATACGTAGTCCAAAAAGAGAGAAGCTTAAAATGTGGACATACCGTTTAAACGGTTCGATCTTAAACACGGTTGTGACGCTGCTACAGAGTTCAAACACAGTGCACGGTAGTTATTAAATTCAGACCCTTGTACTATAAAAAAAAAAATTGGGGGCCGACCGACGCTCAAAGGTAAGTGAGTGTTCCAGCAGCCATATTTTAAAAATATTCTAAACAACAAATACTAATACTAATGCTTTCATTTCAATTTTTTATCTTTTTTTATTACAGCCCGTACAAACAAAATATTAGAATGTTACATTGGAATCAATTTTTTTAAATCGGAATAAGTGCAGACTGAACGATCAGTGCCATACATGTGTCAGTATTGCTACTTTCCCCCAATTTTCTTTTTTGTCAATTGTTTATGTAACAGACAGATGGAATGAGAAAACTTTGCTTGTGAGTAAGAAACCACTGTGTATGCTTAGCCAACCCATTTTTAAACCTACACTACTTGGAAGCACATTCAGTGTTGGCTCATGAATACAGCATTTTATTGCATATTTTACTGGGTATTACTTTCGTGGTTGTGGGGGGAAAATGCTTACAGAAATATGAGATACTTAAAAGTGAGATCCCTAGGGGCTTATTCTATTGCAGTTATGAAACTAGAGGTTAGCCATGGGTGGATGTATTTGTTAATACACTTTATTGCCCCTGTTGTTAACCACAGGTAATTGTGGTGGATGTTGGCGAACACAGTGGTCTATACATACCTTCCCCCTTCTGTGTTTGCACACACACACACATACACTTGTCTTGTCTTGTCTCAAACTGCCCATAACGGGTCATGTGTCCCTCCCAATGGAGGGTAAGAGTAGGGCCTCAACTCGTTGGGGGTTGTGGGTACGGCGATGGACAGCAAGGCCACCTGCACTCCGAAACCATCTCTTGGCACAGTTGACATTGTGCAGCGCCTTGCTGGTCTTTCGCTGGTTTCTGCCTTTCTTTCAAACATTAGTGCCGTTTGAGGTCACCTGGTCTTGTGAAGCTTCACACACTCTGCATATCACTCCAGCAACTACTTCTGGTACACTAGGGGACTGATCTTCACTTGGTCACCACACATAAGTACAGTAGGGGTAAAAAAAAAGTTCCCATAGAGACCAGACCAGACTTTTTAGTGACTAACAGAAAAATAGTCTCTAGGGTAAGGAGACTTTTTAACGACTTTTTATCAACCAATGCCACACAAGTCACCAGCTGCTGAACTGACTTTTTAACCAGGTTGTAAAAGTCCGTTTATTTTTTTTTAAAAACCCCATTAGCAGCCTAGTTTTAATCTGATTTTGCAGCTGCTACACACCAAGCAGGTGCTGTCCTGTACTTGTTAACCACAATAACTGAAGTGCTCTAGAAGGGTTCTGTTCCTAAGCAGAAAAAAGTCAGACTCAGAATGGTCACTAGAGAAAAAAGTCGGGCAGTAAAAGGTCTCTACAAAAAAAAATTGCCAAAAATGTCAGCTAAAAGTTGCACAAAAAAAAATCTGTACAGACTTTAGAAAGTCTAATGGGAACTTTTTTTGACCCCTACTGTACATATACTCTGCCATTCAGTGGATCCAGACCACACTAACAAACTCATGGCTCATAAATCAGCACACGCATAAAAGATCAATTTACACTTAAACGAGGAGGTCCTGTATAAAAGGACATAGCCAGGACATATTTTGCGATTAGTGGGAAATGGTTGCTGACAGTTTTTGTCACCAACTTTCCAGAGACAATTTTAGTATGCATTACAGCAGCTTAGCACACAAATGTCGGGGAATGTCACATAGCATGTAATAACTAAGTCATGAGCACCTTAACAGAAGGGGAAACAAACACACACACACACACACACACACACACACACAAAAAAAAAAATTGGTGGGCTATAAATAGAGAAAGGAGAAGAGTACTGTTTGCCATTGACACAGCTAAATTCAACTGCACAGGATATACAGCATGCCGCCAGAGTTCTGCTTGACACTATCAGGATGGCTCATCTTCAATAAAGAAATACTTTGGCACACACACACACACACACACCACACACTGCATTGATAGGAGCTAAACTTGATTATTCTGTGATATCACTCACTATAGCTGTTTGTGAGTTGGGACACTTGTTTTCGTGGTGTGGATTGAAAGAATAGTGAGCTATTCTGGTATGTTCTCTGTGCATGGCTATGTACTATTTTAATTTGAATATAAGGAACATGAGGTCAAAACAGCATGTTCAGGATTCTCCTTTTTATACCCGAACCTCCGGGAAGGAGTTAAAATGCGGTAAACAAGGCCACAGATTTCTCATAAGGAGAATAGCATTGAATTATACAAATGCAACTTCTACATTTAGAAAGTATGTATTAAAGCCTATGTTCGTACGTCAGCAATGGTTAAAGCTACGTAGGATTATAAAACTTAGAGATCTTATTGTCTGGATGCTGATCATGATGGTGTACAAGTGAAAAAAAAAATTTTTTTTTTTTTATGGGGCCCGGGTTGTGCCAAATTTTCCAGTGCACGGTTAACATATGGTGAACTGTATAGAGCACTTGTACAAATTGATGCAGATCAGAGAAGATACAGTTTATAACTTCATTATTACAATGTGGGTATTCAGTTCAGTATCATTTAGAAATGTGATTAGAATTACAGTATCTCTAATATCTCTTTTTCCTTTCCCGCCCCCTTCCCTCCCCACTCTCTCTCTCTCTCGTTGTCTATCTGTCGCCTTCTTTGACACTAAGTAGTTATAGAAAGTGCAGTATACCATCCTATAGAAGTTGCCTTGCTGAATGAAATGCATACTCGTACAGATAATGTCAACTGCAATTGCACTGGGCAATTTCTGTTTCATCAGAATTAATAAAGTATAATATTTGTGTTACAATACATGTATATTCAGTTTCACTTTTTAGAATATGTCAAGTGAAGATCTAAGTATTTAATACACAGGATATATACAGAGAGTCCCTATTGCCCTTTGTTTTTCATTTGATGATGTCCTTGAG
>WLWI01005685.1_pt1 | contig 10368 bp, 5 predicted proteins | sample 6701501 | NCBI WGS metagenome assembly WLWI01 (sample SAMN12718690, study PRJNA515312) | sponge metagenome | isolation source: marine sponge | host: Mycale hentscheli | place: New Zealand: South Island, Marlborough, Capsize Point | collected 2014-11-01
TCACTGGTTGCTTTATCTCAATCTAGTCCAATGTTTAAGATGACATAGCAGTTGCTATTAATATAACTGGTTGCTTTATCTCAATCTAGTCCAATGTTTAAGATGACATAGCAGTTGCTATTAATATAACTGGTTGCTTTATCTCAATCTAGTCAAATGTTTAAGATGACATAGCAGTTAGGGGAACCACCTTTAGTATCTATGGGATTGTTTTTATTCCAAATAAGAAGCTGTTATGGAAAAAATCTTCAAAGTGACTGGCTGATAGATAGAGCTAACTGTTTAGCACATACTTTAGGTCTAGAAGATGATAGTTTATACAAAAATGTAAAAAAATTTCAAATCTATAGTATCTCAGCATCAATGACTTGAACTAACTTTATTTCATAGCTCTTACTCTGCCAAAAAACACTATCTTTGTTTGTTGTTTGTTTGATATTACTTATTAATTTAAGAATTGATTGCAAAAATGAAAATATTTATTAGTTGCTAGAAGTAATAAGAATACGTGAGTCGCTAAATATTTTATATTTCTACCAAAATATGTCATGTAGCTGAGAATCAATGTTATGCCAGTCATGTGACCCTGTGTATTTAGGACATTATGTTGTGCACAGGACATGTTTGTACATCAAGTAAATAATATATTTTATCACCAGATATCAGACAAAGTGAATTAGTTAAAATTAATTAAGCTAGACAGTATTCAGCAGCATGAATAAAAAAATTAACGATATTCATAGTTAATGAGAGTCCACAAGAATGTTGGCTGTAGCTGTTCTATTTAACGAAACAAGATTCACAAGTTGTTTATCACTTCAGAAAATATTCCCTCTTAAAACTTTGATCTCATCCGTCAAACTTCCGTTGTCTAACTACACACAATTATAACAACGTATAGCTATAACATATTGCATATATCTCCCTTTCAAATAAGTGATATTCATAGTAGTCTCACTTCTAGAAAATAAAGATGGTGTTGAGCAAGAAGAGATAATATCAGTTTGATGAGATTCATGGTTTCAAGTCATCATTAGCTTTTTGGTCATCATGAGCTTGACAGTGATCACTGCACACTTCAACTAGCTTGATACTTCATGAGACACTAATCAACATAGCTATATAGCATAACTTCTCTTACTAGATGTGGTTTTACACATGAGTGTCTCCAACATTCATGACCTTAATAGGACTTTGGATGAGCTATACATGAATATCACTATACTTTAAATATTTTTGTAATTGCTAGTAAATATAGTATTCCTGTTATATTGAGGTGGTCGAGCTAACAAAATCAGTCAGTCACAAAGTACTGGAATTACTTGAACAGTTCGCAGATTCCAAGCTAACCGATAGCACAAGTATCATATACATCTATAGTATACCATTATTCTTTAATATTCTATTATACTTTACTCCCATTCCACTAATAAAAAATAATAGATAAAATTGGATCCACCTACTATTTCCTCTCCTATACCTTTACTAAATGAATGTTTAATTAACTTGCATCTACCTACTCACTCCTCTCTTCCCCTATTTATATAACTTGAGTCCACCTACTGACTCCTTCCCTCTTCCTCTGCTAAATGAATATTTATTGAACTTGAGTCCATTTACTCACTCCTCCACTCCTCCTCTGCTAAATGAATATATAGCTATTTAACTTAAGTTTATCAACTCACTCCTCTCCTTTCTTCTACTAAATGAATATTTAATTAACTTGCATCCACCAACTCACTTTTTTCCTCCTTCTATTAAATGAATATTTTATATCTGTTACAACTTATCAATATGTGACAATACTTGGGAAAAGGGACCAATTGTGTTAAAAATTGAATAATGAGTTATTCATACCACTGTGTAGAGCACTTCATATGGAGTATTTTGATACCTAGTTTATAGGCAGGCACTGCTTGGTTCACTAAATATACGAGCGGCAATCTAAACAACTTTGAGCACAGTTATTTCGAGAAAACTGCAATTAAAACTTCTTATTCAATTTCTGGCGGAGTTAACGTTGAATTCCGTAATTTAACCCGAAGTCCATACTACTGGTTACGTTAGACTTTTACTTATGCTTGGAAAATTGTGGTACTCAGCTAAATGGCAGTAAGTTATAGTTGGGACCGCTTACTTCGTTGATGGGGAAGGCCTTACTCTGTTCAGACCCTACGTTGTGTAAGGGTACTGGACACGGTGGCTTTACGTAGCACTAGATGCATATAGACATAGTTTAGTAGGTTGTTTTGTGCTTCTTCTATTTTTTTCTGTTGCCAACAGTTTGATAGTTACAGTAAGTCATGGTACAGCCACTCTTTTAGAAATAATCAACTAGCTTAGTTTGTTAGTTCACTGGCTAACTAAGTTTAGGATTATATTTGTCTTAAGTGAGAGGCAGCCAGCTTGTTGCCTGTTTTGGAATAAATGAACAATGAATAATAATAATCTCTTTAAATCAATGAACAACAGTGATGGACTTTCAAAATGTGTTGCCTTCTCTTGTTGCAGTGTGACAGAATTCTTCATCATCACTGAAACCTTAGTCCAGTCAGAGACTTAGCTGATTCTTCCAGAGTATTTACAATAATAGTCCCAGGAGAGTCTCCTAGTCTCCAAGACTCCATAAATAGCAACCACTACTTATATAGCTTGATTATTCATGTTTATTATTTGTATTTCTGTTGCTACAATGCTAGAACAAATAGCTACTTATAAGAATTTACCAGCAATTTTTCGAGGTCAAGGTAATTTGTTGCTAGGCAACCAATTGAATTCGCCCAAAATTTTCTATTACTCTCGGGTTGGATTTCCATGCAAGTACAGAAGGTAAAAAAAAAAGAGTAAATAGTGGCTGTGTTTAAACGGGGTGCTTGGACCTTTAACAATGGTTTCAACCACTCAAATTCGGTCTCAGTGTAGCTAATGGGTATTAAATAGCAGTGGGCGAATAAAAAGGAAAAAAATTTTGTTGGTGTTTGGGCTCTACTGTACATTTTTTATTTTTCGTAATTGGTCCCTTTTCCCAAGTACTGTCACATTTATTCAATTGATTTACTTCTAAACTAAATAGAAGCCATGTTTTAATATGTACATTTCCAACAAATACATCAGCACCTGTTGTGTATTCCTTATTTTATGAGTTACAGTGAATACTAAATATTTTATTGATTGCATGTACAATATTTGATAAGAGTATTATTAAGGAATTCATAAATACTAATAATGAAATAGTTTATAGTAGCACTTGTCTTGTGGTTGACTGCATCAATTGTTAGTTTTGACAGCTGCTTCTTAGCTTTGATGGTAGCAGCTGCTTGTGCTTGGCATGGATGATGCAATGATTGTAGTTAATAAAAATTATTTCTGAAAGATAGTTTTTTACATTAAGAACATTTTTAATCAACTGCTCATTGAATTAAATTAAAAATTAATCAAATTAATGCACTGGTGATAGCTTTAAAGATACTATTAAATAGCCAGTATCTATTAATATTATTATGTGAAAAAAATGTTTTACAGTTCCCAAAAGTAAGTTATGCATAGGGTCAATTATTAGCATTCTTGGTGCATCAAGGAGCGGGTAAACAGTAGCTTCAGAGAAACTTCAAGGCTCATATAGCAGTATGTCAAAAATGGATATCAAAGAATTGTACCAATAGAAATCTCAACTGTTTAAGAAGTAAAGAGTTGCATGATTCTCTTCCAGATGGTTGAGGGTGAGAAGAAAATTTACGAAAGTCACAGAGTTTACTTCTTTTGGTATAGGAGCCCTCAATACAATCAGCTATGTTGTAAATGCTGCTACAGTTTCTACATGTTAAACATTTGCTAAACTTTGATTCGGTGAAAGTTTGCCTGACTAGGTTTTAATGAGGGAGTAATGTTCATCGCAGAAGTTTGTCAGGAATTTTAAATAATGCTGTGAAGAACTTCCATAAGTAGGTCATGACAAAATCTAGAAAGATGAAAAAATGACTTGTTAAGCTTGATCCAGTTTGCATCGACAAGCAAGCTATGTCTAAGTAACCTTGCCTGTGGCGTTCGCTCAAAGTGGTGTCAGCGCGCGAGGAATCTAGCTAATGTTTGAAGAGAGAGCGTGTGGTCTCATTTTCTGTAACTATAAAAAGGACTCATATCAGCAAGCCAAATTAGTGAGAGAAATGCTCTGAAGGTCGTGTTGGTGATAAAGAAGATAGGCTGTTTGAGCTCTGGTGCTGGTACATCAAAATAAGGATGACTCAATAAAAATTGGATCGAGTTATTCAAGCAATTGTAGACGGAGATAAATTAAAGACTTTCACTCATTTGAGAAGAAGAAAGCCATTGGCATGGTTTCTTCAGGGGAAATCAAATAATCTTTCATCCTGTCTGATATTATGTAGATTATTTAACCATAACTGATAGTATTGTGGAAACCATGCTTGGAAGAACTGGCCTGTCAAAGTAGCACTGACAATAGTTAATCTCTAACCACAACCAAATGTAAACTGTTAGCTTATCACATCAATTGTAATATGTGTTTGGGTATTCTACAGTTGGTATGAAAAGTTTGATGAGGACAAACTGTTACAGCTGATAGAAGATAGTGAAGAATGTCTAACAGAATGTAGTAATAGTGAGGATACTAACAGCGAGGATGGAAGTGAGCTGGAAGGGGATGAAGAAAGCAGTGACAAGCTAATTTTCCATGGAGACAACCACAAAAGAAGATACACACTACTGAACACTGGTAAAAAGAAGATATTCCACCATCCTTCAGTATGTCCAAACAGACAGTCCATGGCTCAGCAAGTCAAGCCTACAAAGAACATACTAAAACCATATCATCTTGTTGGAGTGTTAACCTTCAGACTAAACAGTGACAATCCTGTTTGGAATAAAGACACTAAAGATATAAAGGCGTCTTTGATAGCTATAACTTCATTGCTGAGTACTGCTGTTGAGAGAGTGGACGGGATAGAAATAAAATACAGCAACCAAAGTTTAGTCCTGAAATACCTTCAAGTTCACGAGTGGCACTGTTCCACTTATTCTTCTAGCAGAAATTCAGTCTATAACTATTGTTGTCTGAATGAAATATTAAAATTTATTCATACTTCTTGAAGGTAAAATTGCTATTACCTGCAACAAGAATAAACAATTATTATTTTTCTTAGATACATAACATTTTAGTCTGATTTAGTGACTGTGAATGTTATATAAATATTATTTAGTCACTATGTGGCTTGTATACAACCAAGTTTCTAATCTTTATCATAATAAATACATGATAATAATCACTCTCAAAAGAGCAGTATAAGTGAAGCTGCTCATTCTCTCTCTTCGAGCAAACTTTTTATGCTTTACCATTTTACATCACACTTTCCTTGTATCATAGATATGAAAGTATAACATTGATATATACTATACTTTAGACCCCTTTTAATGTGTATCATACTTCAGAAAATAATAATCTTTCATCATCACAACTATCCAAATGTGCTTGGAAATCCAGACCTAGACTTGAAAATGGAAACAACATAATGAAATGGTTCAGAGTAGTAGAAAGGATGAAATTTTACAAACAAACGAAATTGAACTTGTTTTCTTGTTGCCATGATTGAAGTCACATAATGCCAAGTTATCATAAGAACAAACCACAATATGACATCAATTTATAATCTTACACATTATACAATGTTTTATGATGAATATTAAAGTGATCCTTTACCATTATTTATCACTCAACCAAAATCTATAAACTAACCTGGATACAGTTAAATAATCCTTTACCAATATAATGTGATTCATTACCAATAGCTATTATGTGGTCAATAAATTTTACAAATCCAGATATGAATACATTCAAATGACCCTTTACCAATTAAAGTATGAAATGACCTTTAAATATTTCTCTCATAGTCCACATATATTTTGATCCAGATACATGTAGCTATAGTAACAATAGCTATGTGTAATTATGTGTTGCAGAAATTACACGAAAGAATATTTTCAGTAAAAGTCTGGAATGGAGCAGGAAAGTAAAAACAAGTGGTTAAAAGTTTTGAAACCTGAGATGATGAGCAGTGAAGAGAGTGAAGAGGAAATTATCCTGATAAAATATTTAGTGTATCGCTCACCCAGAGTAAATAAGTTTTTCTTCATGGTGGATAAGTCAGTGCACTGTCAACCAAAAGGTGTCTAGTTCACACCAAATTAAGCGTGAATCACTTGTAACAATTAAAATATGGTGTGATGTACACACCTCATTGTGTTTTGGTGTGAAATACACACCAAATTTAGTGTGAGTCTACTATAAATTCAGTGTGAATTCACACCAAATTCAGTGTGAATTCACACCATAAACAGTGTAAACTCATATTTAAATTAATACTTAATTATTTTTAAACGGGTTAATTCTAGTATTATATTTATATATTTTTTTTTCAAAAAGAGATTGGTGTATGTTCTGTACATGAATCACATCTAATTAATCAGAGGACTTATATCTTTGTCAACTCTTTTACCTAGCACACAAGTACAACACATTTACAAGGTATAGATTATAGCATTGGTTTTTGCCTGCACATGAATATAATTAATGTGTCCAGATTAATCTCTTACTATCATTTGTAGTGTTTACATGAATGTTAGACATCATGACATAAAAACTGTAAATAGTAAGTAATTAACTACATTGCAGATATAATTTCCTATGTAGAATTTAAGTTAACCATAGTATTTGCTGTAGTCAATATAAAACAATTTATACACCCATCAATGTACTATTAATAATATTCAATTCCTCCCAAGAAACTTCGTAGTTGATTAGTTGACGAAGATTACATAATGTTTGAATATCTGATTCTGGACACTGCTGTTATTCCTCGTTAACTTTATGTTCCAAGATAGATAGACAAAACAAACGCTGTAAAAATAATCTTTGCCTTTTGCTAGTCAGTCATATGCATACACTGAAAAAGTGTATTATAGGCATCTTCATGGATGTGTTCAACACTGTAGCAGTGATGAGTGTTTTATGACAGCAGCTAATATACCAAAATACATCACTATGGTCGACAAACAACTTCACACAGTCATTCACAACATTGATCTTACAAGAAGGTAATAGGAATACAGTTGCTGCATTAGCCATTTACTTTTCTGAACTTTCAAGTTTGATGCACTGAGCAGTGACACAAGAAGCGAGGGGGACTGTGGGGCTGGAGCCTCCCATAATTTCTGGCACAACTGAAAAAAGTGATTTCTTGCATAATGACTAGCAAACCACAAAATCAACATGCCTTAGGTGCCCAACATACAAAAAACATCTTCCTACACCAATGCTGAGAGCAGAACATCTCATATAATCTGAAAGAAACACATTCTCCTAAAATGGAGGTTAATTTGGTATCATAAGAACTGAAATTTTTACTTCAAACATCAAAGTCCACTGAAGCTATACTTTGAGGAAAAATTTGCTTGGTTTAAACATTTCATTTATTACTTTAGCTAAAAGTTAATTAAATATTATTAGCAGCAGTATTAAACATAATCGATAGTTGCAATGTTAATAAGGCGCATTGTAAGCATGATATTGATCATGATTGAATTACTTACAAAAAGTATTTCTGAAGAATAGGGTAAGGTTATGAAATCTAAGTCACTTGACAAAGTATTAGGAATCAAAAAGTCCCTATAGTAGAAGTACAAGATTATTTTTATCACACCCCACAACTACAACCTACTGAATCTCATCTTTGATGAGCAGGTCCTTCAGTCCTGAACAGCACTTTCTTACTTAATAGCAATATACATTAGCCTTATATATATAGTAATTGATGTGTAATGTGTATCCAAAACCTGCACACAATTGAAGCAAGTATCCTTGAATTAAAATATTTTAGTTTTTCAAGACTCTCTCCCCATGGCTATTGTAATAATTATATTGTTGTGGACAGTTCACACATTTAAAAAATACAAAAGCAGGTGTCTTACTACCAGTGTTGGGTCAAGCCCAGTTGAGCTTAAGCCTTTTTGAGCTTAAGCCAAGGTTTGTCAAGGGCTTGCCTAATAGGCTATTAGCCACAGCCAATATTAGTAACTTATATTAATAAAGTCATTTCCTTTTTGTTTATTGAAAAATGTAATTTTCAATGTTCTTTCACCACAAAATGATTAACAAAGTCATTTCCTTTTTGTTAATTGAATTATGTAATTTTCAATGTTCTTTCACAATAAAAAAGTCATTTTCTTTTTGTTAATTGAATTATGTAATTTTCAATGTTCTTTCACAATAAAATGAATAATAAGGAATTCCAACTTCTGAATAGAGCTTAGCTTGGACTTTAGCCTTTAAATATAGACTTGAGCTTGGACATAAGTCCGATTCGAAATTGGCTCTAAAAATCTATAAAGGCTTGAGCTTGGACTTAAGCTCTTAATTACAGGACTTGACCCAACACTGCTTACTACTGAAAAGCTCTTAATTACAGGGCTTGACCCAACACTGCTTACTACTGAAAAGAACTTCAGCATGAAGTTGAAACATTGTGTATAGCTATTCCAAGTTTAAAAGTTTATTAAAAAAGAAACAAGTATTAGTAAGAGTTATAAGTTAAAACAAAAAACATGTTAGAGAAAAATAGTAGTACAACAGGAGACCTTGAAGAGAAAATTGGTATTAAACGGAAAAAAGTTTGGTCTGAAAATCATAAAATGATAAATAAAACTGAGCCACCCATCCTCTCCTCAACCTCATCCCAACACTCACTAACATAATGTACAAAATAGTAATTAAAGTACATTTTATTTGGATACTGCATAATAAATCGTTAAAGCTATAACAGACAAATACACAATTAAAATATGGTTAAGAGACAATCAAGCAGTTATATGATATTTGAAAGTTCATCTAGCAGAGTAGCAAACTTCTGCAACTTTATGTAACAGATTCTGCATGAAAGACTTGGAGTTAAACAGAATAATCATTCATAACACTTAAATTCTGAACACGTGGTAGTAGGCTGCCAGGTTTGGTGCTCACTTCCGCTTGAAGAATCGAGCAATATAACTGGCTGACTCTCTTCTGTGCTGTCCAATGAACAATAGATCTTGGTATTCTAATCGCGTGTTGAGTGGGACCTCATTCAGTTATCTTATAGTTGCCCTAGGAATAGCTTATGAACGGTGCTGCAGCTACTATAGTGGATCTTTGAATTTGGTGAGCTATAAACATTTATATACATTATATAGACAGGTAACATTGAGTCATTTGTATACAGTCCAATTCTAATTTAGGTTAGTACAACAAAATTGTAAATTTTTGCAGCTAAATATTATATAGATAAGGTATATTGAGATGTAACTAAGGTCACTTCTATAAAAAATATTTTGCAAATTATGACAGATCATAATATACTTCTTGTCTTGCATAGCTCAAGCCTTTGTCTACCGCTAATCTAGGGAAGAGTTCTATAATAGTGGCATTAGTAAATAGTACCAGTTTAAAAACCTCCAGATCTCAAGTGGAAATTGTGGTTCCAGTTGTGGTTGTTAATATACTTAGCTGACCACATCCTCTCTATCAGCGCCTATTTGCAGTCTCATGGGACTTTGTAGTGTACAAAGCACTTATAAAATTGCAGTGGAAATTGCAGCTAAGATGGTGGTGAAAAGTTAGGATAGGGAGATTTGAATTGCAGTTAGGATTATACTATATATGCCAGCATAATTTGAGCACAATGATTGATCCTAGCATAGAAGCATAATGCTAGCATAATAACTGAATAATGCAGATTACATACTTCAATTTGATAAACCTTTCCTTCACAGATATAAAATATTCAGTGCCTGTGTTCTTCCTTGTCTATGTTCTTCTGTTAAAAAAAAACAACAACTGGCAACATCATACCCAGATAGATTTTTATTTGAATTAGTGTGTTCATGAATATCAGTTGTGTAGTGATTTGACAGACTGAGCATAATTAGTTTCCTATTTTACTGCCAAAACATCATCTGAGAATTCCTTAATCTACTCATCAAGATTAATACCCTTTATGATCACTCCAACTAAGAATAGATTGTATTTTTTTTAATGGCATTGTAATTGGTGAGCGAGCGTAGCGAGCGAGACACTTACAGGGGAAACACAATTGAAAATCGGGGATGTTTGTTTATTTGTTATAGTTATAAACCAAAATTGAGGTTTGTATGCGATTTATAAACTCCTCGCCACTCGGGCTGCGCCCTCGTGTCTCGGATTTATAAATCGAAATACAAACCTAATGATTTTGGTTTATAACTATTTTATAGCCAGAACATAAACAACGAGCAAAGTATAGCGTTAGCTATCTTAGTAATTGTATTAAAGTACCCAAACTCTTC
>WLWI01005687.1_pt1 | contig 10365 bp, 4 predicted proteins | sample 6701501 | NCBI WGS metagenome assembly WLWI01 (sample SAMN12718690, study PRJNA515312) | sponge metagenome | isolation source: marine sponge | host: Mycale hentscheli | place: New Zealand: South Island, Marlborough, Capsize Point | collected 2014-11-01
GGGGGGGGGGGGGGGGGGGGGGGGGGGGGGAGTCACACACAAGGGAGCAGAGAGGGCATTAAACAGCTGGGTAAAGTATCGCCTGTGGTGTTAATTGTTAATTAACCACACCCAATCATGCTCTCAACCAGAAGTACTCTCCCTGGCCTCTCCTCCAACTATCAATTATATACTTGTTGTTGTATGATGTGTACTCGTAGAATTCATCGGGAAAGTTGTCTTCAGTGTGAGACAGTAGTGATGAAACAAGAAACAGTTTTCATTCACATGACTTCCAGTTTCAAAGGACTACTTCCTATTATCCTGTGTATACATAACATTGTACTTGTGATTATAGCAGAACTTTTCTGTGACTGTAACTGAAAGAAAACTTGGCATATACATGACATGGACGTGTAACGTGGACTGGTGTACCAGTGGCAATAGCCTTCCTTTGTTGTGTACACTAAACCTCACTGCTCATTGCTGAACTTGTCTGGCAGGATGTGTACATGCGTTTGGCTATGATTTGGGTAAAGTACATATAGAAAATATGTTTGGTTGTCCTTTGTTACCTGTATCTTTTGAAGTGGAAAAAAAGAAAAGTATTCATGTCCAAGACTGCCTCTAACTTTATCAGTCCTCAAAGGATGTCCCAAAGAATACGAGGCAGAAATCCCACGAGTAGAAGATAATAAGGCTCCAACCCCCGAGAATATCAGCAGCCAAAAATCCCCAAAATTTCTTTAGATGTACAGTAAGCAGCAACAGGAAGACCTCCTGTTTCAGCTCGGGGCTGGCATTCTGATCCATATCTTCTCAATTTCCACATGTCTATCATTAATGAGGGGCCTATGAGGTGTTCCACTGGTTACCATGTACTGTAGCTAGCGCTACTTAATTCATGTCTAGTTTAAGTGTACCAGAATACTTTACCAGTTAACAATGTAGTATGCTTTCCATGTAGGCGTGGCATGAGTAATGCAGTCCCACTGCAGTTGAGGGGTGGAGTCAATTCTGCTCAAGGTCATGAAGGTCAGTGAAGACGAAGTCAATAAATACAACAACAAATGTATTGTAACCTTATCCCCTCCCCCTCCCCTCCACCACCTAAAGAGTTGAAACCTTGAAATTGCCATGCTAGGGCCTTCACCTTATCTAGCAATAGCAATCAATCACGTTCTCTCAATAACCATGACCAGTGAACACAGTTTGGTTGCTCTGGGATAAATTAACAAAACTTTCTCTTGCCCGATCAGATTATTAAAACAATTTTCTGCAGCAGTGGTATTTCATAAATATTACTGCACTTTTTTATATTGAAAAATTACTCGAGTGTTATACCATAGTTGCTGCGGTAATGACCATGGATTAAAAATGTTATTCCCCTGTTAATTTTCCTCAGGTGTTGTATATTTTCCCTGCTGTGCGTGCTTTTGTACTGGGATGGTTATCAGCGATAACTCTGACATTTCCCAATGGAAACGGGCAAGTTTTGTTTCACACAATATAATTCTAAAATTTAGCTAGTCGGCTAGAATCATGTAGATAGCTACATTCGTCTTTTCCACTTTAAGTGGATAAAACAGATTAAATAATATCATAAATACATACATATACATAAAACAAAACAAAAAAAGACTATGTTTAGTATTCAGTGTTCATGGATAAAACAAAGTGTTCAAGACAAAATTAAAAACAGTATCAAGAAGTCTCAAACATTTTGAGCAACCCAAATGACCCGTATAAGATGCACAAATACCAATTTGGCCCAGCATTCACAATCGTCAAGTACCTCTGTTCCTGGCATTACACATAATCTTTCAGTAATTTACATAGTTGCACTAATCAACATTCCCACTATTTCAACTTCTTCTAATTCCCACCTAACTGAAAAAGAGTTTGAAAACTTTGTCTAATTCATGGACACTGAATACTAAACATAGCCTTTTTATAGTTTTATTGTTCTTATGTATATGTACGTATTTATGCCAATATTTGATCCGTTTTATTCACTTAAAGTGGAAAAGACTAATGTAGCTAGCTATATGATGTGCTAAACTTTAAAATTATATTGTGTGAAACAAAACTTGCCTGTTGCCATTGGGAAATGTCAGAGTTATCGATGATAACCATCCCAGTACAAAAGCACACACAGCAGGGGAAATATACAACACTATTCAAGGAAAAGTAACAGGAGAATAACATTTTTAATCCATGGTCATTACCGCAGCAACTATGGTATATGTAATAGTTAGAGCATAAGCGCTTAGGTACTGGTGGATTTAGTGCACTGAAGCCCGAGGGCTGTGTGCACTAAATTCACCAGTACCTAAGCGCGCATGCTCTAACTATTTTAGATCCCGTTTACGCATGCCCAGTTTCCACTAGCAACTTTGTTTATCAGCATTTTTGCAGAAATGGCTAAAGGCAAAAAATAGTGCACACTTACCAAGTTAGTACACCTAGTAACAATATAGCAACGGGATCTAAATATATTTATTCCACCCTAGATATCTTCACAATGATATCTTTAGGTAGATGACCCATGAAATAACTCAGGATATCTCATGGTGGTATTAGTTCATACTACACTGAGCAAGCTCATTACCCTTATAGTTATAGCAACCCGATCAGCTGGGGGTGTGGGTAGCCCCTACAACCAACTTTACCCTGTGAATTACAGGTTCTCTAGTACTAACTATGGCAGTGAAGATAATCTAGTGTGGAATAAACCACTTATTACACTCAGGCAGAGTGATATAGCTAGATATTTCACTCTCAGGCTTTATTTTCACTCAGCCTTTGGCTCGTGAAAATAAATAAATTAGCCTGCCTACTCGAAATATTTCACCATATCACACTCTGACTCATGTAATAAGTATTATATATTATATTAATCATATTGATGCATGTACTACTATTATTATTATTATCTTCCCTCCCCCCCCAGATGGCAAGAGGTGTGTCAGTTCCAATGCTATGAGATTTCATTCGCTGTTGTACGCAGCCTTCGCAGTTGGAGAGTACCTAAAGGTTGCCAATGGTAATTTGTGAAGACAGTACCTATGTTGTCCTTTTAGTCCAGATGTAGCTATGTTTTTGTTGTAGATCGTAAATGTAGATATACATCATAAACAATTTTACTAATGTCTTGGCAAGCTATCAGGATGAGTGAGAACTATACCCTTATGAAAAATGTTCAAAGGTGATTGTATTTTTTTCTGAGCAAACTCCTCCCACCCCCCACCCTCTCTTCCCTGTTGAGGTGTGCAGTGAAGGGGCACGGAATTTTCAGTGGTGCCTCCGTCCTCTCCTATCCACGCACGTCCATACATACATTATATAAACAAATACCCAGATTTTTCAATTGTGTTATCCCTGATAGTGTCTCACTTGCTTCGCTCGCTCGCTTGCTAAATGCAGAAATTTTCATACTTAATGGTGAAGAGTATGGTACAATGTTATGCTCATGTTCAATATTTGAAATGCTACTTGCGTGCATAGTACAGTATGAAGTGTTTTTGGTTAACTCTGCTGCTATTGGACAGTGTTGTGTAAGTTAGCCATCAAACTTAGTGTTGCACTGATAATTGGATCAGCTATTGGTACAGCCAATATTTTCCCACTTTTTTCCTTATCAATAATCGGTTTTGATAAACAATATACAGTGCAACCTCAGAGTTACTTACCCCTTGGGAAATGAGGTGTACGTAACTCTGAAATAGAAATAACATAAAATGACTAAAATACTATGCATACAGTATTTTAGCTTTATCCATGACTAAAGGACCATTTAATGGTGTACCCTTGAGTTTTTTTTCTGAGTAAACCAGAATGCACGACCTTATAAAAATCTTTATCATTATCTCTCCTAACAATGCACCTCTTCTTCAGGCCACTAGGGTCAGCTGATTCTGCTGAAACTTTTCTATATTCCTCCTGTCTGTATATAAGTCTGAAATTGTGGACTTTCCTAAGCCAAATCCTGAGCAACTCCAACTAAAAATGTACCTTGGTCTATTCTTCCTAATATTAAGCTACTTCTGATAGTAACTCTTTTGCCATTTTGCTGCAGTTCCACAAAAAAAACAACAACAACAACAACAACAAAACCCCTGCGATGAGACCCCATACCCATCGCGCTACCGGTTAATTCGGTTGTCTGATGTTCAGATCTCTGAAGTTCTACTGTACTTTCTGATGCTGTGGCACATGACTCCTATGGTACAAATTCTACTTTTTTCTTATTTTTCCCCTCTCCTCTCCTGTTCTTTATTTTCCTTTTCCTTTTCTTTAACATTGATGTACCTGACAATTGAATTAGCTTTGGGCAGATATTAAAAAAAAAAAAAAATCAGCTATTGGAAACAGCTTTTATCTGTATCGGTGCGACTCTAATTAAGTTAACTGTTCGCAGCTAATAGTATCAGGTCTTGTGTACAAAAGTGTATTTATTATTTACGCAAGTGTGTTCCCTTAATGTTTAGGTCTTTTTGAAAATTACCTCCAGGTGAAGTTCAAAGATCCTAACCTTGAGCTTGTAAGTTTATCATTATTTTGTATCCTATTCTTGTATTGGAGGCCATGTACCTGCCGTATATTGATTCTAATTTTATTTAACGCACATTGACAATGGATTTTGCACAAAGTTGAACTCAACTGAGCATAAGATAGCCATAAAAGGAACTCTGCTACTTTGGTCAGTCATTCGGTGGGTAGAAGTCCAGCCGGCCAATTATGTGCTCTTATAAGAATACGAGCAGTTAAGCTTGGGCATACCAAAACCCTTTAACTTTGTTTCATTGGTCAACCTCCTAGCAATACATTGCAGACTATGAGAGCTATTGAAAGACAACGCTTCTTTTTCTTCAGCACTGTTTAAAGACAACTACACTTTGACTTCAGCATACTGTCAAAAGGAAATACACTTCTACTTCAGCGTGCTACTAAATACTGCACTTGAGCTTCAAGGAAACTTGAAGTGAAAGTGCTGGTAAAGGGTTGTAATCCATAGTGAGCACTTTACTGTCTCGTTACTCAAATATTTTGGTTAAAATTTAAGAGTGTGGATGATATTATACTTGAATTAGTGCCTGTTTATTAATGTAGCTATAGCTTGCTCTACATTTGTGCTAAAACACCACTAGTGTTAAGCAAGCGAGTGAATTGAGCAAGAGACTATTTGGGGTGTTCAGTTGAAAATTGGGTATATGCTATGTATATATGTATAGATATACATTATATATACACAGTCATGGTAAATATACTACATGGTCCCTTTTTTAAACACGTTAGTCCTTTTAAAATGCAATAGGATTTTTCTAATACTACAGCAGTACTCAAGTCATTTAATTGATACCTGTTCTATTATTTCCTAGGAATGCTCTTTTGCAAAACTTGGGCATGCTCCACATAATGAATATGTTTTTGTCCTTCGTGGTGTTCATGTTGAGTTATCCTGAAGGATAGCATACAACACATGTGAAACATTGTCTTCCCCCATCTTGTCAGGTAACCCTCGGTCATGAGTGGCTCACGTTCCACGACATAGTGCAGCACAGGATTGCCATCACCCAGGACTACGGCGTCCTCGCCTACCTTCCTTACTTATCTGTTATCTTCCATTTTCTCTTTGCTATCTCATCAAGGTCTCAAATCAAATACCCGAGTATTGGATATGAGGTGTGTTTGCCTATGATATGTTAGCCTTCATAAGTGCACAATCCTCATGGTGAGTTTGTATGTGTGCATGTGTGTTGTCTGTGAGAGTAAAAATGCACAGATTTGTGTGTGTGTGTGTGTGTGCATGTGCGTCTACTTATTAGTGCTCTACACTGCTGCATTTAAGGGGGTAAAGGGGGACATTAGAAAAGCCTCCCCATCTAGAGCTCTTTTAGTACTAACATTTTGGCTGTGCCACATAAAATTGCATACTTTTGTGTTTTAGTACTGCAAAGATCTCTTTTTTCCCCTCCTAAAATATAAACCCTTGTTTTTTCCCTATACAGCTCTGCTATTTATACAATGTGTGTTTTAGTTTGCAAGAAATTTTGTGATATATATTTACGTGTTTATTTTATCAGTTTATTTTATCAGTCTAATTCTTTCTCTCGCCCTGTATGTGTGTGCATATGTGCATGTATGTGTGTGCATATGTGTATGTATGTGTGTGCACAGTGTATGTATATGTGTGCACATGTGTATGTATGTGTGTGCATATGAGTATATGTGTGTGTTTGTTCAGATAACCTCACAGCGGCAGAAAAACCACCACATGCTGTCGTCTCTGCTGTTGGGGATGCCCCCACCAATCAAGCAGAACTTGAGCCCGACCACACTCTCTGTGGAGACACTCCCTCCTCTCTGTGAAATTATCTCGCCAACCTTTCGTCCTGTAACAATTGGTCTGTGTTCTTAATCCTGTTTTATAAGGTGTGTATCAATCCAGGTCAACACCCAGCTGTACTCTGCTCAGGAGAAGAGGCAGTTGACGTCTCTAGTGGATACAATGATATCTTATGGACTTATGTACAAGCAAGAGAAAGGCCAGGATGGTCAATACACATACATCTTAGACCCGTACGTTGTTTTTTTTAAAATTTAATTTAATTTAATTTGTGTGTGTGTGTGTGTGAAGCGATGTTTGGCCACTATGAGCCCATATAAAGGTACCATTTGCCAAATTCTGCATGCTTGCGGAGGATCGTCAAATTGTTGAGTTGTCCCCTTTCAAGTGTGTGTGTGTGTGTGTGTGTGTGTGTGTGGTGTGTGTGTTGTGGAGCAGAGGCCATTGCCATAAAGTGTGTGAATGTGTTGCGCATTTATTTTCTTGTCACTTGCTTAGGAGTATTGAAGACGTGGCTCACTTCTCTGGTCTACTTCAGCGAAGACAACTAACCTATGGTGCCAAGCAGCTCATTTCTAGAGAGGTGTGTGTGTGCATGAGTGTGTATGTGTGTATGTAGGTGTTTGTGAGAGCATATGTGTACACTTTTTAGTACAATATTAATCGTTCCCTTTTTGCCTTCTCTTTCTTGCTTTCTCCTTTTTACTACACGCCTTTCCTCGTCGATTCCACCGGCTAATTAACCGCTTTTAGCCTTCTCTTTTGCACTTTAGCCTGCCTTCTGAAACCTACACCACCTATCCCCGTCTTTTCCACCCGCTTTTAGTTACAGTTGCAGTAATCACTTTCCAATGGTCGCAACGACACTTTACCTATTATCCTGTTTCTCGGCCACTCTCTTGCCTTCTTCCGTTTATCGTTGTACCTGATTAGGTTGCAAACTAATTCGCCTACCAGTAGTCTAGCGTAGCCAAACCCTTCACTTCTTTACATCTGCGTTCTTGGTTTACTCAGTAATTCAATGCTAGTTCACGAAAGCAGCTCTCCTGTTTCTGTGCCACTCCTGCCTACTGTCCTTTTTTTGTGTGCCGGGTTTGGTTGCTAACCAGTTCGCTTTGTGCTATAGGTTTACCCGGTAATTCAGCGCGAGTTCACAAGTATTGTATGTCTGCGCGTTCTAGCTCATTAGCTCATGAATTATTCATAAATATGTACGTCGCTGGTCACGGGTATTATTGTATAGATTTTTTCTATGTATGTGTGTGTGTGTGTAGGTATGTGTGTGTTTGTATGTATATGTGTATGTATGTATGTATGTATGTTAACTATAGTTTTAGGATATTTAATCCCACTCTTTTTGTATCAGACGCGGCATGGTAGAGTACAAGTGATCACTACATAAAGTTTGGTTGGTGTGACATAAAGAAAAAATTCCAGTTAATCTAGTGGGCATGTAAAATTCTTACTGTATGTCCTTGAAATCAACAAGTAAGAAGGAGTGAGTGCTTTTCACCGCTCTTCTAAGCTAGTTAATTTACATAGCAATAATTACCTGCTTATTATATATATTTTTTCAAGAATGAGAGTATTAGAATTGTAGTCACCCTCATTTTGTTTTTACCCTCGTTTAACAGTTGCAGTGACAACCGGTCTGAAAAAATTGTTTCTGCGGCATCTGTTCAAGGAAATATGACGTTTATGCTGCAGACAATGCTAGGAAAAATAATAATAATAATTGGAACATTTCATGTTAGAGCTCTACCCAATTATGAGGCTACCGTTTGCCCATACTGTTTGAAAGATTGGCTGGTCTGTGTGTTTATTTACAGATAGAGATGGAAAAGTTGAGAAGATCCGAAGCCATCTTGACTTCAAAAACACAGTAAATGATGGAAATTATAGTGCATTGTTGCAGCCATGTCAAGACACGATTGTGGCATGTGCTTGTACTTGTGCAGGTCTCCCAGCCAAACTCCGGTCAAGAAAGTGTCGAAAGTGAAGAAAGACACTCCGAAGTCATTTTTACCGGTCATAAAAGAGGTGAGTGATGTATGGTCTCTGTGTGGGCAAAAGTGTGTTTAGTGGTAGCATTCATGGAAACAGGTAAAACACAAAGTGGATTTCTTCGGCAGAAAAGTCCCCATCAAGCAAGGTATGAAAGCACTTTTTTTTTTTTTTTTTTTTAAACTAAACAGTAAGGCCATTAAAAGGCAATTGGTGCAGTAACATAGTGGCTTTAGTGGCTGTCCTTAAAAATCAATAGTGTAGTTACAATTCATACACGCTGTTTCATTTTCACTTCCAGATCAGACCAATTCTGGCAGCAGTTCGAGTGGTCCGACTCATCCTTTGTGGTTTAGGTTCAATGAAGGGTTTTCTAATGCTGTCAGAAGACCCGTGTATATTAAGGACTTGCTCTAAAAACGAGTTCTTGTGCAATTGCATATATTTTTATGTCACTATTAACTTATTATTTAAATCTGTTATTTTGTTTGATGCAAGAACAAGTCAATTTTTGTCAGATAGCCTTGAGCAATAGATGATGCATACAACCAGTTAACAAACAATATTCTTCTAGACCATGGAATATAAGCTGCTTTCCAGATACCCTAGACTTAGAGAGTATAAGGTAATTTGGAATTATATCATTATTGTGAAAACTGTAGCTATGATTAGTATGATTTTATATCATCGTGATTTCACAGTTTCTTTCTCAGCTCGTATATTCATCACGTGTACACCTTCTCTTTTATATTTATTTATTTATTTATTTCCTCTCTGGGGAAGGGAATTTGTGGATCTTTTTTGTTTGTTTTGGCCGATTTATTTTTTCTTTCTCGGCCATCTTCTATTCATTAGCTATATTCCCTCTTTCACAGGCTTTTTTTTTTTTTTTTTTTTTTTTTTTTTTTTGACAATTAAAAGCTGGCTGTCGCCAGAATTGAACCCAGGACCATTTGTGCTTCACTGGCAAAGGAGAGCTGCTTTTAATTTACTGAACCATAGTTCCTTGCAGTATCGGCACTTTGTAAAATAGTGGTCAAGTACAATGTCAACATGTTGGGGTCATATGGAAGAATGTGTGTGTGTGTGTGTGTGTGTGTGTGTGTGTGATATATAGGTGCACAATAAGCACTTTTTTTTACCCAGCTTATGCACACGACAAGTGGCATAGGAGCCCCCCCCCCCCCTTCCCCCCACAATTTTGGGGCACAATCTAACTAGGTGATTTCTCACATGAACACTTTTAAACCACAAAAAAACATGTCCTTGGAGCCCCCCTATACCGAAACACACATCTTCCTACACTGATGAATACCTCTCACTCATTAAAATAATAAAAATTGTTAGCATAAAGTTTCCCACAGTTTGTATAAGAACAAGTTCAGTCTTGTGGGAAATTTTCATTCCATACTAAGGCAGCAGCATCAAAAATGAAGGCAGCATCTTTGATGTATCTACTGTTCTTTTTGGCAGTGGTTGCAGCCACAACACTGGAAGAAGAATGGGAATCCTGGAAGAAGGTAAGGAATTGCTGTTTACTCCATCATTATGAAGAAGCTCATAGAACATGAATTTGCTTGTAGCTACACTGATTTTTTATGCCAAAATTTTAAACACAATCAGGATTTATTGACTTAAATCTGTTATTATTTATTAACTTAAGACCTATAACAAAGTATATGAAAATCCTCTCGAAGAACCAAGACGCCTGAGAATCTGGAAGAAGAACAAGGCACTGGTTGAGGATCACAACCATCATGCTAGTGAGCACGGCTTCACACTGGGCATGAATAAGTTTGCTGACAGAGATGATGGAGAGATGAAAAGGAGAAGAGGACTACTTCAGGAGAAACCAACACCAGAAGAGATACGCAAGCATATGGCACACCCCAGAGACTTTAGAGGCACTCGCCCATCTTGTGTAGACTGGAGAGACAAGGGTGCTGTCTTGGCAGTCAAGGATCAAGGAGATTGTGGATCTAGTTGGGCATTTGGCATCACTGGAGTAATCGAAGGGCAGAACTATCTTAAGC
>WLWI01005689.1_pt1 | contig 10364 bp, 2 predicted proteins | sample 6701501 | NCBI WGS metagenome assembly WLWI01 (sample SAMN12718690, study PRJNA515312) | sponge metagenome | isolation source: marine sponge | host: Mycale hentscheli | place: New Zealand: South Island, Marlborough, Capsize Point | collected 2014-11-01
AGGGTGTACAGGGGTGTAACTGAACACTTCCTCTAGGTGAAATGGAAACACCCCATGAGGAGTAGTACAGCCAGTGTTACCTGGACACCTCAAAATGGGATTCCCATGCACCCCATTTTTAACAGTGCAGGTCGCGGAACTCAGGTCGCTGAACTCCAAGGTCACTGAACTCCAGTATTCAAGGTTGCTGAATTCCAAAGTTGCTGAAGTCCAAGACCAACTCCAAGGTCACTAAAATATAAGATTACTGAATTTCTAAGTTACTGAACTCCAAGTCAACAAACTCCAAGTTTGCCGAACTCCAAGGTCTCCAAACTCTAAGGTCGCCAAACTCCCAGGTAGCCGAACTCCCAAGTCGCCGAACTCCCAGGTCACTCAACTCTAAGGTCGCTGAACTTCCAGGTCGCTGAACTTCCAGGTTGCTGAACTCCCAGGTAGCCGAACTCCCAAGTCGCCGAACTCCCAGGTCACTCAACTCTAAGGTCGCTGAACTTCCAGGTCGCTGAACTTCCAGGTCGCTGAACTCCCAGGTTGCTGAACTCCAAGGTCGCTGAACTCCCAGGTTGCTGAACTCCAAGGTTGCTGAACTCCAAGGTTGCTGAACTCCAAGGTCACTGAACTCCTAAGTCGTTGAATTACAAGGTCACTGAACTCCAGTTTTCAAGGTTGCTGAACTCCAACGTTGCTGAAGTCCCAGACCATTAAACTCCCAAGTCACTAAAATGTAAGTTTGCTAAATTTCTTAGTTATTGAACTTCAAGGTCGCTAAACTCCAAGTTTGCCAAACTCCAAGGTCGTCAAACTCCAAGGTCGCCATACTCTAAGATCTCCAAACTCCAAGGTTGCCAAACTCCAAAGTTGCCAACTCCAAGGTTGCCGAACTCCAAGGTTACTAACCTTCAAGGTCACTGAACTTCAAGGTCGCCGAACTCCAAGGTTGCCAACTCCAAGGTCACCGAACTCCAAGGTTGCCAAGCTTCAAAGTCACTGAACTTCAAGGTCGCCGAACTCCAAGCTCGCCGATTTCCCAGGTCGCCGAAGTCCCAGGTCACTGAATTTCAAAGTCGCTGAGCTCCGAAGTTGCTGAACTCCACTCCAGAGATGCTGAAGTCCAATATCGCTGAAGTCCAATATCGCTAAACTCCAAAGCCACTAAAGTCCAAAGTTGCTGCACTCCAAGGTTACTGAACTCCCAGGTCACTGAACTCCAGTATTCAAGGTTGCTGAACTCCAAAGTTGCTGAAATCCAAGATTGTTAAACTCCAAGGTCACTAAAATATAAGTTTTCTAAATTCCAAAGTTACTGGACTCCTAGGTACTGAACTCAAAGGTCACCAAATTCCAAGGTCAAGTTAGCCGAACTCACAGGTCGCTGAACTCCAAGGTTGCTGAACTTCAAGGTTGCCGAATTTCAAGGTTGCCGAACTTCAAGGTTGCCGAACTCATAGGTCACCGAACTCCATGGTTGTCGAACTTCAAGTTTGCAGCATTCATAGGTCACCGAACTCCAAGGTTGTCCAAACTCCAAGTGCTGAACTCCAAGGTTGCCGAACTTCAAGGTTGCCTAACTTCAAGGTTGCCGAACTCACAGGTCACCGAACTCCAAGGTTGCCAAACTCACAGGTCGCTGAACTCCAAGGTTGCCGAACTCCAAGGTTGCCGAACTTCAAGGTTGCCAAACTCACAGGTCACTGAACTCCAAGGTTGCCGAACTCCTCCAAGGTCGCCGAACTCTAAGTGCTGAACTCCAAGGTTGCCGAACTTCACGGTTTGCCGAACTTCAAGGTTGCCAAACTCACAGGTCACTGAACTCCAAGGTTGCCGAACTCCTCCAAGGTCGCCGAACTCTAATTGCTGAAATCCAAGGTTGACGAACTTCAAGGTTGCCGAACTTACAGGTCACCAAACTCCAGGGTCGCCAAACTCCAAGGTCACCGAACCCCAAGGTCGCCGAACTCCAAGTTCTGAATTCCAAGGTTGACGAACTTAAAGGTTGCCGAACTCACAGGTCACCAAATTCCAAGGTCGCTGAACTCCAAGTGCTGAACTCCGAGGTTGCCAAACTTCAAGGTTGCCAAACTCACAGGTCACCAAACTCCAAGGTTGCTGAATTCCAAGCGCTGAACTACATGATTGCCAAACTTCAAGGTCACTGAACTCCAGTAATCAAGGTTGCTGAACTCCAAGTTGCTGAAGTCCAATTTCACTTAAATATAAGGTTGCTGAATTCCAAAGTTACTGAACTCCAAGGTCGCCAAACTCCAATGTCACCAATCTCCAAGTCACCAAACTCACTGATCGCCAAACTTCAAGGTCGCCGAACTCCTAGGTTGCCGAACTCAAAGGTCGCCAAACTCCAAAGTCACCGAACTCCAAGTTGCTGAACTCCAAGAAGAACTTGCTTTGGGTTACCATCAACTGGTACTTCACCTTCTGAAGAGAGTACCAGTGTCACGCTCCATGCACTATCATGTTTGAGTCTCACTTGACTGACTTTACTCAGATATACCCATGGCCTCACTCAAAGAACAACCTCCAGGGCAAAGAAAAGCCAATCACCATCCATGGCTATCAGATATATTATTCTAGGACCTTCACTTACCAGACTAGCATTGTATTCTCCTCCATACACCTCATTATTATTGTACATTCTTCATTATCATCCTTATTGTATATATTGCCCTACGTACAGTGTTCAGATTCAATAAAACAATTTTTTTTACTACATGCAGATTAGAATTAACTTTTTACTACATGCAGATTAGAATTAATAGTTCAAGTTATCAGACTTACAAAATGTTGTAAAAAATAAGCAACATCTGGAATTGAATATACTGTATCGCAAGCAAATATGCCATATTAAATACAAGTTGTATGTGTTTCTTAATGCATAAGCTTTGACTATAAGTTTGCTAACTCTATAATCACTAATTTTTGCAATCTGAATAAACCTTTATACACTTAGTTACAGGAACAGGAGTGAAGAAGAAGCATGAAAAGGAGCTTCAACTCCTCTACTGGAAAACTATCTCATCACCTGGACTCACCATGTTCTTTAATTGCCTTACCTTCCAGTGAATGTATTTCTTCCTGTAGAATAGCAGATCTTTGATCATTATATACGAAAACTGACTCACTAGATTTTACAAGAACCTTGGTGACTTCTAGTCACTACAAAAAAACTAATCCAAGCAAAACATCAGTTGCTCATTCTGTGGCAGTTATTTATCAATTAATAAATGGTGTTGCTTAATTCGATATTGCAAGGCATTTTAAAAACAAGTGTAGCTACTACAAGAAAAGTGATTGAAAGCAATGTCTAATCTAGTTTAAAAAAATTGCTCACACAATTTGTCTAAGTATTATGTCTCCTGTTTTTTATTGTGAGCTGAAGAGCATTATAATCAGCTTGAGATGTTCATTGTTCAAAACTGTAAAGGCTCAGCTCTCTTCTTTTCGTAAAACGCTCGCTACATTCTCATGAATCAATAATCCAGTGTGTACACTCCATAAGTATTGAAATGCAAGATTAATACTAACTTACATCAAGTATAAAAACTTACAACCACTTAAATGAGAGGCCAACAGTAACTTCATCAACTGTGCAGTGACCATGTAGCATAAACCACATCTATATATTCTTTTTAATGCCCACTACCATGATATAATAAAATGTCATCAACACCTGAAGGCAAAGCCTGAATTGAGTATTAGTATGAGTTATAGCACGGGTAACTTACTGATGAGTATGAAGAAGAACTTAGCTTATTTTGAATCTAGAATTATAGTACCATAATAATGCTGGCCGGAATCTATATCACTTTGGTTTCTCTGTCTACTTAAACAGTTAATTCTGTCTTTACTTTGACTCATCACAATTATACTCATTAGATGTTTTTTCTTACTTTCACAGGCTTTTTCAAACAATACAGAATTAAACATATCTAGAAATAGTGTACTGTTTTTTAACGATCCACACCAGGCTGATCACTGACATCAATTAGTGGTTATTGTTGTTCAGAGTGACTGTAGATTCAAGGCTGAGAAAAAGTGCATAATATTCAGTCTAAAAGCTGTCAGTAGGTGCTTTTAAATAGGTCTTGTGGCGTTTTGGTTAGTTCATTTCTCTGTGTGTGTGCCTCTGTTTATTTTCTATTTTATTATCTTAATTTAGAACTTGCTATCCAAAAAAGGGGCGGGAGGGGGGCAAGCTATCCCTTATCTACATCCATGAGATCAAAGTAGTTCTGTATGTGTAGACTCTGCCCGGCATTACAAATTGGCATTATCTTGAAGATATCTTTCAATTAATACCAAGTTTTGAACTGATGCAACAAATCAAAAAGTACAAAAGTTAAATAAAGTTTACAATAAGAAAAATGAAATGCTTACTTGATGAATTGTGATACAGCAAATAATGTACGAATAATGAAATCACAACTTACACAACAAGTTTTAGACATTGACAACCACGTAAAATGTGTGAAATGTGCTGGATGGCTTCTTTGCTGATTTTATTAATACTAAGATCAAGTTTCTGTATATTTAAGCAGTCTTTTGCTCCTTCAGCGAGACACTTTGCTCCAATATTCTGGATACGACAGTTACGAACACTTAATACTCGAAGTCTGTCACATTTTTTTATTTCTTCTGCGACACAATAAGCACCAATGCTATGCAAATTTGTATTGTCTAAATATAATTCTCGTACATTGGATGAAATTTTGAAGAATTGTAATGGAAGAAGCCAATCTGACTTAAAAATTTTTGCACCACTTAAATTTAGAGAGTATAGAAATTTGCATGTCTGAACATGCTGGCAAAGAAGTTCAAAGTCATCAGTGGTATACACGTTATTACTTAAATCTAGAGATCGAAAATTTCCTTGCCGAACTAAGCCTGATTCAAGAAGATTACAATTGATACCACAGTCACTCAATTTCAAAACTTCCAAATGGTTTCTCGTTCTAATTATTTCTGCAAAAGTCTCAGCTTCAGTGTTATTGAATTGCACATTGCTAAGATGTAGTATGCGTATATTTACCATCTTTCTTATTGCTGTCATCAAATTACTCAAATAAGAATGATTGATATTTTTGCTGACATCTTCTTGTGTTGTCGTCAGGCCTGCATATTCGAATTCTAAGCCCACTTCAAGGAGATTGACGCAAGATTGCAACGCCATCACAATTTCATCTGCTCCTAAAATTGTTGGGATATTGTGACTGATGTCGAAAACCTGCAGATGTTTTGATACTAGCAGTAATAACTCCACAAGGGCACATATCCCATCATCCCCAATTTCACAGTGGCACATCCTGAGTGTGTGCAAATGCGCTTGATTGAATGTAGCATGATGACACAGCACTTTCACCAGAACTTTGCAACCGTCATCCCCAATCTTGTTGTGACTGAGATCCAAAGTATGTAACAGTTTGCATTCCTTGATGCCTTCAGTCAATAAAGAAAACAATTCATTCGTGATACCACAATGAGTTAAACTCAACTCTTGCATCTGCTCCCATTTTTTCAAGAGCTGAGCCAGAGATGTCATTGTAGGGATGTTCACTGCATTGTAGCTCATGCGGAATAGCTTCAAATTAAACTGACAGAGATGTTTATAAGCTGATTTGAAATCTGCGCTATCAATGTCGCAGTTATTAAATGAAATTTGGCTCAAAGTTTGAGTCGTTGACAAAGACTCTAAAATATCAGAAATAATGTCCGTACATTTTCCAACAACTTTCAAGGAAATCAAATTTGAACAACTATTCAAAGTTTGGTACATCTCTTGGAAATTTTCAACAGTTATGCAACTGCTGTCCAACTCCAAATGTTTCAAAGAATGCTTAAATTGCACTATGATGTTAGACACAGGGTAATATTGGTTGCGAAAATTTGAAATTTTTAGTTGTTGACAGATAACACCTGAGTCACGAAATAGCTGCTTAAAAATTGTTTGAGCCTTTTTTATATAGCCAGTGTCGAGTCTAAGCATACTTTGGTTAGAGAGTTCTGAGTTACCCATTACAACTTGGGGAAAAATAAGAATTTTAAAGTCTGTAATCGAGTCCGTGATATCAATAAATATGACGACACTAAAACCATCAATAGGAATCCAGCAGGTGTATTGTAGCAATGAGCTATTCATTCTGGAGTCACCATTAAGCCCTGAAGAAACGGTAAATTCTATATCTCTAGTAAATTCTTCGTAACTCAGACTCTCACAAATCACAAAAATGTTGTCAGAAATATCCTTCTCTAATAAAGAAAGTCTAACGCAAGTACCTGATGAACATATTCTTGAGCAAAATTTGTTCAGATTATCAATGCATTCATCATTTAGTGTATCCATTCCATTAATAAGGATATCCATTAGCATTGAAGAAAAGCTTTTAGGCTGTGAAGAAAAGCTTTTAGGCTGATTTCTGCCAACATCTAACAGTGAAGAAGCCAAAAATTTCACTATTTTCAAATATCCCAACTGGACAATTAATTTTAATTGTTTTTTGTCTGTTTTCAACTGAATCATTTTGAAATTTGGAAAATAAGAAATAGAACTCAAATTGTTGATTTCAGAGCACATCAGTTGCAAAGAAGTGGGTGTGCCAACAATTTCAAAATTAATTCCGTCATGTGTACCTGATACTCTCATTTCACCAACTCGTACACAATCTCTTTTTGTCTCAATCAGATTATCGCTGTGGCTCTGACACCTCTGACTAAGTCTAATTTGAGATCTGAATGATGCTAATAATATGGAAATAAATTTAGTACCACCACTAAATAGTGCAGCTGCATTCAGTTTTGTACAACAAATCAGCGTGTCCTCTAGCGACTGTAAGTCTTCCCTGAACTTGTGGCCATCATCATTATAGCAAGAGGTTAAGTTAAACTGTGACAAAATGTCAGATAAGGAGGAAGAATGGCTCCCAAAGTTGGATATATGGAGGGTTTGTAACTCTCTATGCTGATAAGATATTGATTGACTCTGAAGGAGTGGTTCCAAATATTGATAAACAGAGTATGTAAATGTGGTATCAACTTTTAAGTAATTCTTTTTTATAAACTGTGGATTGCAGACAAAAGAGATTGCATCCTTGGGAAAGATTAATAGTTGGCATTCAGTTGTAAGTTTCGATAATTCAAAGCATAAATTAATAATGTAATTGCCGACTGGAATAAAGTCACTGTAATGTAAAGATAAATCAGGTTTGTGATTTATTGCATCTGTGCTGTAGCCAGACTTCACTTGATTACTAATGTATATAATCTCTTTTTCAATCTCACTAAAAGAGACACTCTCAGCTACTATATAAATATTATCAGGATCGATCTTAAGCAAGGACAGTCTAGCACAAGACTCCGATAAACACATTTTCAAGCATATATCTTTTAGTTCCGTAACAAAAGTATCACTTTTAATCTGAAGGCAGCTGAGAATCAAATCAATTAAAACAACATCACAAGTTGTTTCCTCTTGAATGCAGGTCTTCAATGGACCAAAAATTAGATTCTTTAACATCGTATCGAAGTCGAATTTAATAAGCAATTTAGATTTGTGGTGTTCTTGGAACTGAATCATTCTTAAGTTTGAATCATTCAATTGATCAAACAGTGAATTCATATGATCAGTGCTGCTACTAATGGGAATATTTAATATATGCAGTGAAGAGAACATGCGCAAAAATGATGTAAGATAATGACTGATTCCAGTAACGCCAACAACTTCAACTTGGCAATTTTGCTTTGCATCTCTTGTCTGTTTGCTAAAAGCCTCCAAACCTTCTTCAGTTATACTTGAAATTTCCACATTTAATTTTCTCACATAGTTCTTATCCGCATGAATTATGACAAAGCCAACCGCCATCCAGTCTCTCGCGGAAAGAAATGCTTCTTCAATATTTAGGCAGTTGTCACTGACTAAGTGATTGCAAGTTACTGGTTGCTGCGACTCAAATGCAAATTGTACTTTAGTCAAGCAGTTGAAGTGATTTGAATCAGTGATTTTACGAAAAAGAAAACCATTTTGTTTAAATTTCACTAAACCGCAAAAAAATTTTAAAACCACCCCCATGTGCTTCATCTTTCCACAGATTTCAACCAATTCTGATTGGTGACTCTCATTTGCCATAAAAATGTGACAGGCAGCTAAGAACTCTTGAAACGTAAGATGGCAAAAAGTGTAAAGGTTTTGGAAACCAAATTTAGTGCAATTTCGATCAACAGTTACCAATCCTAATGAGGATCTCATTTTATCACAAATTAGCTCAACATCAGATTGTTCAAGAACTTGCTTGGAAGTCAGTGTTTTATCAAATGCCAATGTACAAATGCTCAAGAAAATCTGTATTTCCTTTTTTGGCATAGTGAAAATTGATGTTAGAAAAATGCTCGAGTTTTCATTCATGCGATACAATGTACGCAAAACTGTGTGCTTTGTAAATTCTTCATATATAGCAGTTTCTGTGTCAGGTAAAGTGCCTTCCATTTGATCAAAGAGAAAGCACACCATAGCTAATTGAATGGGGAGATAGCACATGTGGTAAACATTAGGTCGATCTTCAAGATATTGCTTCAGCATGGATTTAGAGTGAGGTGAGTTATCAGAAAAGTTATAAGAGTCGATATATTCTGATATCTGCTCTTTGAAAAAGCCTAGAACTTCAATATGCTTGTTAGCTGATCTGTACTTTGCTACGGCAGCTGGTCGAGAAGCAACAATAATGATAGACTTCGGAAGAACCTTCTTTTCAATCAGATTGAAAATGAAATTGCCTTTATTAGTTGGTTGATACTCATCTAAACCATCTAGAATGAAACAAATGCCAGCTCCTTCTCTTGAGGTTATATATCCACATACAATTTCAATAGTTTGTACGTTGCTGAAGTAGCACTTGACAATGTCAATTAGTTGTATTGATGGATTGCCACAGAAGCCTCGAAGATGTACCAGAAAAAGAGCCTTGACATGGCTCCATTTCAAACTTTTGTCTTCTACCCTGTACACACCCTCCTTTGTACTTAGGTTTCCCCAATCTTGACTAATTTTGTGAACTAAGGTTGTTTTCCCACTTCCTGGTCGACCTTCCACAATCACCACCTCCCCATGATTGATACCCTCAAAGGCATCTTTGTAATTTATCTCTCCCTTTACCCTGTGAATATCATCTGCATCACCTCGAATTGTTTCGGTAATGCAAGATTTCAAATTTTGAACTTCCTGGGATTTTACTATAGCCAAATTGATGTATGTATTCTGACTGACCTGAGGCCATGCATCCTCATCGGCCTTCGCCACATCCTCCCGCTTGTATCGTTCGACAAAAATTTGATTGTATTTATCCATGAGGCAATTGATATGGAATATTAAAATTGCCTTAGGGTAACCCATATCCCCTACATAGAATTCATATATCCCATGTGGAGTCACATCTGCAACTCGAATACAAAGCAATGGACTACATAAACCCTCTATAATCTTGTCATTTTTTCTCCATTGGCAAAATGAATTCAAGAATATGGATATCGTTACTTGTGCTTCAAGTAACACCGTAAAAGGGCCATCTCTTTCATCTAATGAAATGGATTCACACTTTTGTACATTGCTATTGGAGACACTATCTCTATTTCTGATGTCACAAAACATCTTTTTCAATAATTCGTACCAATTATTAGCCCTTTTTTTCAAGACTAATTTAGTCATTTTACCATGCCAGTGTATTTTCTTATAGTAGTTGAGAGCTAGTTTTCTTCCCATTGGCAATTCAGCTAGTGCATTTATGAAGTTATCAAAGCCATTATCTTTGTTCTTAATAGTATGATACACAGACCATATCAAATACCTGCATTTTCTCAGATAAGGCACACTCTCATGCATGATATCCAGTTCTTCCTTCACCCTCAGTGGAATAAATTGATTAGTAGCCAGGAAGTCACATATGGATTGGAAGTCCTTTGATTTAATGGAGGTACAAATAGTTTCCAGGTAGTACAACAAATTTTCAGCTCCGAAAGTGCTGCTAGAACCTTCTTCATTAGATTCAGCCATATTGGAACGTAATATTAGCTAGTGTACACTGCTTCTCAAACTTGCGCTATTCATTATACTCACTTATCCAAAGTTTCCTCTCGTTGCGACAATTCTTTTCCCGTTCTACTGCCACCACTGCTTATCGAGGTGCGCCCCCGTATATAGCCCGCGTTCTATCGTCGATTTGTACAAGCTACTCTACATACTACTAGTGGTGTGCTTGAGCACAAATGGCGAGCGAGCCTAAAGACTATACTATTTTTATATGAATGATTTTGACTTCTAACACTGAAGCTACTGAAAATAAGGTCCAGTTTTTAAATTTAGCATA
>WLWI01005690.1_pt1 | contig 10364 bp, 5 predicted proteins | sample 6701501 | NCBI WGS metagenome assembly WLWI01 (sample SAMN12718690, study PRJNA515312) | sponge metagenome | isolation source: marine sponge | host: Mycale hentscheli | place: New Zealand: South Island, Marlborough, Capsize Point | collected 2014-11-01
GTTTTAGCCTGTTTCAGCTTTCAGCTTTTTAGCTTGGTATTCAGCTGAAAGATGATTTTTTGGAGTCCATTTCAGCTTTCAGCTCAGTTGAAAGTTAAAGGGCGAGTGCCCTACCAGCCAATTGGCTAAACACAGCGGCTTGCGAGACTACACCTCATCATGCATTGTCGCTACACCAAAAGGTGAAGTACCGAAGAATGAACATAACACGTGGGGATCACAAATAACTGCAGGTTTCGTGGTGAGCTTTGACCCCATGCTTAGTGAACACATACCGTAACCCTAGAGTTATGTGTTCTGGGGAACCATGAATCACTACAACACTGGAACCGCAACTTCCCCCTGAGATCTAGAGGGTAATACGTCAGTTCAATACCGTATTGAACTGGTACTACGTCTAATACCACCAGACTCTTTCCTGTCATAGCGCGGTAGGTAAGGGGTCTGCCTCGCGCCTTCGTAGAATAATTGAACCTTGCAATGACGTAATTTAAAAATAAAGTAGTTTAGTGAGCAGTCGGGTTGCGGAACGACCGTGAGCAGGTTAGTATACGTTAACTTGGCAGAAGTTTGATAGCCAGAGATCTGGTTGAACTCTGGTTGAACTCTTTACTGTAGCAACTGAGGAAATAGTGATTAAGTCAGCAAAATATTGACTGCAGCGCAGAATTTTGAAAAAGTCAGAGGCCTGGTGAAACTCAATGGGGCACAAGTAAGTTGTGTTTTGATATGAAGTCTCAAACTCTATTATAGATATCAGCATGCAGCTAACAAACTATTATGCATACTACATACTTTACTTTTAGATAGGTTGCACTGTAAGGATACATAATAGCTAAAAGTCCATGTCAGGCTATAATGGAAGTTCTCTTGCTTGGAAGTACCAAGTACATCAGCTGCTAGGATTATAAGAAAACAAATTTTGTCAAAGTAATTATTATTTCACAGTAAATGGAACACACAAGCATCAGTACCTACAAAATAGTTAGAACCCATACATAATTCTTAGTCTTATTTTCAGCTCCATTTTTTTTGCAAATTTAATATTATTAGGAAAGCAAATATTATGTTGTCAAATTTGTATGTGAAAATTTTATTATAATACAAAATGCATTAACAATGTTTTTGACTACCGTTAGCATTACTGCCTAGCAGACTGAATGATGGTCACTAGAACTTAATGTTATACATACTTTGAGGAATAGCTACTTGTATTTAAGTTACACAATTATTTTTTTGAAAAACATTTGGTTAGCTTAGTTTGTTTTAGAGTTTCTTGCCTCATCCTAGCAGCAGTATCTCTGCCAGTTTTTTTACCAATAAAAGATGATTAGGGTCACTACCAGCTGCTGTAAATTTACTGTACCCTTTACTCAAACCAGCAGCTGTAAGTTGATTCTGCAAAACTCTCAGTACATATATATATATATATATACACTGTATACTTGGTGGACCAGCTGATAGATCCTTACCACACCTATAATGCAGTATTGGAGTGCCTGGTAAAGGGGAGTGCCTGGTACTGGGGAGTTCAGATAAAAGGAGTTTGAGTGTAATACACATTAATAAACAAGTATATTTTTAAGGCATTAATGAGGCAAGAAACAGGTCTACCCTTGCAAATGTAATGAATATATTTATTACTCTTTATTGGCTCAGACCTTGGCCTATCATTGGTATTCATTACCTAAACAAATGGACACTCAATGAATATCTCTTGACTCCTACACGTCAATATATCACATAAGGCCTGATTTACATGAGTCTCATGCATTTGAAGTCGTGAATATTGTTATGAACATAATGTTAATGATAATGCTAAGAACAACTATGAACCACCCATTCATGATTTCCTGCCCACTCTTGCTGTGTACTTGTGTATTATTTGGTCTACACACTGTCTTGTGAGAGTTACAATACTTATTCAACTAATTCTTTAGAGTTCCATAGAAAATAAACAGACTCTAAAATTAACAAACACAGTGATGGTAGCTAATGCTTTTTGTAATTTTTATTAACACTGGCTGGTCTCTATCACATTTGTTGAAAGTTAGGTAAATTCTAAAGCTTTCCACTTTGGGATATTGTTCAAAAGATTTGTTACTTGAATATATGCAAGCTTTATTTTAATCCAGTATATACAACTAACTCATGAGGGTTGACATTGCAGCTAGTGTTTTTATCAAGTGAGAAGTGTTAAAAATTTTTGTTGTTGTTTGTTATGTATACGAGTACTGTATACATTCACTGTTCACTTTATAGCTGAATAAATAAACTTAATTTTGATTTTTTTAGTATCTCCCTTTCTAATTACAATGTTGTCCTTACTTCTTTGCCCACTAGCTAAATTATATTTCACAATTGTATTATGTTAATATGCACATATATTTTTTTAGTAAACAACATTCTGAAAATAATGAAGCCACATCAATGGCTAAAGAGTTGGTTATGCAAATCTGTGCCACTGGTGATGTAACAACTTAGTCTGGCATAGCCGATCCTTTACCTTCTTGGGGGCATGGGGAAGGAAAGGGCCTGGGGACATGACCATGCCAAATTTGTTCTGCCGCACATATATTGCAGCAGTCAATTATCGTTAGCAAATCACTGGGAATGGCCCTCCTCAACTGCATATAGAAATTCCTATACTGTCAGCAATCTTTTCAAAGCTAGGTTTAGCAAGTATGGCTCTTTTGAGTATCTATCTAAATTCCTGTACGCATCAGCCACTCTTTCACAGTTAGGTTTAGGAAGCATGGCTTAGGAAAAGTGACATGCAAAACATCATATTCTGTTGGAAAATTTCTAAGTATGTTTTTTACGTGGTGCTAAAGGTCTGATCACCTCCACCAGCAACTCTATCAAATTGTCATAGCCAGTAGTCTGTCAGGAACAGCTACAGAAACTTAAAACAAAAAAATATCATCGGATAACCAATCTACATTTATTGCAGTAGAAATTCAGTGTAAAAGGAGGTGGGGCACTGACCACTTCCACATTCCTCTAGAGCAAAATTAGTATGGCCATGTCCCCAGACCCTTTCCTTCCCAGTGCCCCCAATAATAAAAGGTAAAGGGTCGGCTATGCCACTAGTAACAACTTCGACAACTGCATTTACTAATAGTAAAGGTGACCTGGCTTTTTAGGAGCTACTACCTTTGTGTCAGAAGTGCAACACTATAACACACAGCTGAAAAGCATGACCAGCTTGAGGCAATGAAGTTTGTTTTGGAAGAGGTTCGCTATGGCATGGAAATGCTAGACTATAACAGTTGAACACCATGTCATGATGCTACAAAACATGGAAGCTTAAATATAGGGAGATTCATATGCAATCATAGTAGTCCAATTTAGAGTGAAGTGTTTCAATTGTAGATAAGAGGGACGCTCAAGGAAATACAGCTTTACATCTAGCAAGTTAGGACACATGAAAGTTGTGTAATACTTAATGGAAAAAACAAGAATGCAAACTTCACTGTAATAAAGGTGGAGACTGCTATAAATGTGGTTGCAAAGAACGGCGAGACTGCTATAACTGTCTATTTTAAAAAATTAACGAAAGAGATGTAAAGATAAGTGAAGAGAAAGGCATAAATGGTCAGCGTCCTGTCTTAAACAATCCAAATGGGTTTATCACTAGCTAGAACTTGATTAATTTCCAATTATTCCTCATAAGATAGCCATACTCTAAAACTATCCAACTCCAGACTATACTATAAACATACTTCTATAAGGAGTACTACATACCATTTTTCTTGCGTAAGAGATAAGAGCGGGACAAAAAAGCTGCTGCAATCATGGGGCACGCACATTCTCTAGTTCTAATACTAGCGCATTGCCCCTAGTCAAAATGAGCAATTTACCTGCTGAGTCGTTGAGGAACTCTTCTCTGCTATCCATTATTGAGCACTGTTCTGATGTGTATTGTGTTACCTATTATATATGCTTCCTTAGTCAAGCTTAACCATGCTTTAATGTTTGCAGGAGGCTTGGCAGTTGGCTTACCGACCCGCGCCTGCGGGCAGGCCTCTGCCGAGGCCATATTGGGCAGCGCCGAGCCGCAGCGTTTACGCCGTCGGCTCGCAGCTCCGCAGCAGAGACTGACCTGCTCAGCTTCGTCCCAACACGTAAGACGACTACAGCCAGTCACGGAGACGAGCCTTCGCTCTCCGGAAAACAACCAACCCCTCATAATTGTTAGGGTAGAGGTGGGTGGGAGAAGTCGCTGGCACTCCTGCCACCAGCAGTGCTCTTCCCTAAACCATCCATTATCTTTCTCTTCTAACTTTCCAATTATAGCTCCCCTCAAGCCACCTGCTCTTCCAATGCCGCCTGCTCGCACGCATGCACATGCTCCCATTCATTTGCTCTCTCTTCGACTTCAACCGCCGGTAACCTCGGTACGCTGTGCTAGACCTGCCGTCGCGATCACCGCTGTTGAATCACTTGCCATTGCTTTGCAGTTCGCTAGAACCGGGGGAGCACCCTAAAAGTCAGTCTGTGTAGATCAACTCGTTTATTAGTCTGGCAGAGTCAGACCCACGTAGCGCGCAGAGCGCGCGGAGGGTCTGGGGACATGGCCATACCAAATTTGTTCTGGAGGAATGTGGAAGTGGTAAGTGCCCCACCTCCTTTATACCTGAATTTCTACCGCAAACTAGCATTGAAAGGGTGGCTGATACGCACAGGAATTCCTATTTTGTTGTTGAGGAAGGCTATTCCCGGTAATTTGTTAACTGTAATTGACCACCACAATATATGTGCGGCAGAACAAATTTGGTATGGCCATGTCCCCAGACCCATTCCTAGTGTAGTGGTTTGGTAAAGGGTCTGGCTATGCCAGACTACCCGTTTATAGGGTGATAATCGAACTTGTCCTGCAGTCTTTTTGCTAAGCAAATCGAAAATTGAATCGCTACACCTCTGTACGAACCGGAACCGGGATAAATTATCAATAGTTAGTAGTCTCACGGGACAGACCCTTTACCTAACCACTGCGCGAGGAAAAGGTCTGGTCAAACTCACATAATACTCCCGTTGATGCTGACTCAGCAATGGGGTGGGTTAGTCATTTCTATGACGTATAATTGGGTGTGAAATTTTCCCAGGTGAGAAAATAAAATGAGCTAGAGCTTGGTATTACAGTAAACCTCCGAATAGTGACCACATTGGGGACGGAACTTTTGGTCTCTTCTCAGAGGTTGGTCCTTTCTCAGAGGTTCTTTTGTAAAATGTCATTATTTGTAATAAAGAGTTAGGGAAAATTGAATTAAAAATACATTCATATGCATGCCTTATTGTGGTTACCTGAATGGTGTCCTGATGACAAGTATCTTACAAGAAATTTTTCTTCTGAAGTTCTCAATTGCCTTCTTGTGGCTACTGGTACAGCTAACTTAGCTATTTCTCCACCATATTTATCTATACTTTGATAAAGATGTGCTGTTACTGGAGATGCAATTTTCTGTTTAAAAAAAAAAAATTTTTTCCAGAATAAGGGGATTGTTTGAGGCAGTATTTGCAACGAACCACACCAGTCTTTATTTTGGTAGTAAGCCAGGTGATTTTTCCTAGTAGTTTGCTGTCCTGTGGACATCATTTCCTTCACTTTTTGTTCAGATGAAGATTAAAATAGAAGCATCAAACTTTCAGCGAGCATTTAGCGAAAAACTTCTGTCCCAGACAAAATTGGAAAGTTGTGTAGTATGCTATTTTTTATCAGCTTACGCGAGACCGCAATCTCTCAAATTTTCAATGGGTGTGATCTTTGGTCGCTCTTAGAGGGACGGAATGTAGTTATTTTGAGCAAGATGGGACCAAGACATTGGTCGCTGGTCGGAAATAAGAGGTGGTTGCTTCTCGGAGGTTCTAAATGCACTATATTTGTTGTAGTTGCACATGATTTGGTCTCCAGAGAGGTCGGTCGCTTCTCGGAGGGGTCGTTAATAGAAGTTTTACTGTACCTTCTTCTAGGCGGGATCTTGATAGAGAGAACATGGAGGGTGCTGTGCTACAAAGTAGCAAGATTATTGGCTATAGTAAACTCAAGAGAAGCAACTAGAGGCTGTGGTTACTTTTCTCCAAGGTATTGATACTTTCATTTCTCTCCCCGGTCATGTGCATACTACTAACATCATTATTCATCCTAAAGCTGGTTACAGAATACTATAAAGGGTGAGTCTGTATAATCACTTACCAACAAATCTTCTAAACTTACTTCTTTGTCATTTTATTCAGCCTCTTTCTCACTTAATGATGCAGAGATTGGGCTCCATTGTGGAGTGATAACATCATTACCATTGCTTTCTTCCTCATCACAAGACTTATCTTCAGCCAAACAGATAGTGCCACTGGATATAGGGCTCCATTGTAGTGCAATATTCTCATCTTCATCATCAGAGCCCTACAACATCTAAAGTCTGCTGATAAGACATACACAGACCAAGTGGTTGCATGTTGGAAAATATCTAAATTATTTTATATTAAAGATTATTAAATTATTATTAATATACGGTGTAAACCCGCACTGCTAGGTTGCACAAGCACTTTCCAATTATGTCACAGCTAACAACTGCTATAAACCCTGCATTACAGACAATTTTAGCACCAAAAGTGTGCACTCAGTGGCCACTGTAACCCTCATGCCCATATACACTGAGAGTTAACTACCTGCTTGGCTGTGCCACATCCATAGAGCATGACAGAAATTGCGCGTTGTACCAACCCCATCTGTTGATGTCTGGACTTCAAAAGCTGTAAGCTAAATGGCACATATGGGGCTTTCTATTAGAAGAATTTCGAATTAGTTGGAACAACAAAGACATACAAGTTGGCATCTTGTTTACAAAATCTAACATAACTGTTTCCAAGCTAAAATTTTTCCCAGCTTCTACACAATCCCTCATAATGGAGTCGGTAAAACTAATAACTTTCATTTCTGTTTTGATCTTCAGGACTAACTTTTTAAATATAGGAGTTGACAAAGATGGTGAATTTACACAGCTGGATGCCATAGAGACATAATTTCTATACATAATTCAATTTAGGTACTTCTTTCGAGAGGGAGTTGAGATTATTGTAGGTACAAGAACGTCCATTGTACAGAATGGTAACCTATTGAATACAATATAGTATTGTGTACACAAATGATCTTACTGATTATGTTTTACCCTAATACTTAGTGATTCACTTGAACTGGTGCATGGCAGTTGACAAGTGCTTACTATTTGATGTTCAAGGCTTGTTGTATTTGATAACTGACTCTGATGGATTGGAGAAGATTCAATAAGTTCTTTTTGCTCTTCTGACAATGTTGATACTGATTGCTTTATTGCAAAGTGTAGTTGAGGTGTATGCAAGTTCACTTTGATGGAGTTTTGGAATAAAACTATTTCTCATGCACGATAATTTCTCCAGAATTTCTTCTTTAAGTTTTTTCAACTTCAATTGACATCTATTGATAGCATTCAAGGATTGTTCACATTTGTTACAGATAACTGCATTTGGAAGAATAGATTCCACTATTGAGTCACTTGACAACATGCAAAGGATTTTGTTGGCTACAGAACAGCTAGAGTGGTGCAGCATTTTCCTTTTTCTACATTCCTCTGAAATAGCAAGGCACAAACAACAGCGAATTGCACTCATCTGGCTTCTACTGCTGTTGCTGAAAGGGTCCAAGTGTAAGGAAAAGTTTGCATGTGTGCTAGTTATTTGACGCTTCATGACGTAAGTACAGAAGTTGTCCAAAAAAATCTCAGACAGTTGTCAGTGGTGATGTATGCGAGTTAGATCAGACCCTTTCCCCACGCAGCGGTTAGGTAAAGGGTCTGGCCCGCAAGACTCTATTAGTCAGAGGTTAGCTCTAACAATTACATAAGCACTTATTACTTTTTCAGTCTATATTTTTGTCAAAGAACTTTTTCAATTTTTTTTATTGACTGAGTTACAAGGTGCTTAACTATAATAGTAAAATATCAAGACCATAAATATAGCAGAAATAAGAACATTTTATGTCTTGACCAATCAAAGTTACTTTCCTAAGCCTCTATTAATCCACTAATAAGTGCAATTTTTGATTTTTGAAGTGTAGTTTGGAACGAGGGAGGCTGGGATGTGACACATATTGTATGTAGCCTGGCACATTTTGGATTCAGCAAGTATACTATTATGCAGGCTTTTTTTTAAATACAATTATGCACAACTATAACTATTGAGGATTGGGATCAATTGGAATATATAGCACCTGTTGCTCTTGAATCATGCTGAATTGCATGACATAAAAATGTGAAACTGCGCCATTCACCTATAATCATTACTATCATAACTAAATGCACACTAGTATCTCTAAGGACGATCTAGTCCTTGTGTGTTGATGGTTGCTATCATCCCTTAATTCTCCCAAAAATCATAGGAAATGCTCTGGAAATAAGGGTGTTTGGAATAGTAGATACTTCTTAGTCACCTGGACTTGGAAACATGCAAACTGTGGGGAGAATAATGAAAATAAATTGCTTTTCATGATACAAGCATAAATATGTGTCCCAAGAAAACAGTTTTCTGACCAGTGGTTAGTTTATAATAAAGATTGCTCCTATATGAGCCCATTTTAAAAATTAAAAATGTCAAGTTGTCATAAAATTTGTTAACCTTTGGTTTCTATGATTAATACTGACACATTTTTTTTCTTAATAATGAATGTAGTTGGAGTAAAGAATTTCTCGAAAACAATGAAGCCACACCAATGGCTAAGGAGTTAATTGTGCAAGCTTGTGCCACTGGTGATATAACAACTCTGAAAGCTGCATTTCAAGGTTTACCAGTATTTTTAAGAGCTACACATTACCTTGATATCAGCGATGGAACAATATTACACACTGCTGCTAAACATGGCCAGCTGGAGGTAATAAAGTTTCTTGTGGATGAAGTTCACTACGGCTTGGAAATGCTAGACTACAACAGCCGAACACCATGTCATGTTGCTGCAGAACATGGCCACTTGGATATAGTGACATTCATATGTAATCACAGTGGTCCAATTATAGAGCAAAATGTTCCGATTGCAGATAAAAAGGATGCTGACGGAAATACAGCTTTGCATTTAGCAAGCCAAGCAGGACACATGGAAGTAGTGCAATATTTGACGGAAGAACAAAAATGGAAATTTCACTATAACAAAGATGGAGACACTGCTATAGATGTGGCTGCAAAGAATGGCAAGACTGATATAACTGTCTATCAAAAAAAATTCAAAGAAGAAAGGGATGTAAAAGTAAGTGAAGAGGAGGGAGTCAGTCAGCGCACCTCTTTAAACCATCTTAGTGGGTTACTTGAACAGTTCAGTACATCTGCTAACCTTATAGGCGCTGAAGCAATGCAAAATATAGCTGCTACGGTAAGCATGAGACAATTAGATCCTACATTGGAAAACCTTAGCTCAGTTACTCCCCTCCACAGAGCATGTTTCCTTGGAGACTTTGATGAGGTCAAGAGATTAGTAGATGAAAACTGTGAACTTAATGCACGAGTTAATGGGCTGACACCAGTCTGTTTAGCCTGCATAAAAGGCCATGAAAATATTGTTGACTTCCTTGTTACCTTAAACAGTTGTGACATATCTTTGAGTGACAATCAAGGACATATACCGCTGCATTTTGCAGCTGCTAGAGGCTTTACTAATATTGTTAGTATTTTATTTCACACCAACAAAATCAGTGCAATGGTAGAAAATAACAAAGGAGAAATTCCACTCCATTTAGCTGCCATGAAAGGTCACAAGGACACAGTTTTCCTGCTAGCCAAACAGATAAACAATAATCCAGATTTTGCAGATCAAGCTGGAAAGACAGCTTTACACTTAGCAGCTCATGAAGGCCACCTTGAAATCATTGAATTCCTTTTAGATGAATGCAAGTGTGATCCTTCACTGAAAGTTAAAGACAGAGGTTTTACTGCCTTACCTTTGGCTGCACAGCAAGGTCATCTCAAAGTAGGCAAACTTTTAATTGAAAAATGGGGTTGCAAAGTGGACGAGAAGAACCTTGAAGGTGTAACTTCTCTTCATTTGGCTGCAGGTAAAGGTCATTCAGAAGTGGCAGAGTACTTGTGCTCATTAGACAGCAGCTGCATTTTGAGTGAAACATTGGAAGGAGAAACACCACTTCATTTAGCAGCTTTTGTGGGAAGTTTGGAAATTGTAAAATTATTTGCTTCTTGTGACAGTTGTGAGACAGATCATAAAGACCATAGTCAGATAAATGCCCTTCACTGTGCCGCACAAGAAGGTCACTTAGCAGTGCTCAAATTTCTAGTTGAAGCATGCAAGTGTGACAGCACCACAAAAGGAGGTCCTGGCAATTATACAG
>WLWI01005691.1_pt1 | contig 10364 bp, 5 predicted proteins | sample 6701501 | NCBI WGS metagenome assembly WLWI01 (sample SAMN12718690, study PRJNA515312) | sponge metagenome | isolation source: marine sponge | host: Mycale hentscheli | place: New Zealand: South Island, Marlborough, Capsize Point | collected 2014-11-01
CTAAATGTAGTCACACTTACCTCTGAAGATAATTGTCATTACTGGCAGCTGAGTTACTGCCCCAGCCCCAAACCCTTGGAGATCCAAAACAGGACGACTGCTGTTGCAATCTACAGTGACCACATTTGAGTCATACATCCGTAATCCATCTAATACATTTGTTAGACTCGCTACATTAGTTACAATTCTGATCGTAAGATTTTCTCCAATTGTGAATCCCAAATAGTCCTCATTTTCAAAGCAGGCAGCTGGGTCTTCCACTGTGGCCTCTACGTTATCTTCAACTTCATTGATAAGATATAGAGTTGTATTAAAAGAATATTGTTCAGCCATTAATCCGTCTCCAAATTGTGCATTTGTACCATATCTCTTGTATATATGAATCTTCAGTAGGCTGCTACTGCCATTCAGCAATGGATCAAAGTTATCTGTGTGCAGCGTTATCTTGTGAAGACAGGAATATTCACAGAATCTTGGACTACGAAAAATATAAAGTCCACTTGTTATTGAAGATTCAGTTCCATCAGACAGACTGGTGTTGAATAAGTTGTCCACACAATTAGAGTCTGGATCTGCAAGTGGTAAATCCTCTGCTGCAGCATTATTTCACTTTATTAAACTTGCTCCACAATCACAATTACTAAGCAGAGATCCTTCAATTATATGACATTCATTCTGTGTCACCGCCACACTGCTATTACAATATTCCGGGCTACAGCGTAGGCAGTCTTCTGCAAGATAACCATAATTCAGGCCTAGGCAGACTACGAATGAAAAACTCACCAGTTTGAGCGGCGCACGAAGCCACAGCGGCAAAAAATGCCAGCAAGAACAAGTCCATGACGAGAATTGGTTCGTGAGCATGTGAAGTGTGGGGGCCAGAAATTGCGAGGAAGTAGTGATATGCTGCAAGCAAGCCACACCGGATTGTTGGGAAACTATGACTAAAAATACCTGATGATTTATATATTCGTTCCTTATTTAGAAACTTGATATTGCAGTCGTTTTTTTGTCTGTCAGTTGGAGCAGTTCTAAAGAGTAAAGTTTGGAGTTCAGCCTTTGGCAGTTTCTTTTATTGCTACTGTTTAATTCTTGCACAATTATATGATTTGTATAGTATGCATAGCTATAATAGTGTATAGAGTATCCAGTATTACACATAACAACTTATCAGCATACTGGTTTCAACACTGTATTTCTCATGATTCAAGAAGTAACAATGAACAAATTTTATACTGCCACTCACCAAGAACAAAGAATCTAGGTTTACACCATATTATAATATATGATATGGACTCTACACCCATTACTTACGCCTTCTAGAAATGTTTCTCTAGTCATTTTCTAGAACATTCCAGTCTTTATTTTTAGTTAATTTTTAATCTTAAATTTGTAGCTATCTCCTTTATTTAAATAGCTATAAATTTTCTCATCATGCATTTATGTTCCCTCATTCAATCATATCCCTACTTCTAGATTTATATATGCAAGTTTCCATTATACCTTGGTACAGTATGGTTACAAAAATTAAACATTGTATACATTTAATACTTAAGCCAACCCTCCAGGTGACAAGCCAGCCCCAGCAACTCTGGTGGCAGCCTGCTCTAAGGTGTTTTCAAAAAATATCCTAACCCAACCCTTTCTATCAAGGGGCCATCAGTTAACTCTGACAGACCCAATTCCCTCTCACACCACAATACAGCTAATATTTTCAAAAAAAACATGGAATGTTAGCTATATTAATAGATTTTTTTTTTAAGCAAAGGATTGCAATTGAATGCGGAGCACATAGAAACACTTGTGCAAATGTTAAAATAAGCTTAATTTTATGCCCAGAACAAACAAAATTTATGTAGTAACGATAATGAATACCATTTGCATACAAATATGTTATACCCAAACTTTATTGCATTGGTAAGGTTTTCACTACATATATTCACCATTTTCTTTAGTTGATGGTGATTGATTTAAAGCTTTTGGAATCACATGTGGTACTTTGAATATTCTCAATTCCTAGGAACCAAAAATTATAGTAATAATATGAATGCTTTTGCTTTATGATCGTAGGATGAGCCTCTTATCAAAGTGGTTAAAGGAACCATTTTGAGGTGTGCAACTCATTTAAACACACTGTGAGAGCCCTCATGCATAAAGAGTTGCTTTGTAAATTAAAGATTATAATACAAAATAAGCAAACACTTTACAGTAAGGACTTACTTTATAAAGTAGAGTTAAACTTTGCAAATGAAGTGATTACTTTATAAAGTAAGTGCATTATTTATAAAGTAAACAGCTACTTAATGATGTTAATACTTTATATATTATATCCCTATTTTATAAATATTTCGCATTATTTATTAATGTAAAGCTTGATTAAAATAAATAGAGCACTGGAAGCATGAAGTATCAACTTACAAAGGAAAGTTGCGGTGTTGTATAATTATGGCAAAAAATTTGAACTTATATCTCAAGCGATGGTGTAGCTGGAAACATGCAAGGAACAAATAGATCCAATTATTTTAGCATGTTACAATCAAGAATTAATGATTGAAATAGACAATTGTCCATTTCAATCATTAATTCTTGATTGTAACATGCTAAAATAATTGGATCTGTCTATTTCAATCATTAATTCTTGATTGTAACATGCTAAAATAATTGGATCTAAACTGAGAAAACATTTAAATAACGTGTATATTGTTTTGTTGTTGTTTTTCCCTTCAATTCAAACAGTTGCAGCGAGTTATTACTATGGCACTGAAATCCCTTTACTATGTATATTATGCGTAATTAAAAACTCGACCTCATTTTCAGTAACTTCAGTGTTAGAAGTCAAAATCATTCATATAAAAATATAGTCTTTAGGCTTGCTTGCCATTCTCACTCGCCCATAGTTAGGTAAAGTTTTTTTTTCATGACTGCAGCCATAGAACCTGATAGAAAATGGTGCCAACATAATATTATATGCAACATATTAGTCCTTTTGGAAATGTTTTACCAGTCTCAAATGCTGCCACTCAGAGGATGAAATACACTTTGTGATGTGGTAGCTTACTAATGGCAATGTGATGACAAGCACTACAACTGCAGACAAGCTGAAGTGACCAATAACATTCCTGAGAAATCTCATATTTCCTGAAGTCAAAATTCTTGCACACTTATAATATACCTGCAAGTGTTAAGTTGTGCATGATAATTAAGTGTATGGAAATAAAGAAAAGTGTACAGGTTAGTTGCCCCATGCTGAAAGTACAAAAATAACCCAATTTTTCCAGTATATGAGCTAGCAACTCTTAGTGTCCTGCTAAAGAAAGTTAAAAATGTGACCGCACAGTTTTGTCTTGCGATAGTTACCGATACCGTTCTCTTCACGTCTTGCCATTAATACAGTTTCTGTTGGATTGATTTGTTGTTATAATCAAACACATTTAGAATACTTGATCGGTTGAATCATAATACAATGATCTGATTTAATATAGAATGATAAGTTTCTATTTTATACCGAAAATCTCACTTTTTTGTGCCTCTGTTAATAAAATTAGCTTGGCTGTATGCTTTGTTGAAGGAAATTAAACAAGCTTAACAGAATTTAGTCCAACATAGACCATTATGACAGTAGAACTAGTATTAGTGTAAGCATTTATGATGTTTACAGATGTAGGAGGTACTTCACTAACAGTTTATTGGCAAGCAACCTGTGCCATTTTATAGCACAAATTAGAATGTTGTTCATCTATGAACTCACTAGAATGTGATGTTCACAGGACTCTCACTGCTTTTCCTGGATTAATAGTACTGGACCACCTTGTCATGTTGATTTTGGAAGGAGCACTAGGATCACTTTCTTGATAAACTCTGGTGTGTGTCACAGAATTCTGCAAAAGAAATAAAATTATAGTAAATTATAATAATAAATTAGTTGTTGGTGATTACATAATTGACCATGTAGCTATTGTAAAACAGAATTAGTTAACCTTACTGGTACAAATCCTCCACCAGATGTCATTGAATCTCTGCAATTCAGAGTTCTGTGACTGATTCCAGAATCCCATATTCCCACTATTGTGCTGGAAGGATCAAGCACCACATTAGAGAGGTCAGGGTTAACTGGCTTGAACTAAAAATCCGAGGTTTGTAGCAACAGACAACTGAACTGAACCATAATATGCAAATCATACATTATTAATTAAGAACTTGAGGTTTACAACAAGATCCCACTGAACCATAAAGATGTGAGCAAGTCTTATGTAAGGTAGACCAATTAAAGTATATACTAGTAATAAAAAAAACATGGGGGTAATCTAAGTTTTTCAATAAGTACATATTTAATCAGAAGATCATGAGATGTCAATCCAGAATGGTTGCTGAAACTGACCACACCCTTTCTATTGGTAGTGCTACTTCTCTTGAGCAGCTAAAGCTACCAATTTCATTACAATGCAGTGGAGTGCCACCGGCCCCTCCAATAATTCTGAAGGGGGGCCTCCCCACCAACATTTCTCCCTGCTCATATTAAATTAGACAATTTACACCCATGACAAGTGATCCTTATAGTTGAATTACAGATATGATGTACAATTACAGGTTGTATGTGAAAGTTAGCAGTTACTATAATATCATCTACTAATAATTTGCATCACCTTCATTTTAAGCAGCCTGTATAAAGTTTGGCTCAAAAGTGCAGCAGTCTTCTTTTTTCTTCCAATTTGAAGGCGGCACACTGCTTATTATAAACTATCAGTATGCTTCTGGTTTACCATGCTAGTGTTCCAGGTTCACCATAAGTAAGCTTACAAAAAGTAGATTGTCAGTACACCATCAGTATATATATACAGTAGACTGACAATGACTCCAAGCTAAATCCACAAGTACATTTTGGCCTCAGCAGCAACATACGGCTTAAATTCACAAGCGATAAGACTAGAGAGTGTTAAACATCACCTAAGCTAACATGTTTATGCTATAACATCTTTCAATATTTCCTCTCAACAGCATTGTTTGTATACAGGGTATTGTTTCAGAACCACGGTTGAGAGGAGCCACACTAACATTTTTTAAATTTTAGGGGAAGTATTCATTTCCATATAATTGGTGAAAGTTTTGTAGCAAATGTAACCCTGAAGATCATAATAATTTCAGAGGTGCAAAACAAGTTTCAGGTGGGTGAGGGGGGAACAAATCACCTAATAGTACGGTCTTAACATTGCCCCCCCCCCCCCCCCCGTCCACACGAATTCGTCTTTGCCGCCTCCCCCATCCGCCGTGACCCCCCCACCCCAACATTTTCATCTTCTTACTCCACTGCAGTGCACAAATGTTCAGAATGATCACAGAGGATAAGATACATATGACCTTTACAGAAATAAATAGGAACACTTGAAAGCGTCATTGTGTAAGTGTAAACAAATTACTATGCAGATATAGATAGCTAAATAAATTACTTTTTAATGTTTAGGATGTTTGATTAAATGTCAATTTATATCTCCAATTAATAATTGCATGACTCAAGGAGATTAAGTTAAAATTAAAGTTGCTTAGTTTTAGTTTATTCATCCATTCTACCTGTAGTTTTTGTTTCAATGGGATTGGCTGTCTTCTACAGGTCTTTGGTTTAAGTTTTAGTTAACTAAAAATGACACTACTGTGGGGTATGGTTATTGTTTGTAACTTTTCAATAAGTGAATTTTGTTTAGTTACTGCAATAAGTAACTGCAATAGTTTACAATATTAGAGGATCTGTGCAAATGATTGACCTAGAGTTACTATATGGCCACCATACAGATCTTAGACACTGAAAGATAGGCCAGACTATTGAATGTCAACTATCAAATAACTACGCAAGGTAAGGTGGTCAGTAATTGGGTTCGATCCGGTCAGATGTATGGGAGCTATAGCAAAGCTATAAAAAATTGTAGAAACAAGAAAAGTCAATGCCCCATGTGATGATTATATTCCCTAAATCCCTGCTGTGAAATACTATTTTGTTTAACATTTTCTATAATAATACTCTGTAAACATCATTGAAAGAGACAGGATACAGATTCATCACATGGGGCAAGTCACTTTTTCTTGTTTCCACAATTTGTAGAGCTTTGCTAACTTTTCAGCAGCCCTAAATCTTACATTATGTTTTTATAAATAGTTTCCATCCGTTTTTTGTTTATTAATCTTTACACTAACCATACCATAATGTCACCAAAACCAAGACATGGAAAATATCTGCACCAATCATTATGCCAGGCAACGATAAGTTTGGTATAATCTTACCTGATGTTTGAACTATAGTGTCGCTAAATCAACTTCCATTAAACTCCAACAGTATGTATGTAAACTTAACAATTATTTTCAAGATTTTGATAAGTTCTATTATTGCACAAGTTTTTCACTGTTATCACTTCACGTAATGTTTCAATTGGCACAGGAAAATATAAAACATGGTTGCAATGGAAATATTAGAGACAGCCTTAGTTCATTAGTGTGTTCTAGTGCAGTAAAGAAATACTGAAGGGTATGGATAATGAGCGAAAGGATTATCATATATAGCCCAATAAATGTTACCAATAATTGTGTTGTATAGCCTGTCTCATTGCGACTTTTGGAAAATTGTTACTTCCGTTATATAAATGTTCTGGCTTAGAAATTTGACATGGAGCTTCATTGGGGTCTGGGCGCACCTATATTTTGATAAAAAGAGGCGTATCTCGCAGTGTCACATAGCTTTGCTCTCCCATGGTCGTTGTGGCAATGTCTTCTGTGGGGAGTAAGTGTGTGTGAGTAAAGTTGCCAGTATTGACTGTTTTGGAAGATATTCCTGCAACCTAGCACCAGCCTGGTCCTTCCTTTCGTTTTCCAAAACGATCTATTTGAAAAAACAAACATGGCTCAGAGGTCCTTCAAGCATCATAGTGGTTTGAGAAGTGACCATTTTGCACTATAAGGAGTAAACTATGTAAGTAGTTGTTTTTTGCCACACTTGCTTAAAATTGTTTAAAGGAAAAACAACAACAAACAAACCAAGGACTTCCACAAGAGCAATATTTGTCATGAGGGAAGTCTATAAACATGTACAGCTTACACAGGGTGAAAAGTGTCTATTTACAACAACCACAACAAAATCCGTAAACTATCTTGGTAATTAGAGTTAACAAAACATTTACAAGGCTGTAGAGGTTAACAAACTAGTTGTCAATACATTATACACTAATTTATGAGTTTGTTTTGGTTGTCAGTAGACACTTTTCATGCAGTGTTATGGGAAGTGTGTGGTTTTAATTAAAGCAGGTGGGTAGATTATTTTGCGAGTATTTTGGTACTGCATTCTATTCGTGTGCGGTTGGTAAAACTTTATTCATGTGCACAAACGTTATTGATGAACCCGCATTAAAGATTACATTCCAGCAGAACCAGTTGAGTGCGGGCAAATGGCCGGATCCTTCTGAAGGAGTGATTAGGTAAAGGATCTGGCTTGCGAGACTAGGTGAAGTTCTACAATGCTACACTGAAAATACACTAGCATTTGAGTATCAGATTTTCCCTGTTGTTTATTTTGCCTCTGTTTGAACAGCTTTAAGGCATTTATAATATGCCTGTTTTTTCTGCACCATTAATAATTTTGGTAATTAAAGCAATCTATATTAATAACAACTGTTTAGCAACCAATTATTAGCTGAACTGCTTTATTGTCAAGCATACATTAAATACTTTCTAGAATGAAACATTGTACGGATAGTGACCAGACATTTACCTTCCCCCTACGGTTAGTTAAGAGTCAGGATTGCAAGACTGTATATAAGTAACGTAATAAGCATGTATACAGCTTTATTGTGTATATCATGTATAATACACAGTACTTATACACAAGTAATTAATGAAACCAATTAGTTGTGTTTTCCCCAATACAAGTGGGACAAAGTATAGAGTATGTAATACTCTTTAGTTCTTAAATATACACGTATTAGCTTATACTTACACGTGTAGTTACAGTTTGTGTATAAGATGTTTCTATTGAAATCTTTGCAGCATACATCATCTTGCATCGTGGGACAGCTGGGAGTAAGGGCGATTCCAGAGCAACGTACATTGGCAGTACAAGTGACAGGCTGTAGCACTTGACCAAAAAATGTATGAGTGATGACATGATTGTAGCATGAAGTGTTGGTAGCTCCTTCTGGTCTGGCTTGAGAGGAGGAGATCACTATCAGTAGCAGAAGACATGCTACAGAAGCCATTTCTATATTGGAACTAATCATGAATCTGAAACAGAAAGGAAAGGATTTTTTTTGGTAGCTAAACAGCATATTTACTAGCTACTGCTCCATTTAAATTCTAGCTCTTCCCTTACATAACACCATTCAGGACAAGAGAAGCACTGTCAAGACCGATATACAAGTTTAACTTACCCTTTAAGAATTGTATCTCTGGATCTCCATCTGGAGCTGATTACTTGCAGGAGAATTAGTTAACATACTGCGGTTTTGACCAGGGATTGTGTAGCTAATTAACCTTCAGCGCGCATGCGCGAGGTGTTTATAGCAATTTTTTGTCTGTGTGTCTGTCTTCTGTCTGTCTGTTTGTCTGTCTGTCTTCTGTCTGTCTGTTTGTCTGTCTGTCTGTCTATCTGTCTGTTTGTCTGTCTATCTGTCTGTTTGTCTGTCCCTGTCATGCTCGGATTTTGGAGAATACTGACAATTAACTGCTGATTGAGCTATGGACTTGCTCAGAATGACGACTTAAAATCTTTTATTGGCTACTTTTTTCGAACTTCAGGCAGATTTTTGAGAAGAAGCAAGCTACCATTTCCACGTAGGTACAAGCTTATGTGTGTAATGGTCACTATCGTCATGTCGCAATCACGGGAGCAAATAATTTCTTTCTGCCTGCGGTAGTTTTACCACATACTGAAAAGTTGACTATAGTGTGCTGGAATTGGAGCTTCAAACTATACCAGTGCATATTAGCTACTTATTTTATGGAGACAGCATTTTCATCTATTAGTTTTCATTGCTTGAGCCTCATTAGGAATAGCCAAATACATTTTTCTTTCGGTCGAGAAATTATTTTGTTATACCTAGCTAGTGTATAATATAGTACTGAGGGTTCGCACCTTTGGTGCTTCATTTTTTGCTGAACTCATCACCTGGTAAAAATTATATTGATGATAAAGATATTTCTTTAATGTTACTAACAATGTCTGATACAAGCTGCTGCTTAAATATAACATGTAACTCAGTCACATTAATTATTTAGTCAAGTTAAAAAAATGTTTGCCCCAGTTCACAGGAAATTATTTTGTTTTGGACAGTTTTTACAGTCTCTTGCAGTTTTCACATCTACCTCTTATAGCCTGTTGCAGTATCTTGAAGATGCACTCGCTAATTTTCCACTGCAACCGGCTCTCTATAGGAAATGTACAAAAACTAATTTTGATTGGACGGTTTACTTATTCACCTCCTAGGAGGTGGGTATGAAATAATATATTCACTGTGAATTGAGCTATCTGATTGGCGGTTAGAACGTAACATGGTACAACTACAGCTCGACAACTACCCTTAATCAGACTTTCACAGTAGCTCTGGAAGGCATTTTACTTTCGTTTTGCTGCTACAACTATGGTAGCAAACTGCTAACACCTCCTGATCTACCTAAATGATGGCTAATGGTGGGTAAAATCATACAACTTGTGCTGCCAATTATTTTCCTTAGTACAATGTGACAAAGATTACAAAAAGCTATACATAGCTAGATAATATACTTGTGAACTATTATTACACGTTGTCTTTGTTATATAAAGCATTTATATCATGCACATGCTAATAATGCGTTGATTGAATAGCTGAGTTGAGAAATGCTAAGATATTTGTACCATTTCTTTTACTTTTTTTAATTTTTTTTATGACGACTCCAACATTTTTACAGGTTATTTCTGTCCATTCAGCCTGGTCTCCCTGAATTATATAGTTAGAAGTATTATCATGCACATTCTCTGTGTGTGGATAGAATAGCAGTGTTAGAGAAACTCTAAGACATTTGTATCATTTTTTACTACTTTCTTATGTTTATGACTGCAATATTGTAAATTTCTGTGCCAGTTCACCAACTCTTACTTCACGACTGAAAGCTTTAAAGCTGTGTGATAAATGTATTTCATCATTTTTTCTTTGGTCGTCCTTTACAAACACAAACAGTGGCTCAAATATTATTTTTTATATAAAATAGACTCGTACACAAGCACAAATATTAGCCATTGCTTTTCTTTGTGTGAATAAAAGTTTACTGAAAGATAAATACAAAAATTTTCATGCAAATGTTTAAACTTGTTGGTAAAATAATACAGCCTTAATTTCTATTACAATAATAGTTAT
>WLWI01005692.1_pt1 | contig 10363 bp, 7 predicted proteins | sample 6701501 | NCBI WGS metagenome assembly WLWI01 (sample SAMN12718690, study PRJNA515312) | sponge metagenome | isolation source: marine sponge | host: Mycale hentscheli | place: New Zealand: South Island, Marlborough, Capsize Point | collected 2014-11-01
ACACTCCTCGGCAAGCAGATATTAAGCTCTCCAAGTTTTATCGCCGTAGCTTTAGCCATTCCCGCTATATATCACCTAACCGTTCCCTTCGTTAGGCTTATTTAATACAATTTTAAGAACTAAATCGGATCTTTTTGCGACGTCTACGCATGCCGCGTTGTGCCCGATTTTCCCATAGACGATCACATATATACATCATACACACATACATACGTACACACACATACGTACACACACACACACACATACATACACTTATAAATCATAGCAACAATTGTTACTTAGTGGACCAGGAAGTATTGCTATTGGTATGATGACTCACCTCCAGCTTCCTTCCTGTGGGATACTTGTAGAGCTTCACTCCTACCTAGCCTACTCACCATCCATGCTTATCTCCCTGACTCACCATCCATGCTTATCTCCCTGACTTTCTGGTTAAACTAGTTCTCCCTGCTTCTATGTGGGTGAATGCAGCATGTGTGTGTGTGTGTGTGTGTGTGTGTGTGTGCATGTATGTATGTATGTGTGTCATACATTCAGTATGACTGATACATAATTTATTAGTATTGATGATCATACTCACACAGTTTTTGTGCTATTTCCCCCTTCCTACATTGTGAGTATACGTGTGCGTCATCTCGCTGACCTTGAAGAACTGTTACCCTCGTTACTCATGAAGACATTTCACTAGCAGTCTGGCAGTGTTGAGAGGTGCATCAAATGTTGATGAACATTTAATCACAATCAATAATATTTACCGGACATTTTCCTGTTGTTGTTGAAGTCATCAAGTGTAATCAGTACGTGTAGGCCTGACTTGATATTTCACACCCGTCCACTTACCTCTCCCTGCTCCGCCCACCTTGCCTTTTCCACTGTCCCAACTAGCAATTCACTAATTTTATCGTCCTTTCTTTCAAGGAATTCTGGTCTCCTTGTAACTTAATTATCAACATTAGTGCCCACAGTGAAGTTAATGGACCGAGTCCGGCAGCTACTACGAGAAATTTCGCTTCATTAGGACATTTTACGGAAGCATCTTCCTATTCCTGTTTCCCACCATTTCTGGGTCTGGCAGACTTGATGTGGCACTTGTAGAATCTCTAGCTCTGAGCAAACTTCTCTTTTGACATTTTGGCTCGACCATTGCTTTGTGAACCATGTGGTCATAACATGTTTAATCACAGCAAGTGACCTGTGATACCATCTTGTGTTTTATATGTGAAGGTGTTAGAGAGGGAGATGTTGAGGATAAAATGCTGTCTGTCTTTTGTTATCCATTTTCTTGCCTCTGTCTGTCAATCAGTCAGTCCATCCAACTGCTTCTACTTTTTTACACAGTTTGTCTTTCTTCTTGCCTATCTGTCTTTTAGTCATTCTTCTTGTTTGTCAGTCCGTCTGTCCAACTGTCTGCATGTTTGTCTGCATCTGTCTGTCTGTCTGTGCGTCTATCTGTCTGTCTGTGCGTCTGTCTGTCTGTCTGTGCATCTGTCTGTCTGTCTGTCTGTGCGTCTATCTGTCTGTCTGTCTGTGCGTCTGTCTGTCTGTCTGTCTGTGCGTCTGTCTGTCTGTCTGTGCGTCTACTCCACGAGTAGAAACCTGCACAAGCTCATTTGCGTACCTTACCTGACGGACCTGATAGAGAGAGATAGATTCCTTGGGTGTGTGTGTGGGTGTGTGGCATATATAAGATGAACAGGAACTGAAAACTAGCCTCAATATGGAGCATAGTAATCAGTGAGAGGAGGACACACCCACTGGGAGTGTCAGATCAGGAGCAGAGAGGGGGAACTCCCCTGGTATTCTGGCTACAAATCCTAACCAGTTACCAACCAACCTGCCTGCTGTGTTTTGATGAATCATATCGTGGCTGACCACAACTGGAATGATACATTGTGCCTTGGATAGATGTGTGTCCTTTTAGTAATACTTATATAATTATTGTACCATGGTACATTCTAAACGTCCAATCAGATTGCTCAATTCATGGTGAATATATTTCATATCCACCTCCTAGGAGGTGAATAAATGAACTGTCCAATAAAAAATTAGTTTTAAGCGTTTCCTATAGCCTAGAGCCATGGTACAAGTTGGTTACACCACTCCGTTTAGTTGGTACAGTATACACACTTTCCTTGAGCCTTTGGTTGTGTTAATCCTATACCAACTTCCATAACCTATACATCATTTTTTCCTGAATGTCTTCCTTCACCCATTCTTAATGTCTAAACTTAGTTGAAGTCTTCCAACACACACACACACACACACACACACATGTACACACACACATGTACACACACACATTTTAATATTTTCATTCACCTTTGTAGGTCTGGAAGTGTCAGCAAAAACAGAATCACATTGTTGTATTAGACTAACTGGAATGATAAAGAAGGGGGGTGGAGTAGTTTAGCTAGTTAGCCTCACTTACTCGCTGGCATTTTGCCCAATGGATGATGATTTTTAACCCCACGCACATGTCCACTTACCAAGTACTTAACTACAGACTTTAAACAACACCATTAATGGGTTATGAAGATTGCTATACATATAGTGCTTGTAGACAAGACTTTGGGAGTTGTTCTGAAGTCTGTGGATCGGAGAAAGTAGTTTACCAATCTCTCTCTCTCATACTGAGGGATTGTAACTGTACCTGGTTGGAGTCACACTGCATGTGTGTGTGTGTGTGTGTATGTTTGTGTGTGCATGTGTATTTCATCTAAACAGTTTCTCCATTGTTATTTGGCTACAATCTGTTTAAACTCTAAATCCCTCCCCCCCCTCTCTCTCTCTCTCCCTCTCTCTCCTGTAATCCCTCCCCCCCCCCCTCTCTCTCTCCCTCTCTCTCCTGTATTCTTGAATGTCTATACCATGAGCTCCCCATCCTCCTCCTCCTGAAGTGTCTCCTAATTTATATCAGTTATGAATATTTCCCCACTTCCTCTGGAGAATCCTCCGTGGTTGGATTCTTTGGTTGGAGTGATTGTTATTTAGACTGGATGCCCGGTGGTGGGCTTCCCTCTGGTATTTGCGAGTGAAGAGATGAACGGGTTTAGCTGTTGTTGTGTAGGTATAAGGTTATAGTTCGAGCAGGATATCTTCTGGCACATTAAGCTCTGGTTTCTCCTCCAATTGATCCAATCAGAGGCAGCCATTGCAGTGTGTGGTGGAGTGAAGTGTCTGTTCATAGCTTCTCCATTCTTTCCCACAGCAAGATGGTTACCCAAGGCAGGGTTTGGAATGATTGAATGAATGCATTTGGTCAGCTCTGGAGGCAGCTGTCGACTCAAGTATGTGTTTGTAGTAATATTGTGTGTGCATGTGTGTGTGTGTGTGAGTGAGTGTGTGTGTGTGTGCTATGTATGTGTGTGTATGTATGTGTGAGTGTGTGTGTTATGTATGAGTGTGTGTGTATGTATGTGTGTGTGTATGTATGTGTGTGTGTGAGTGTGTGTATATATGTGTGTGTTATGTATGAGTGTGTGTGTGTGTGCATGTGTGTGCCTTGTAAGAAAGTAGTTGAGAGAAGTGTTGTAATAAAAACAGCAACTGGAACATTGACACCTGTTTGGAGATATGATTTAGCAGTAGCACGGGCAATTGGAATTAATATAACAACTAGCTGAAGTTATGGTATTGTCTGTTCCAATGCTCCTATAGCTACACATGTACGTGTACGTGTACGTGGTGTGTACTGAGTCCCATCTGTCACCTGACAAATGTCTGTCTAACTTAGACGGTCTCTAAAGTCACTGTCTGTCAAATGTCAGTCTAACTCCTCACAGCTAGTGACAGAAGATCTGTCATAAATGTCACTTCTAAAATATAGAGATGTGTCTCACTTCTTCAAGTGTCCATCTGTTAGAGTATAATTTGTCCCCTTGTCAAGTGACGCTCATCCTGATGGTTTGCGTGTCTAACTAGATAATAATATATAGTCCAGAGCAGTAGCACGCGTTACTAAAGTTAATCCTGGTTTTCGTGTAGAATGTATACACCGAGTGGTAGTAGGTTCCTTCCTCTAGTAGCACGTGCATGATCACTTTAATAGTGTCCTCAGTCTGGCATTTGACGTCAGATCTCTAATTAATGCACGGGTGGGTGTGGTTGTCATGAACTTCCCACGACTACAAACATTTACTCTCTAGTGTGAAAGGACAGGAACAAATCTTGTTGGATCAATACATCAGTGACTGGCTACCATGGTATGCGTGTTTGTCTGCACACAAGTGTGTTAGTATGTTTGTGTGTGCAGGTGTGCTTTGATTCACATGTGTGTTAATTTTGTATTGCCATACACTAGTAGGTATGTATTTTATTTAGGAGATTCTGCTTAAGGATTTTAATTACCATACAGCCTATAAAAAAATAAAAAAAGGGGGGGGGGGGGAAGAAAGAAAAATTGTTAAGTTTTTTTTCTGCCTGTAGTTTATTTCACCTACAAGTACAAGTATATTTAAGATAATAATCTTATCTATTGTTTTGGTTTTGAGATCATGTTGTACTTATCAGGTTTTATTTTCCACTTTGTGCCTCTCTGACATTTTCAATTTGCTGTGCGCTGGTTTATCTGTTGCCACAGCCAGAGGGCGAGGATTTAAAACTATGTAAGGAAAGATTGATTTTAACACATTGCTTTATTGTTGTTAACTAGCGGAGTGCTTGAGCAGGAATGGCAAGAGAGCTGGACTACATGTAGCTATATTTTATTATCTTTGAGAGCTAGCTATGAGCTACAGGCCTTGGCATAATTTCTGTAGTTTCTGAAATGTTCTAACTAGACTCGCCCGTTCAACGACAACGAAGAGAAATGGCATTGTTGGGTTAGTTATGCTTTTTATGAAGTAGTGAAGTGGAGTTCAGGTTTTAGGACTTCTATCATTACTGAATGGTGGACAGGTTCTTTGCTTTGTTGTTTTCTTGTATCAAAATGGTTTACCAGCTTACGTAATTAGTTGCACGGGCGAAACAAGTGGTCGCACGTACCATATAAATAAGAAAAATAAACAAATAACATCACAGAATCTCAATTGGGTTGGTTACCTTGTGAGTGTATTGTGTCGTCCGCTCTCCAATTCATTCAATATGGAAGAATAATAAAAGTCAGTCAATGTTTTTAAGAATTGGTTGAGTTATGAACGCGCTATTGCTACGTCTGTCATACGTGCATTGTAAGCTCTAGGTATTGGTAAACTTGTTGTTGTTGTTGTACTTATCCAGTATGTGCATCTAAAGTGTCACTGTGTACATGAAGAAGGTAAACTTGTTGTGTCTATTTAACTTCTCATGTGTCTTGGTTGTCATGGAGTAAAATTGCAATACTTTATGAGGATGCTGATTGGAACTGAATACCAGATGTTTAAATGGGTAAAGGGTTATTTTTGTAGTGGGTTTGAAACTTGAATCTAGAGGATGGAGGAAAGATAACTGGTTGGTACTGCTCTCCCACTAGCCAATGGTTGCCACTGGTAACTTGAAACCACTGACAGATTTATGTTCCTATGTGCTTGTCATTCAAGACAAGTACATACACACACATATACATATACACATACATACACATATACATGAACACATACATACACACATACATATACACATACATGAACACATACATACACACATACATACACACATACATGCACACATACATACACACATACATGCACACATACATACATACATACACACATACATGCACACATACATACACACATACATGCACACATACATACACACATACATACACATATACATGCACATATACATGCACACATACATAGACACACATATACATGAATACACATGTGCACATACATACACATGAATAGATATACATTAATCCATTCACTCTTTATAGACACACCCACTAGCTCATGCAAACTCAACATATGTTCTAGAAAGAGCACGTCACTACCAATCAGGTTGCAGCGGAGGGTAATGTGTGCCTGGGGAAGATGGTGTAGTGTATTATTAGTACTAGTTGGAGTATGCTGAGGTGCGGTAACAATAGTGGGTATTAACAGCTGCTATTTCATGGGTATTCAAATACACCGTGTAGCTGTGATGCACTGTGTGTGTGTGTGTGATTGTGCATGGCTGTCATCTGTCATGGACTAATGATCGGGATGGGGCGGGGCTGGGGGGTGGAGTCCACCTCTCTTTTGTAATTGTATTCCATACTTTACGAAGAAGAGTTGATTAATAAATGTATGTGGGTACAGGGAATTTTTCAGGACATAAGTTCACAGAGGTCAATTAAATATAATTTTAGGAAGGGATGGGATGTTATTTCCATGTTTTCAATTTTTAATATCTCCTAATAGGGTCTAGAAAGCCTTCCCTAGTAAATATAATATGAATGTAGAGCAAATTCCATCCAGATGTTGGCTGGAATGCATTCAGGATGCTTGATGAGTTTGTGTGTATGTTTGTCTGTGTGTGTACAGGTGGTAGGAGATTCAGAGTAGTTGTGACCACACCCACTAGCCAGAGATGGCAGACGGGGGTATTCTTGGCATCATAAGACGGAGTAATCCGGAGAGAGAGTTTGAGATCATCAAACAGATTGGCAGTGGTACATATGGAGAAGTGTACGAGGTAAATTAATGGAACGTGTGCACGCAAACACACACACTCGTACACATGCACACACACCTACACACACACACCTACACAAACACCTACACAAACACCTACACACACACCTACACACACACACACCTACACACACACACCTACACAAACACCTACACTCACATACACATGCACGCATCTGTGCATTCTACATAAATGCAGGCATGCACATTTAGATAAGTATACTACAAACAAAAAACCGATTCTATAATAACTTCATTACATATGCAGACATGGGAAACTGGGCGTCTTGCATGTTCTTTAGGATTTATAATCATTATCTATATAATAATACACTTGTGTGTCAGTAACGTTGGTGACGGTGTGTATTCATGAATAATTCATGAGCTTGACGGTTTGGTAAAGCAGCGTCACTGCGTGAATGGGTAAAGCGTCGTCACGTTCAGTTGAAGGCGATTAATTGTGACTAGTGGGTGGAATTGGCGAGGGAAGACGCTGTAGGCTTCAGAAAGGAAGGCGATAGTATGAAAGAGAAGGCAAAAGTTTAGCAAAGCCCAAGTCCACAATCATGATCGAAAGACAGAGAGAATCAGAGAAGCAGGAGAAAAGAGGAGCTGGGACTCCATGACTCAAGAAGGAAGAGCTGATGAAAGGAAAGGAAGGGGATAAGAAAAACTGAGATAGTTCAGGAAAAAAGAGAGCAGGAAAGGAAACTGATGAAACCTTAACCAAGTAGTTAGAGGATGATAACAATGAATAAAAATAATGGTGCTACTGCATTCTTACTTTGCAATATGTCAGGCACCACTGTGTGGTGGGGTACTTGCTAGTTACTAATATTACGTATTTTCTTAGTCTGTATTGCGAGTTAGTGTACTGAGTGAAATAATGCTGGAACTCCTCATGTCAGGAATAGTTGTGGGTTGTTATCAAACATTAGAGCTTGCTCTTTGATGGAGGATGTTCATCTCAGGCAGCACATCTTGTACAAACACACACTCACACACACTAATTATTGTTCTTGCTGAAGATGCTGGTCAGTTAGCGTGATGGTTTGAACGTGTTAATGACTTCACATTTGTTGACATGGTGATGGTTGCTATGGTAGGCGGTGTTGAGTTACATGTATGAACAGTACATGTATGTGTGTTGCATGTATATCAGTTGTGTGTGTGTGTGTGTGTGTGTATGTGTGTATGTGTGTTGCCAGGCTAAAGTTGTGAAGACTGGGCAGAAGGTTGCATTGAAGATTATCAAAATAGAACCAGGTGAGAAATGAACAGCCTCTGGTATTTCACAAACATTCACCCAGTGCATTTCAACATACATGTGTTTGTGTATACAATATAGGGGATGCATGAGTGTATGTATACATACGTATATATATATATATATGTTATAGTTATAAACCAAAATTGAGGTTTGTATGCGATTTATAAACTCCGAGACACGAGGGTGCAGCCCGAGTGGCGAGGATTTATAAATCGCAATACAAACCTAATGATTTTGGTTTATAACTATTTTATAGCCAGAACATAAACAACGAGCAATGTATAGCGTTAGCTCTTAGTAATTGTATTAAAGTACCCAAACTCTTCATTATTCCATTTTGCTTTGATCTGCCTTCCATCATAATTATGGTTGCTAAGAACTATATCAGACTTTTCCCTGCTAATACATTTTCTTACGAGCATACCAGATTGTATCCGATTTATAGTTCTTAACGACAAGCGTGGTCGCTCGGGTAACGGGCTATAAATATATATATAACTGTGTGTTGTGTATATGTAACTGTTGTGTATATTTGAGTGTGTATATTTGTGTGTTTGTAGGGGAGGATTTCAACATTATCCAGCAGGAGATAGCTATACTTGCTGATTGCAAACATCCTAATATTGTTGGTTATGCTGGCAGTTACCTCAGGTATGTATGTGTGGATGTATGTAGGTAGGTATCTATGTATGTGTGTGTGTAGGTATCTATGGTTCATTCAAACCGTCCAATCAGATTGCTATATTTGCCATTAATATATATTTCATACCCACCTTGTGGGAAGTGGATGAGTGAACTGTCTAATTGAAAATTAGTGTTTCCTATAACCTATAACTATGGTACCAATTGATTGCACCACTTTGTGTGGTCCTTACCAGATCTACAGGCCTTCAGCCCTTGGTTGTATAACTCCTCCCACTGACCTCTGCCTCGTAATGTAACTTATACATATTATTTTTCAGGCGTAGGGAGGTTGTCGTTTTATAAATTTGGTATGCTGTATGAGAATGGGAACGTGATTTCTCTATGTTGAAAATTTTGACCATGTCTGAGGACACGCCCCCTACTCTCATCATTACTTTGCTTGTTCCTGCTAGTTCATACTGCCTGACACCAGAACAATGTGAGTTGTTGTTTAATCCCTAGACATCGTCTCTACAATGCTGTAGTTTAGGAAATGACCTTTACCATTAGTGGTTGGTCATTTAAAGGGAAAGGTGGTAAAAAAACACTTTGTCATTACTGCCCCGCCCCCTCTTTTTTTTCCCTTTTTTTTTCCCCCCTCCACTGATGGTGGCTCTGTTTGAAGGGTACAATTGAATTCAGTTTTTATTTTTATACACTTGATTGGAATTTCTATGTTTGGGCGTTGTGTATTTTGACGGCATTCCAGGATTTAAGACGTAAGGTGATGTGTGAGTGTGAAGTGATGTCATACATAGTGGCACGGTCTTATCCCAACCATCAACCAACACCATAGCTGGTGTCAGTGGTGAGAGTCCCAAGTGTTAGTACTGGATGTATTGAAGAGGTACGGTTGCCTTGGGAACAGATGTAGGGTTGCCTTGGTAATGAGTGGTCTAAGTACCTGTTACTATTAATAGTATGTTGTTCTTTTTATCATCCGTGAACTCGTGCCTGGAATTCCCGTATCAGTAAGGTTCAGTCCTGTCACCTGACTGTCACCTGACAAGTTTTCATGGTGTGAGTTAGAATGAAAGTTTATAAACTGCTAAGAATCGTCTTCTACTGAAGATCAAACTTGCAACATACAGTACACATGCACAAAAATATAATTGCAGCTTTTCTGTTTTAATAATAATAATATTAAAACAGAAAAGCTGCAAGTAGAGGAGACTATGTATTAGTATAGAATGACTGTTAGATAATGGCAAGTCTGGTTGCTGTTTATTGTTGTTGGTGTAGCCACGCCCTCCAGTGTGTGTGAGCAGATTTTTTTTGTCATTGCTACTGTAGCATCTCTTTATTTCAATACTGATTACACACTATTGTAACTTCACAATGCCAGGTATCCTGGGTTCAATTCCATGGCAACAACTGAGATTTTTCTCATATAGACGTACCTTTAGTTTTCCACTTGACTCGTTAGATTGAGAAAAGTTGATTGGTAGCTATAGTAACTAGTAAGTGTTGTTTGTTCAACGGGCAGGTGTGCGTACGCATCTCTCTAGAGATTGATATTACATTTATTATTTGTGAGCAGCTTCACTTGCCCTTGTTCTGGGCCGTCTGCCTCATTACGTAATAAGTATGTATGTGTTGTTGTTTGTATTGTATGTTTGTGTGTTTAGGAGAGACAGACTGTGGATAGCCATGGAGTTCTGTGGGGGAGGTTCTCTCCAGGATATCTATCATGGTGTGTGTGTGTGTGTATGGGGGGGGGGGGGGGGGGGGGTGGGGGGGGGGGTTGGAGAGGGGGGGGGAGGGTTTTTTTGATGGTAGGGGGGGGAGATAGAATGGAAAGAAAATAAGA
>WLWI01005693.1_pt1 | contig 10363 bp, 3 predicted proteins | sample 6701501 | NCBI WGS metagenome assembly WLWI01 (sample SAMN12718690, study PRJNA515312) | sponge metagenome | isolation source: marine sponge | host: Mycale hentscheli | place: New Zealand: South Island, Marlborough, Capsize Point | collected 2014-11-01
CAAGGGATTTATTGATCATAATTTTTATTGCCTCCATCTGCTGTTTACATTTAGCATCAATTGATGATTAAATTTGGGATAATCTCCTAAATAGATGTTAGTCAAAGCAACGAATTAGTATTGAAGCTACAACAAATATTGTTTGAAATTTATGATCCCTTACCATGTATACTCTACATCACTGCAAAGCACTGACCGATAAACATAAGAATTCCATCAAGCTTTAATAATTGAACTTTTTACAAAACTATTAAAAAAAGTTATCTATACACCCAATTACATCTCAATCCAAACAAAAACTTCGGCGTTCAAGAAGTGTTCAATCCCATCCACCATTGTGTGTGAGAGAAGCCTCCCTCACATTCAGTAATAGTGGGGATTGACTTCATTGGTCATAATTTGGACATAAATGAAGAGCATAAACTAGCATGCATGAACAAAATTGCCTATATTTGTATCTTTCTACATTATAATTTTCTATAAGCTTGGTTCAGAGGTGGGAGGGGGGTGTGTGGGGTGTGTGGGGGTATGGCCCCTTGCCTCCTTCCCCCCTCAGATCCTCCCCCTGCATCTAATGGAAAGGGAATCCATGGCTCAAGAAGAAGAGTTGAAGAGAAGAAAGGACTTAGGAGAATGAGAGCAGGAGAGTGAAAATAATGTACTAAACCACAAGTGGTCGCGAGGTAAGAATACCTTATGCTACTGAATTCCTAATTAACAAAAGTTAGTACATTAAGTCATAGCGTCACTGTGTGGCGGAGTACTTACTATAATAATAATAATAGTATAAATAATAATAATAATAATAATAATAATAAATAATAATAATAATAATAAAAGAAAAAAAAATCTATATAATAACATGCTCACGTGTCAGTAATGATGATAGTGAGCGACAATAATTAACGACGGTGTGTATTCATGAATAATTCATAGATTTAAACAGTTCGGTAAGTCTTGATTATTGACTGGGTAAAGTGTGGTCACATTCAGTATAGAAAGTGATTAATTATAACTAAAAAGCAGGTGGAATAGACAAGGGAAGGCGGGGTAGGTTTCAAAAATGGAGACAAAAGTAGAAAAAGAAGGCAAAATTTTCGCATAGCAAAAGTCCACAATCCTGATATGATATAGAGAGATTCAGAAACAGGAGAGGTAGACATAGCAAAAGGGACTCCACAGGGGGATAAGAAAAGCTGAGATAGTTCAGAAAAAAAGAGAGCAGGAGACTAGGGACACTGATATAACCTTAACCAATGGTAGAGAATGATAACAGTGAATAAAAATGACTTAATATGCCACCGAATAATTACTTTGTAATACGTCAAGTGCCACTGTGTGGCGGGTTACTTGCTACAAATAATAAATAATAATCATAATCTTTATCATAATTAATAAAGTTAATTAGCACCTATTTAAATGCACACAGTCCATCAACTGTGGGCATGACTCTAAGCCACATGTTGAAAGCAAGCTGCCCAGTGTGTTCCAATACTAAAAATCTGAATAAAGAAGTATATTGAAGTTCACTCAAGAGAGAAGTGCTGATTTTAGTATGCATTAGTGGGCACATAATAGCCTACCCATCCAAATCAACAGGCTCACATGACATAAGTAGGAGTTCTAAAAACACTGAAAGTGATAGTTGTTAAGGTAAAATAACAAGTGTTATGTGCACGTGATAATACATACACTGATGTCTCTATGTCTCCCTCCTACCCACTCTCCCGAATACATGAGCTTATCATAGCATATCACATGACCTGTAAATCATGTAATGTATACATATGCACAGACTGCGAAGGTCAAAACACAACCAGAATGCCTTCAGTTCCCATTGTTTCCCAGTAGTCCTGTATTGTACATAAGCCATACTGTAATGGTTACTACATGCACTCCTATAGATCAATCACTAGAGGCACTACAACTACTACCTGGAAGCCATTGTGTGAATTGAGAGTAAAATCATGCTGACCAGGCCCGTAATCACAAGTTTGCATAGGGGGGTTCGGATTTCGAAAATATTCAAGAAAGCCACACCCACTACTGTTTTGTTCATTTATTTTTTTTAAAAATTAACGAACTGCGCCAAAGCTAATATTGTATTAGTCCTATGTCTAAATTCTGTTGCTTATCAGCAACAAGCGGGAGACGCTAGTGCCAAAGATAAGAATTTGTCTTACATTCTATTAATAAATTCATTTAACACCATGTACTTATTTGAATAACGTGTAGGACAAAGTGGTTATGAAATGGTGCACTGTTGTATAATGTTCAGCATAGTGGTTGGAGGCCTGGTTAGCAAAAATGATATTATAGCGCTGGCACTTTATCGCTCGTTGCTGATAATAATAAATAATGAAACACTATATAAACTGTAGATGAAACATAGGTAGCTTACTATTATGAGAGCGAGGTTTTGTAGCCATGGAATGTAATGCTTACCTGTAGCTGAGAATCAGACTAGGCCATCCACATACAGAGGATGAATTATATCCATAGCTAAATTGCAGAGAATTCCATTGCAGGTTCAGACACAATACGAGGTGGGGGTGTGGCTGAACTACTTACTTCCTGTCACTCAAAAGGGGATTCGACAAACCCCCCCCTTGGCTACGGATATGCTGACTAATGTTGCTGGTGTAGTGTTTTGCACACTGATTGGACACGTAATTATGCATACATTCTCACCTGAAAACCACATCCACTTGTGAACCAGCACTGTGTGGTCATGTACTACTGGAGAAGGTGTTAGTGAGTGTGAAGATCAAAATATTGTTAAAGAGCAACTAAATCACAGGCTGTATGTGTACATACATGAAAATAATGACAACAAATAATATTCAGTCATTCTCGGCTGAAATAATTGCAAATAGAAAAATTTTCTCGTTCTAACAGCCAATATTTTTAATTAAAACTTAACCGGAAGTTTCGATTTCTTGCCGAAGTCTTCTTCGGTTAACAAATAATATATAATATATTTTTTGAAATCATGATAAGCTAGAGCTATCCTATTTGTAAATAAAGAACCCGAGTTCCTCCACATCTAAATCAAGGACTAGCGACTAGCCAACTCAGAAACCAATCAGAAGTAAATTTCATCCGATTAGAAAGTTGAATTCCTCACCAACCATTTAGTGTGTTGTGTCTCTGTACTAACTTGTAGTTTTCTTTGTTAGTTTTTGCTTGTACAACAAAATCTAAACGTGAAGGTTAGTATGTGACTTAAGGATAAGTTCACATACACGTGAGTAGAAAGAGAGGAAGGCCTCGAGGAAATGGTTGTTGTTACTTTTCTTCACCTCTAAACCACTCATTACATTGAACCTAGCAAGACTACATCATTACAGGCTTTTTATTTCTTCAACACTAAAATAATGTATCTGGAAAAAGGTCTAATGTTACAACAACAACTTGCCGATATTTGTTGTGACAAAAAACAACAACAAAAACAACAACAACAACAACAACAAAAGGTAAACAGTTAAGTTCAGTGGTGTATGAAGATGTTTCGGTATGGGGAGGGGGGTGGGGGACTCCAACGGCATGCTTTTTTTTGTGGTATAAAAGTGTTCATGTGAGAAGTCCCCTCGTTAGATTGTGCTCCAAAATTATGGGGGCTCCATCCAGGCCCCAGAGCCCCTCCCCCTTCCTACACCACTGAAGTCTACCACGAATCCTTGACTTGTGTAAATATCAGCAGAAACCCATGATAAGCCCAAAATCTGTGCAGTCCCGCCACACCACTAAAAAGGTATCACGTACAATCCATACATTTATTACACAACATACAACTTCACATACATACACTCGAGTTTCAATATCACTAAAACTGTATCATTCATTTTAATTGTCAAGAAAATTGCACTAAATTTGTTATTCAAATTCTACTAAATCAGATACATTGATTCCATGAAACTTTCTATTTAAAAAAAACAACAACTCTAATTTCCCCCTCAATACAACTAATTGGCATCACTTGCAAAACAAGCAGGTTTGGAAGAATACAAGATATAAATCGAAGGTAATGGCGCACTGCCAGTGGGAGGATAATACATCTGATAAAAAGTGGTGTTTGAAGAGCAAGTCACTGGTCTTCACTGGATATTACTGCTCTTACTGATATTCCTTTTCTCCTCCTCCTTTATTATTATTAGATTGACACTTTCTCACCTAAAGAGGTCTGGAAAAAAGCAAAGGAAAAATGTGAAAAATAATCTTAGTTGTCGCCGGGATACCAATTTCATGAGTAATATAAAATATATTCCAACTAAAACTTCAACTAATTCACCAGTGTGTAAAACTAGCAGTAATGTTAAAAAACTAGTTGGGACCTGCTCACATTTTGCCATCTGTGGAAACTACTAATATGCGTTTTAAGAACTTTGTCCTCTTTTTTTTTTTCCAGCAATTGTCATTCTTTCTGTCAGGCCTGCTGCTTTTTCACCGGATTTGGTATGCTGTTCGATTGTACTTCTTTGTTGCGGTCATGTACTAGCCTTTACTCCAAATCCACTTCTCATTTATTATCATACTTCCTCTGTTTCAAAAACTGCGGTCTCACTAAAGTCACGTATTATTATTATAATTACTTTTTTTTTTAATTACAGCCAACGGCTTCAACTGATGCAAAATTTACAATGCACCAATACATAAAACTGTCACTTATCTCAACCGATGCCAATCCTCCACCACCAACATATAAATGATTCTTACAGATAGTAACAACAGAACACGGTTTACTTAATAACGAAATTGAAAATCACATTTTAGACAAATATTTGGGAGTTGTTTTGCATATGGTTGCTCGCCATGAGTAAACAGAAGTGTGCATGTGAGCTGATGTGGAATAGACAACTGTCAACACAAGATATACTACTGCACATGTCACGACCCACATAACTACATACACCACCACAGGAATCTAGACATTAGATACGTGATGCAGTTGAGCCGTCATCATGATTGAAATAACAGATGTGGTCATGCTTAGGATGTAAGGATACTGAAAATACACACAGCACATGTGAACATCAGTAAACACTATGAACTAGCACTCACTATACTGATCCTCCAAGACATTCCAAACAAACTTATCTTTTACTTTATTAATGTTTAGTAATGGTGCTGCTCCCTAACAAATACTGGCAAAAAAAAAAAAAAAAAAATCATGCTAGCTACAACATATTGAACTTAGAGACATGACTTGCACACAATACAAAACATTGTAAACAGCACTTAAAAGGCTATCCTTCCCTGAATAGCTTGAGTGACTACATGCTAGTATGGCCACTAGTATTGTGTGCTTATTTGGTATTCTAGGAATGAACTGTGTGTAATCATGTGATGCCTCAATGCTACCATGCTGACCTCAGTGACCTCTGAAGGCAACCCACCCCTTACCTTTTAAGGTTTTGAGTAATACCATGGTTAAATAATAGGAATGTTATAATATTGGATCTTCAATAAAAAAAAAAAAGATAAAAAGAAAAGAAAAATTCTCAACTAAACTTAGAGTGCCATATGGCTATAGCTGGTTAATGGATTCCCACCTTGATTCTGATGCTCCAAAGTGCTCAGCACATCTTTTCGGACTGTTCCCCAAAATTATGCGGAGTACATCTCCTCCTTTTCCTGCCCATTGATCGGGAAACTTCCCTGCATTATTAACCCTCAGTGCACATGTGCGAGAGGGTTATAGTAGTCATCCTGTCTATCTGTCTGCTATAGTCAGTCACACTTTTATTTTGGAGATGGTAATGAACCGTTGGATTCAGGTATGAACTTACTCAGAACAATAGATCTTCTATTGTGTCACTTTTTATTTTTATTTTTTTTATTTTTGGCTAATTTTTGAGAAAATGCGAAGTCCTAGATTTTGAAAGTAATACCCCCTACCACCACATCCTAATCACGTGAGCATATAATTTCTTGTGGCTGAGGTAGTTTGCTTCTAATACTGCTGGGAAGTTTACAGAGTTGCCGGAAGTGGATATTCACGTTAAAAAAAATACACAAGTGAGTGTCTCTGGCCTGTTTAGCTTCTTCTCTTAATGGTCTGAGATTATTATGTAATACATAGCTAGCAATAGTATATAGTATATAGTAGCACTGAGGATTCACATATTTGGTGCTTCATTCGTAAGTGTGTTGCCGTGGTTGTTAACTCAATATTTAGTATTTTGACGAGATCCAATAATCCCCTATAACCCTCTGTGCATATGACTAAGTGCTAACATTAAAGTTTACTAATCTTCGTTTATCTGTAGTCCACTTAACAACTGGACCACTAGTGCTTATCAGTGGTAATTATTTCAATAATACCATTGCTACTTTGGACTTAACGGAGAATCTTATGATTGCCTGTGCAGGTTTATTGCACTTCCAAGTAACACCCAATAAAATCACACAAACATTATTTACCATTTCAGCAACCGAATATATTCTTCTCTTAAAATTTGAAACTAAAAAAATGTGAAAAGTCCTCTTAGAAATGACGGCCTTGGCAATGAATCATTGCATATGCTTGCTGCGCTTCCAATAATATATGCTGATCTTTTTAAGTATATATACGTCCATACAGAGTATAATATATGTATAGCAGAACACACAGTTAGGACTGAGTGACATCTAATAAAATTAAGTTCACTCTCTATATGTACATTAGTGATGGTTCTCAATGATTCAATCTGAGAATAATGAATACTAGTTTTTACTAAATTCTCTTACTTCACTTCTTGGATGTTCTACGTCCTACAGTACAGTAAAAATGTAATGCAGAAAGTTATCTATTAAACATGGAGTTGTAATACACACACACACACCAACCCAGTATCTGATTGGAGGAGAGGGGGAGGGGAGGGGGAGAGGTGGAGGAGGTGCTATTGAAGCTTTCTGCCCTTCCATATAGTTGCTGTGAATCCCAGCATATTGCTATGCACTTACTGCATATAGCACGTTTTGTTCTTCTGAATGATGAGATGTGTCACTTTGCACCTATACAAAAAAAAAAAAAAAAAAAAAAAAAAATTACCACTAGATCACGTCACGATAGTACAACTTGCATAAATAATTTCTACCATAGTCTGTTGATCTCTAAGATCACTTGAATAAAAAAAATTGGACGTCACAACAAACATGAATCACCAGAATATTTAACATAATGGAATCACTAATATTGATTCAGAATTGGATCACGGACAGAGATTAAACCAGATATACTGATAGCCACAGGATGATAGCAGTGCAGTATACTGCCAAGATTTATTATAATACACGTAGAATTACACTTTAACTTCATGCTGATGTCCTCTTTAATCATCACTAAAGATAGACACTGGACTTCCAGGAAACTGGCTGTACGTATACTCTAGTGAGAAGGCCCGGAGGAACCGGTCCAATTGGTCCGGTTTTGGCAGGACCATCTTTTGAAATGGGGAATTCCGAAATAACTGTTACCTTTAAAGGGATAATCCCAAATTGATGGTCTTTAACTGATTATTCTCATTCTCCGGCAGTTTGTTTAGTGGTGGCTTGACGTTAATGATTGCGATAACTACAGAAGCCTAAGATATTTATTTGTCTCAAGTGTAAGTAGTTTGTACTGTAGTTAGCATTGTCAGTAACTATTCTAGCTATGATGGCATCATTCTCAACTTTAGCTAATACAAAATTTCTTTTTTTTATTTAGCTATGCTTCTATTTACAAATATAGTGAATAAATGTATGCTATAGACTTGTCACACCCATGAATTATCCCTCGCTACACACCTATGAACTGTCTTGGCCAGACCCATGGACTAATTGGCCACACCTACTTCCTGGCCAGACCAATTCATGAGAGCTTCCTCCGTCGTCTCCAATAAGGGCATTTCTATTAGCCAGTGATAGCATGATAGTGACTGAATGATGAATTGTAGCTACACTGCACATACTTTTGAAAAGCTGGCCTTAGCATGAGTGATAGCACGGGTAACAGTGCTATTGATCCTGAATAGCACAGGTTACCCGTGCTATCACTCGCTAATAGTAGGCCAGCTTTTCTTAAATGCAGTGTAGCTATACATAGTTACATTAGTTAGAATGAAGCACCAAAGGTGCGAACCCTCAGTGCTATTACAGACTAAATGTATACCTAGCTAATATGTAATCTCCTTCCCAAAAGAAGAAGCAATCTGTTAGCTATTTTAGTGGGGCAATGAAAATGGTACATGGAAACACTATCTTCATAAGAGAAGAAGCTAAACTAGCCAGAAACACTCAATAGTAAACATTTTCAACGCGAAACTTCACTTCTTTCAACTCCACCGATTAACTTCGACGAGCATAAAGCAGACCACACAGCGGGCTGCAAGAAATTATTTGCTCACGTGATTATGACGTGACGCTACAAAAGCTGTACAAAAGCTGGTACCAACGCGGAGCTGAAAGCTTAGCGTTTTCTCAACAATTAACCCAAAATTCAAAAAGGTAGCACAATAAAAGGTCCTAACTCTTCTTTCTGAGTAATTTCATACCTAAATCAACTGTTAATTGTCAGTAATCTCAAATCAGAGTGTGATACACGGACAGACGGACAGGACGACTACTATAACCCTCTCGCGTATGCGTTTATTGTGTTATAACATTGTCATCAATCATGCACTTACTTCATATAACTCGTTTTGAACATGAGATGTACCACCGTGCACCTATACAAAAACAAAAAAACAACAGCAACAAAAAAAAAAAACAACAAAAAAAACTTTTTACCATCAGATCATGTTACAATAAGAGTGAAACATGCATTAATAATTTCTGCCATAGTCTGGTGACTCTAACATCACTTGAATAAAAGAATCTTCTAACGGAATCATGAAAATTGAATTGGATGTACGTGTACAACAGGCACAAGAATAACCTAGATATACTGATAGGCACAGGATGATAGGATACGGTATGCATACTAGATATGTTATTATACATGTAGTAGTACACATCAACTTCATGCTGATATCCTCTTTAGTCATGACTAAAGATAGACTCTGGAACTTCCTGAAAGCTGGCTGTACACTCTAATAAGGGCATTTCTATTAGCCAGTGATAGCATGATAGTGAGTGAATGATGAATTGTAGCTACACTGCTAATGATTTTTAAGAATAGCTGGCTGTGTTAACATACATTGCACTTACTTTATTTATCTTCTTTTGTGAATTTGGACGATGAGATATACTCTGTACCAAAAACAAACAAACAAACAAACAAACATTATACCATTACATCACGCCACCATAGGAGTACAACATGCATGAATAATGTCTGCCATAGTCTGGTGAGCTCTAAGATCACTTCAATAAATATTTGCTCGTCAGAAACTTGAATCACTAGAGCATTTTATTGATTGGAATCACTAATTGAATCGGATATGTACAACGGGCTCAATCAATAACCCTGATATACTGACTGTACATACCTCACAGACCAATGGAAATTTGTATAGTGTCATCAAAGTGTTTGAACATGTATTGTCAAGAGTCCAACCACATTCAGTTTAAATGTTGGGTTAAACATTATTGTAGCTTTAAATCACAAAAATCCCTGTTTAAACTATTTGCTAACAAACACATGAGATAGTTTGGTTACTTGTGGCATTAATTCTTTTTTAGGTAGATTTATTACATAGTTTTACACAAAAAACAAAAACAACACAATTGGAGCCAATTACACATTGCAGCAAATTCAATACAATTAAAGCCTACGATAGAAGTAAAAATAGATGAGAAGGTACATACCATACATATAACATTAACATTTCAGCCAATAATTCTCTGATCCAATGCCATCAAATAATCATCTACAATTTATTGTGATCACCCAAACACTACTATTGGTCTCGACGGACAATACGGCAAACAGAAGCAAAGAGAATACCAGTATACATAGGTGCCGAGCTGGTACATGTCTGTATTATGGTTCGACTTTAAACCCTCTACTTCACATTTATTTGGTACTTGCATGTACATGATTAGTGAACTAATGAAGTTGACAAAAAAAAAACAACCCATGAATTATAATAAAAATAAATAATATAAATTTAAAAAGGATAGTACTCACACAAACTTTTAGAAACAGCAGAAATAGAACAGCACCCAACAAACAGAGAAGAAATAATGCTAAATGAAGTCCCGTTATTATCTTGATATCCTTCACATCACCATCTATATTACAGGAGTTGGAGTCTGCAGTAGAAGCCACAACAGTAGGAGATCCTACACACAACACATTATAATAAGTTTTTGAATGATGATTAAACCATGGCATTAAGGAACTCATGATCAGCAATCTCAACTCTATAAAATAGATTTACACACAAAACAACATACA
>WLWI01005696.1_pt1 | contig 10357 bp, 9 predicted proteins | sample 6701501 | NCBI WGS metagenome assembly WLWI01 (sample SAMN12718690, study PRJNA515312) | sponge metagenome | isolation source: marine sponge | host: Mycale hentscheli | place: New Zealand: South Island, Marlborough, Capsize Point | collected 2014-11-01
ATGCCATCCATGATGCTTCTTTGACAAATCAGTATGTGGATGAGGTTGAGCAGTTTGTTTAAAACTGTGTAGAGCAGTGCGAGAGTAAAAGTAAAATTTTCCGCGCTTTTTGACACCATGGGGTCCTCTGTTAATTGGCACTTATTAGAGAGTAGACCACAATGTACAGAGCAACAAGTAGAATTCTTCCTAAAATCCACCACACACATAGCACATACACACGCACACAAACAATTAGCTGCAGTGTACATACTTAACTCGGTTCAATTAAAAAAACTAACAGATCAAAGTACATAGTAATATTATGCATTAACTCAGAATTTTTATGAAAACAAATTTGACTGAATTTCATTGAAAGTGTTAAAATAGTGTTAATTAAATGATTACACCTACCAACAATTGAATCACACCTCAACTTCAGGGTGAATTCCAAGTCTTAAATATTCAGTTCAGTTTGTCCAGTTCACACTCAAGTTTAAACTTCTTTTTAAATGTAGCACTATAGTGCTTCATGATCAAACTAAGAATTGATGGAAATGAGCATTATTAAGTCGAGAATATTTCTTCAATTTTATCGAATTTATCCGGTCAAAGAAACAATTACAACTGAATGTTGTGTGGTTATAATATAATAATAATAATAATAATAATAATAATAATAATAATAATAATAACAATAATAATAATAATAATAACTGACAAACAAACTGACAGACAACACAACAGACAAACCAAATGAAAGACTGACTTACAGACACACTAGCTTATACAAATGCATCAGAAATGGTTTGTCATATCCACTACCCAATAATTTACTATTTAGTAATCAGAATGAACACCTTAAAAATAAATAGGGAAAGAGAATAACTTCTTATGGTAACAGTAACAGGTATTCCCACCAACACTAGAATCCATAGTGATAGGTAAAATAAGCTAATATCACACCAATACATATGATCTTCTATTCCATATATATTAGCGTGTAATACTTTTCTGTTCTGTGACCAGTTCTGTGTGTGTGTGTATGTGTGTGTATGTGTGAACTAGCAGTACAGTACTTGAAAGAGTTGTCAGCTATGAAGATCTGCAATATTCTCTGATAGATAGCTGCATTTCTTTTCATAGAGTACAAAGTGAGAATACCATTCAACTTAAGCCAACACCTAAAACTTTATTAATGATTAAAAAAATTGAAGCCATTATTTATGAAAGTGGAAATCAGCATGTCAGTACTCGTGGCTGATCAACAATGACAAGAGAGCCAACATTTTATCCAATTTCATTATCCAAAATTATTGGAGGGGTGGCTGGCGCAGAGATTGTCAGTTGACACCAGGGTGATTAAGTCCCTGTACTCCTGCCAGATAAGAATTACTATTTCCTCCACTTGCCACCTTACTAGCTAACACACTGGATGCTAGCTAGAGAGAGAAAGACTCAAGAACGACTTCTTCAAAACTTGGATAAGAACTGAACAGTGAAAAAGAGATGAGTGCATATATAACTACCAGAGTTACATGCCCAACAGTAAACAGGTTAAAGAAAAAAGGTGATACCTGACTACAGGGTGGCCCTGCAGACAAGTCTGACAAGAAAATGAACTCATAACACACACCAGAGGTATGCATACATGATTAACACAAACATCTAAGTTCTAGGTGAAGTCTCTTGGACCTGTCCATTTATGTCCTCATCTTACTGCTAAAATGAGTGGACGAATGTAATCAGCTATGAATAAAACACACATAAAGCATTACATTTTTAAAATACCGTATCAATGTTCTTTTATTCATTAGATGTAGCTATTCTCTCCCTAAAAAAGAGATCTTTGAAAAAAAAAGAAGAAAATTCTGTTGGTCTGTTGAACATGATACTATAGCATAGCAGTACCCTTAACAGTATACATTTAACCGTATAAATACAGAATTGTCCTATGTATTGGGTATATTATTATGTGTGTGCACTTGATTGAAATAAAGGGAAGAGAAAGCATATTAAAAAGTATGCCATCATACTTTTAAAAATTCAAACAATTAAATTAACAACCAATAGCAAGCAAGTCTCAGGTGGTAAATTTATTCCCATTTGGTGAGTAGACAGAAGTTTACTGAGCAATGTGTGAAGCAGTTTGCTAATTCAACACTTCTTTGAAGGTGGAGCAGCAAAGAATATGGCAGACTTATCTTAGCAGGCACTTATCATGAAACTAACATACATTCCTAGTTGCAGTTTACTACTCTATATCAATTAGCTACTTGAAACTCAGAGGGAGGATACAGCACTAATGACGGTGAGGGGCCAAAATATATTTAGGTCAAAATTATGAATTTTAATATAATATGTAAAATGATTGGATATTCATTTATCAATGAAGAGCATACATCAGCATGCAGTTGTCCTATAAAAATGGTTGCCCAGGACCATTGTACATCACAATTTTTTCAATAAAATTGACTCGGATGGCCTGCCCCTGATACTTACAGCATGATAGAACTACATCATCTGAATGGGAGCAATTCGAAACAGTGGAGAAGGAGCATGATGAATGAATGCCTTTTCCGGGAAAATCTTCAACAGTAGAAATGGAAACTGGTCCTGAACCTTCCCTGTATCTAAATGCAGTCATAAAAGAATTTTATTTAATGCACAACAAAAAAACATCACAGCTAAGAACTGGTGCCAGTGTAGCATTCTGTCCTACTAGATTAGATCACATAAAACTTACCCCAGAGATTCCATGGTATATCATGGCTGACATAACCCATGTGAAGCCTAGTTTGCCCCAGAACAACTTATACACTGGTTGAATGAAGTAAGAGTTGTAGAAATGCGTCCATGCACAGTATTTGAAATGTTGTATTAAAGACGACCAAAGAGCCTGTTTCACATTTTTGTTTATCAACTGAAGATATCTAAGCAGTTTACTTTGTTATAAAGAAAGAAAAAGGTGTCTATTTTAACCCCTGTTTTTGCCATCACAAAAGATGTGTGCCCAGTGATGTTAAAGTGGGTGGGAGGTGAGGTGAGAATTTTTGCATCATAAAGACATTAATCCATGCCCCCTAAGTTCTAACTAAGGTTAACAAAAAACAAAACAAAGCAAACAACAACAACAGTTTAAAATACATGAAAAAAAAGGAAAAAAAAGAGATAACTATAAGCAACCTGTCACTAGCTAGATACCTTCACAGTAAGGACACAGCTCATGCATGACAACAATGGCTACCACTCATAGTGATCGCAACTTCACATTAAAAAAATGAAAACATCAAATAAAACAATTACCTCTTACAGTTATACCTCCCTGTCATCAACCATCATTACACACACACACACATACCATAACGAATCCCTTGAACAGCATACAATATGTGGACTATGATTTTAAATAATGTCTTCATTTAGTTAACACATCGTAGTTAAATATTTAAACAGGACATTTCAGTCCACTATATTCATTCTCTAATGAAAAATTACTCCAAACACTGGAAAAGCATGGACTCCAAAGAGTAGCAAAATATAAATAATGAGAACTATGAGAGACAAATAGACAGTTACGTATAAGCTGAACAATTAAAAAAATACGATTGAAATAAATAATTAAATAGGGGATTGAAAAAAGTTGGATGATGTTAAAAAAGTATTTAAAAAGATCAATTCAAAAGTTATAGTTCTGCTATCAGTGGCTGTTCATCGTTGCCAGTAACATCAAGATCAATTTCCCCTTCATTGTTTGAAGTTATATTTTCAAAGCCATCTTCATCTTTATCTACACTAGGCGTGACAGTTGTAGAACTCTGAACAGGCGGGTTAGGCTGGTTGGGCTGGTTGGGCTGCACTGTTTGCGTTGGTACAGTTGGAAAATATCCTGGTTCCGGTCCAGTCGTGTTGTTGATGATGGCACCAGAATTGCCTTGAGGATTGTACCGAACAGCTGTGGTAGTCCTAGGTGACTTGGTGTTGTTGGAGTGGTTTTGATGATAGACTACACCCCCTATTACTGCACAAAGCAGCACTCCTACGCAGATGCACGTACAGCAGACCAACAACCCAACACTCAAGCCCACAGATAGGGCTAACACTAATGCAGTCTTGCTGTCAGCTGTAAACATCACAAACAAACATGTAATGGTAATCATGGGCAGATCCAGCAGTAATAACAGGGAGGGAGGGGCCCCAAATTTATTAGGGCAAAACTTAAAACAAATCTATGAAAGATTTGGACAGTTTTTATGAATAAAGAGCATAAACTTGCATGGATTTTTCCTATGAACAAAATTGCCAGTATTGTCCCCTTGTAATTATAGTAAGCCTTGTTCGAAGGGGTTGGCCCTGGCCCCCTCACGCGCCCACCCCCTCCCCCCATCCTAACCTGTTGAAAAATTTTCAACAACGTATATTAGCATAATGTATATTAGCATTGTCAAAACATTTTCAAAACAACAATAACCTATCATAAACAAACATCACATTATTATGATAATAGCTATAGCTAGCTAATGGATTTCTTTAGTTTGTGACCCATAAAGCTAATAATTTTCTGTTGCCTATCTTTTCTGTCAAATAAAAAAAATTACAATAGAATTAAAACATGTTTTTGCAACCATTGCAAGTGAGACTTGAAAATAATGACAACAAGGCAGAGTGAATCCAATTGGAGTAACCAAACATTGGTCACTAAAGTTGTATGTTATAAAGAAATAATAAAGTAATTTGTGATTGGTACTCATGTGCAAGTTTTGAGTTAGCTAGCTACAATCAATTTAATGTACATTTTTGACACATCTGAGCAAGAATTAAAATAATGTGTTGCGTGTAGCAAATCAATTTGGTGGTACTGCTAAATATATACTCCCCCCAAAAATAGTGTGTTATCACCCCGGTCCCTGATGCCTATGTAAAACTTGTATCAGTATTGGCAAATCTTCATATAACTATGACTACTTTGAGGTAAACTTGTGCGTCGCTAGACTAAACTATAACTTTTAACACATAGGTGACAAAACTTCACGATTTCTGTAAAAAATATTGAAAATGCTCAAACACACACTTAAAGTGGTGGCACTCTGCTCTTCCCTTTACTGAATCCAGTTTGATGGTAACAATTATTGGAGAGCAATCAAAGCAAGTGAGACACTATTAGGGGTAACACGATCAAGATTTCGCAATGTGTATTTATTTTAATTTTTTTTTGTCTATATAGCTATTATTATGATACATGTGACATTTTTTTTTTTCGCCTGTGCCTCTACTTACATAAGTTGTGTAGTGTACAAAGGCATGCCTATGTGAGCAGAGATATCTAGCGTGGATTATTTCAGTTGTTTCAGACATGAACATTTAAATATTTGCTTGCCTTGTTAACCAACTATACATACTGTAAGACAGCTCTGCTAATCTAACAACTTTTACTGCGAGTATATACAGTTGGACAATTTCCACTTCTACTGCTCAACAATGTGTAACAGTGGATGTAGCTATGGCTGAGAAAGAAATTGTGAATGTGTAAGAGAGGAAAAAGAGCCAAAAACAAAAATACGACTATTACAGTATCTAAAATGGCAAGTACACTTTGACTACAGCATGCTGCTAAATTTCGACTTCAGTGTGGTGCTAAACTCACACTTGGGCTCAGGAAACAAGAGGTGAGAAACTAGAGCTCAAAGCTTTTTTGTTTACCTATTATTTAAATTGAAACATTTCTTGAAATGTAATGTTAGAAAATCTTAAGATATAATTAGACATCTCAATCTCCATTAGTACTGACTCATACCACTATATATCTATATAATACATGTTTATATATTTACATAATGCATACTTACAACACGACAGAACTACATCATTTGCATGGGAACAAGTTGTAGTAGTAGTAATGGAGCACGAATAATAACTGACTCTACTTCCACAGTTATTGAGTGCAGAAATCGAGACAGGTCCAGAACCTTCTGCGTATCTAAAGTCATAAATAGACAAATTGTGGTAGTTTGACCAGAATGGCTATGTCAAGTGTGTAAAAGAATTCCATGTGTATTCAACTTTATTTCCATTGCTTGCAAACGTAATTCCAATTCATGCACTCAGTTAACTTCTCAGCATTAACAAAAGCTACAGCCTCCTGCAAGAAATTGTTAGCTCACGTGATGAATGAGGGCAGTACTTAGTAAGTTCACACCTAAATCAACAGTTAATAGTAAGTAATCTCCAAATAAGAGCGTAACTGACAGACAGACAGACAGACAGACAGACAGACAGGCCAATTACTATAACCACCTCATGCATAGTCGCTGAGAGTTAAATTACAACTCATCGGTTAAATTTTTTCCAGGCAGATGATAGTAGAGTTACAAAAAATTCATGATTGCAGCCTAACAACAAACCACAAATATTAATTAAGATATTAATTTATTAATTTATTGTTTTGGTAATTACAAAGTTATAATATATATCATTGCTATGGAATCAGATTATAGAAATGATGAAATATATACATAATATATTTCATCATTTCAATATAGTCATAATGCATATTATTACAATATTTATTACATGAGTCAGAGTGTGATAATGGTGAAATATTACATAAGCAGGCTAATCTATTTTCATGAGCCAAATGGTGAATATAAAACCTGAGAGTGAAATATCTTGCCATATCGAAGATATCTTCACTGCAGTAGTTTGTACAAGCGTTGATGAGTCATGGCGGGTGTCAAGTTGGCGGTAAAACTCTGAATGTTGGTTTAGGGGTCCTGCACCTCCATTTTAAGTAACTGCTGTGACCTCGTTGGGTAGGCTAGAGAAGCTAGAGGAAGTTAGCTGTAAAAACTGTAAAAACGGGAGGGTGGGGGGGGGGGGGGGGGGGGGGATTGTGGGGTGGGGGGGGGGGGGGTGTGGGGGGGGGGGGAGGGGGGAGGAGGTAGATAGTGGCCTTTTATAAAGTATAGCTGTAAAAATATAGGTGCAGCAGGGTAGTGAGGTGGAGTACTGGCTAACCCTCAAACTTGCTTTGGGAGAACCACTGATTCCAAATTTAGAGTGTTATTTCTTCATTTACTGATCTTGACATTCCAGTCATTTTAATAACAATTATTGCTCAAAATTATAGTATCTATTTCTAGTAGCTATTATGTTTCCTTACTCAGCAAGTTTATAAGATACACTGAGTCACAAAGTTATAACTATAAAGCAGATTTGTTGGATCTGAAAATGGAATCATGGGTGGCTCTTGTGGGTGATTTCACAGGTGAAATACAAATAGAAAATATGTATTTAGCGTGTGTGATGAGCCAAGACTAAAAAATATAAAACAAGTATATCACAGCACAATGCACAAATGAGAATCATGAAAACAATTCAGTTTATTGTCAGCATCATTTTTTGAAGATGGGGCTGCTAGAAGATTGTCCCACAGAGTGATATTTAAGCCTTCCAAACTCCATACTTACTTAATGGACTAAAAAAACTGTAGCAGCTGTAATAGCTTCTGCATATGGCAGTAGAGTCAAGTAGTCTTTGGGAGTTTCCAGTAGCAGTTTCTGTGTTGGAGCTACCTAATACTCCACACACGGACACTCCAAACTAAGTTTCCTTTAGTGTGAAGTTCAGAATGCAGAAGATGGTTACATCCTCAGTGTTAAATCAAAGAATGGATTTGATGCAAATCAAGTGCTTGTACATCATTAAAAAACAACAACAAATTTATAAGTGTACTGCATGCAAGAAAACGTCATTGTTCCATATACGATAATAGGTATCCTTCTTCCAAAAGCTGCCACTGGTTATACTGAGGAATTGAGTATAAATAAACTAGTTGACACCTTTGTGATCACTTCACTTAAAAAAAAAAAGAAATATATCTTTGCAAGAACTGCATACAATTCCATTATTATTACTTTATTGTCCAGTGTACCTCGTCACCAAAAATTATTCAGAATAATTTCATTATTACTACTCCGTAAATGTATAAATAAATTAACAGTTTCAACTTACGTTAGTAACATGACCCTTTGGAACAAGTCCAAATTTTGTCACTATACTATAACATTCCATGAAGACTCGTCAGAGTCTAAATGTCTGAGAGTTGTGGACTAATACCATACGATTTTAATTTATTCATATATTTTTGCAAGGAGTTTATTCCAACTTAAGCTCAATTTCTGCCATTACTTTGACCAATCCAGGGATTACAATGAGTCAGGGTCAATTGAACTCAACTTAAACTCAATTTCTGCCATTACTTTGACCAATCCAGGGATTACAATGAGTCAGGGTCAATTGAACTACAAAGTGCTAAATTGGGGTTGCCAAAAAAAAAAAAAAAAAAGTGGCCAAAAATCTACAGCAGGGCATTTACCCCAGCTTCAGGATTACCTATGAGCCAAAAGAGAAAGAGAAACCTTGTCTACATAAACCTATCCATCTTCCAATGGGCCCAGTATTCTTTCAGCTGATGATTTTGTGAGGACCATATTAAGAATATACACTCCTTTTTCTCCAGAAGCCACAACCTTTCTGTTGATGATTTACCTCTAACCCAACAGTGTACAGTGTTTGCCAATTTATTACCACATCAACTTGTGCAGGCTCAGCATGGTGGCTCCCTAAGGAAAGCAAAATTCTTGACTGGATAGAAGTTTGTTCTACCCATGAAAGCGGTCAAATATCACATTAAGATCATTGTTAGATTGTTATACTGGTCATATTCTGCATTGGGGCTGCTACAGAAGTCGCTACACACAGGATAGAAGATTCCACTATCAAAACACTTGGCCAATAGAAAAACCAGGCATACAATATGCAGAGATGTTGAGCTTGTTCCCCTGATGAAATCATGCTCTAATCTTGTTTCTGTAATTGATTTACTTATGTTCTCATTGTCAATTGTATCAAATATGGTTAGATACTGGCTAGTTCAATGCATTCAGCATATAATATAGCTAAATACATCATATTTCGACATAAATAAATACAAAAAAAATCATGCATCAAAAGATATTACCATTTTTTATGCAAATGTATCTTTTATCCACTAAATGATGACGTTTGTGGAAATGTTCCTAATTGACAATGTACATGGAACATCACAACCTAGAGCATGCACACCCATGGTAGGAAGCAGCTGCCAAACATATTTATAAATTGCGGAAGATGTACGTTTTAGTGAGTTTTTTGTTTTTTGTTTTTTGTTTTTGAAGGCTGGAGTGATTCATTTATGACTACTACTTGATGGCATCGTGGCAGGGGCTGAGATTCAGCTATGAGCAGGAGCTGTTGTATCCCAAGACGCCCAGATAATTTCACTTTACTTACAATAGAACTTTTGGTAAAGAATTGTCAACAAAAGAAGCTACTATGGTGTAACATTTCTTGTAAATACCACTACTATGAAGCTACAATATTTACGAATTAATCTATCACATCCTAAAATTAAGCCATAAGCCACTAAACTCTTCTGTCTTACCGAACTTTGTCGTTCAATAACAGCCATCAGAATACCTATTACACACATCAAGCTTCCTCCAGAAAAATCTGCCAGCTTAAACAAAAAAAGTTAATTATAATAACGTACTATTCAAACAAGTAGCATTTATACCAGATTAATTGGTGGTTGTGGAGGCTCTTGCTTATTTCCAAGCATCTGCAAAACAATAATAATTAGTTTTGTCACATTGGTAAGCTAACTTTTATCTTGAATAATTGATACACAAAACGTTCTTAGTAGTTACAGGGTTTCATACAGGATTATTTTTCTGGGGGGGGGGGATACTTTTTTATTCCTACTTAGGATAGCGTGTGGCTAAATAGGCCACAGAGAGGAGAGGGTGGGGTCCTCAAGTTTTGGGGTGGGAGGGGGGTAATCCTAATATGAGCTGCTTTGTCCACTGTTAAACTTCAGAGGTATACGGGAATTTTTTCAGAAACATTTAAACTTTTGAACACATTCCTCGTCCTTCTTTGGAACAGCATCAGTTGAAAGATCTTTCAGCTACATATGAAGCTCATTAAGACCCATATCTGCAGCAGCATCACTGACTAAAACCTTCGTCAGCTCGTATGAATTGCTATTGAGGCCCTGAACTTTCAGTTGTAAACTTTGATGAAGTTCTAGAGATTTTCAAACAAAAAGTAGAAGAATTGTGCTTTGGTCTACATTTTTTAATAATAAAAAAAGAATTTTGCTCTGAGTTGCCATTTAAAAATATAATTAAAAAATTAGATTTCTTGGGGGAGGGGGAGGAAAACTTTCTCTGGGGGGGGGGGGGGGGGATTTCAAGGGCACCCCCCCCCCCCCTGAAACCCCTGGTTTTCTAAAATCTATTTGGAAAATTTGTTGAAAAAAATTTTAAATAATTTTAAA
>WLWI01005697.1_pt1 | contig 10357 bp, 6 predicted proteins | sample 6701501 | NCBI WGS metagenome assembly WLWI01 (sample SAMN12718690, study PRJNA515312) | sponge metagenome | isolation source: marine sponge | host: Mycale hentscheli | place: New Zealand: South Island, Marlborough, Capsize Point | collected 2014-11-01
AATGCCCGCATTTTACAGAGTCGGACCGTTTTTCGATATTTCGGTATAAAGAATCGCCTCGATATCGATAACGGTATTCCGATATTTACCGGTATGATCCTGAATATCGATATACCGCCCAGCTCTGTAAATAACGTACATATGAAAATATTGTAGTCATCAAACTATAGATGAATAATTTTTAACATCATAATACTTAGAGTAGACAATGTAGGTATTTAATTATTTATTTATATTGTAATATGTATCAAAATTGTCAATAGCATGTAAACAGTAACCATGGCAACAATATAATTTTTTATTTAATGAACATAGTGTGCAATTGACGTAAATATTATTTACTAAAAATACTAACAATTATAGACATGAGTAATGTTATACAAATTTAATACAGATAATGTATTTGTTTATTATTTTAGACTTTCCCATTAGAACTAGACTGGAGGCGTGGTCCTGACATGCCAGTGGCTATGAATGTATACATCCAATCAGTTAAGATATATGATACAGTGTACGTTGGAGGAGGATGGACTGGCAGAGATGAGGATAAGTACAGAGTGATGGCCTACAACACACTGTCCTGCCAGTGGTACACTCTACCTCCATACAGTTCCAGGGGTTTTACTATGACTACCATCAACAACAAACTAGTTGTGGTGGGAGGAAGAAATAGAAATAAATCTGGTAGCAGTGAACTAGGGGAGTGGCAGCCTGACAGCATCCGGTGGACACACCCCTTCACTTCTATGCCTACACCTCGCTGTTGGCCTTCAACTACTTCATATAAACATTGGCTGGTTGTGGCTGGTGGTTACCATGAAGATCGTTTACAAGCTAGTGTTGAGGTACTTGATGTATCCAACATGCAATGGTCCACTGGACAATCTACACCAACACCATGGAGGATGATGAAGTCTACTACAATAGCAGATACCTGGTACCTAATGGGGGGAGAGTGTGAGAGTCTGTTGGAGAGTAGTCCTGATGTCTATAGTGTATCTCTGGAGGCTCTTGTTTCACACTCCTCATCAGACAGTTCCAACATATGGAACAAACTACCTTCACTCAACTGTACAGAATCCTGTCCACTCAACATTGGAGGATCTCTATTGGCAGTCAGTGGTTCGGACATGAAGAGTAAGAAGCCAGTGTCCACCATCCAGCGCTATGTCCCTGAGACTAATACCTGGGTCCAGGCTGGACAAGTACCACATGCAGTATATAACTGTACCTGTATCATGACATCAGACAAGATCCATGTTATGGGAGGAGATGATGGGAATAGCGAACTTAAGAAATTGTTTACTTCTACTATTCACTAATTAATCTCTTTTTTATGGAATTGTTTTGTTCAAGTTAGCTATTGCAATTTAAAAGTTTTTTTTATGTTTACAGAATTATAAAAAAGCAAATAATTATAATATGTTCAAATTTGACCTAGTAGCTATAAACAAGGGAGGATTGAGCTGTATAGTAGCTAACAATGAATCCTCAATTATACAAAAGTGTATACATTACAAGGTAATCTATTCACCCAACATGTATAGTTTTTACTTGGAGTTACTTTGAATGGACTTGTTCAATTTACTTAGTCTTGTTATACTATTATTATGCACATGTCCAGCAACAGATTGTTTAAATTAAAACAAATAAATGCTTTGTTCAGATGTCACTATATTTTATTGTTTATCTAATTCCAGCTGGGACTTCATGCTCTCTCTCTCTAACATACCTCCCTACCAGCTTGTAGTTGAAGCAGTTGCGACCACATGCTGAACTATTTGACAGATTTGTAAAATAATGCACTGGAAAGTTCAAATATAAGAGGTAGTATAAACTTACCACTTTAGTGAACTCCAGTAGAGGCCTGGTATTATCTCCAGCATTAATTAATGCACTGTGTCTCTCTATACTCTACATGGCAAATTAGAGAGAAGACTATGATGAAGCTTTAAACTGCATATAAATTTATTATAATTTATGCTCAAGCACTGCATTATTCAGTATCTAGCAAAGTGTACTGTATAATAACAGTAAAACACAACTGTATACATTGAGTATTATTCAGTAATACATACCAAAGTGTCCATTATATCTTCATAATACATACCACTGTACACACTGATGAGTTTTATTCAGTAATATAATATGTGACAGGATCTGAGAAAACAGCTCAGATTAAAAATTACCATCATAAGTGAATTCTATACACCTAATAAATAATGCTGGACATTATATAACTTGTAAAAAAAAATTTGGAGCCAACTATATTCATGGCGAACATATAAATTTTTACTGTTTTCCCAGAGTTTTCTAAAGTACCACTTGGGCAAACCAAAGTATATTCTAGGATCACTTGGAAATGCAAATCTGAAAGAACTCGTAGTATCAAAATGATTATATCCATAGTATTTTGAAGACTAAAAGCAGCAATTCAAATAATATTTGAGATACATTTTCGTTTTTTTATTTAAAACCAAATGCTCAATGTTTCATCACTGGCACTCACCAGATCTGAATTCAGCACAAAAAATGGGTCTAGTAAAATTAATGAAAATAACTTTATATCCTAAAGCAAGGTTATTAGTGCTCTAGCCTGGATTACATGGGGGGAAGGGTGTGAGTTTGTGTCATAATGATGTCTATAGTGTATCTCTGGATGCTCTTGTTTCACACTACGTATCACACAGTTCTAACATATGGAACAAACTACCTTCATTGAACTGTATCTGGTCCTGTTTACTCAACAATGGTGGATCTCTAGTGGCAGTCGGAGGTTGGGACATGAAGAGTACGAAGCCATTATCCACCATCCAGTGCTATGTCCCTCAGACTTACCTGGGTCCAGGCTGCACAATTACCACATGCTGTAGGTGACTGTACTTATATCATAATGTCAGACAAGGTCCATGTTATGGGAGGACGTGATGGGAATAGCAAATTAAAGAAACTGCTTACTTCTACTATTCACTAATAAATATCTTGGATTTAATGGAATTACTTAGTACAAGTTAGCTATTATAATTTTCAATGTGGTTTCAATGGTTACTGTTTACATGTTTTCTAAGTAATAAAACATAGGGGGGAGTATTAGCTATTTCTTACAGTAATTAATCACCATAACTATTTGCAGAAGTTACTGTGGGGTGTATTGATACATGTCCCTAATCTTCACTTAGAAATGCTTCCAGTGCTTCATTTTCATGATCTATGGACATGTATGTGAAATGGTAGTATTAAGTAATAAACACAATCAAAACAAACACCTTAATAAAAGAAAAGGAAAAAAAACTGCCACACATGATGCATTTAATTATTTTGCTGTTGTAGTTTAAGTTTCATTTGGGTCTTACTTTGGTTGTCACACTTTGTAGCTCCATCATACCATTTAAAGAACTCTGTTCATGCTTTACACTTGAAATATATCCAGATTTCCTGTACTTTGGATGCTTCAGAAATAAATTAGTAGTTGTTATCTTTTCTGCACATGTTGTGTATCATCCATGATGTTTCCCTGTTTCAATCCTGTAGCTTCAGGACACATAAATCATGTACTGTATGCTAGCAATTCATAAATCATGTACTTATCACACACAACATGGCAGTCCAACTCTTCTAGATATGTGCTTTAGCTAGCAGGATAACAACTTTCTATGCATTTGTCAGTTACTACAGGACAGTCCACTTAACTCAACACCTGTATTAATCAGTACTGTTCATATAAACTGCACTTGTCCTATACTACTACAGGAAACTTCATAAACTCTAGACCTTTACTATTGCTATGCCTTGAAGGACTATCCCAATGACCTTGAGGGTGACGAGGGAGGCTTGCATGGCTGTGTTCTTCAACTACATTTGTCGATATTCCATGGTGGTGTAAAGAAACAAGATAGCTGGAGTAACCACAACAAAGCACTTGCCTTTAATTTGATCAAACACCACTGCCACAATCTTCCCTTGATTCCACCCAATTAATGGCTATACTGATGAGCACTACCAACTTTTTTAAAAGCATCAATTTTGAAGGGAATTTTAATAATAATAATAATATATAAACATAATAATAATAATAATAATTGTAATTATTATTATTGTCGTTGTAGTTGTGAATTGTTATTATATTATAAACCCTCAGCATGCATGCACCAGAGTTGTAATAGTGGGTTTGTCTGTCAGTCTGTCAGCATTCAATTTCATGAATGGCTGATCAGAAGTAACATTTAAAACAAGTCTAACTTGACACAGTAGAATAATTCCTCTTACTTTTATACTGAATTCCTTAATATAGAGCATTTAATATCACTATTTAATTTTCAATGAAAATCATGAAGGCCCCCTTAAAAAATGTTCAATGAATGGAGAAAACATGCTCTGCTGCAGCAGGAAAAAAAGTTCAATTATGAGAAACCTAACCAGACATTTGGAGTAAAAAGTGAATCAGGGAATTATAATATGAATGATGCACCTTCTTTCTATCTTCTCTGCAAATTCATAACACTGCATGAAAAGTGCTCATTGACAACCATAACAAAATGTTAAATTAGTGTATAATCAGTTGATAACCTCTACAGCCCTATCAACTTTTTGTCAACTCTAATTATCAGCGCAATTTACGGATTTAGTTAAGGTTGTCAATAGACTATTTTCAGGCAGTGTACGTAAGTTTGATCTGTGGAAGATTAATTCCGTAATACGTGCTTTCTGTGAAAAAAAAGTGAATAAAATGACCAATATCTATATTATAGTTCAGTGTAGAACATGAATCCAAGCAAGTTGTATTAATTTCATTTTTAGTACAAGCAGGATACAATCCTTCACGGGGTTATGAGACAGGGTGGTTCTCTTCAAGATTTCCAATTGGAAGATAACTGTAAATGATATAACCATTATTTTTAATGCCAGTCTTAGATATATATGACTGTCATCATTGAATAATGGTTACACTAGAAAGGATAAGGGAAAGGGGGAATGAATTAGCAGTTCTTCTTAGCCTGTGTAAGAAATTGTGTCCACACTGAGCCCAAAGTCAATCTAAACTTAATAAATTAGTAGATTACTGTAGCTAATTATATTCATTAAAATAGTTAAAATAATCCAATAGGTCTTTCTTGCTTGTTTGTTTTTATAAAAAATGCCACTATAATTATAAGTGAACCCAGACCGTACTCTCTCTCTACCAAGTCCATATTCTCAGTTACCCAGTTCATATACTAACTTTACCCAGTTCATACCCTAGCTTTATCCACTCACTCTCGCTTTACACAGTCCATACTCTCACTTTACCCAGTCCATTCTTGCTTTACCCAGTCTATACTCTCGCATTACCCAGTCCATACTCTCTCTTTACCCAGTCCATACTCTCTTTACCCAGTTCATACTCTCTCTTTACCCAGTCCATACTCTCGTTTTACCCAGTCCATTACTCTCTCTTTACCCAGTCCATACTCTCTCTTTACCCAGTCCATACTCTCTCTTTATCCAGTCCATACTCTCTCTTTACCCAGTCCATACTCTTACTTTTACCCCATCTATACTCACGCTTTACCCAGTTCATACTCTCACTTGATCAAGTTCATATTCCTGCTTTACCCAGTCCATACTACTCTCACTTTGCACAGTTCGTACTCACTCTTTACCCAGTCCATATTCTAGCTTTACCTAAACCATATTCTAGCTTTACCCAGTTCATACTCTTACTTCACCCATTTCATACTCTCTCTTTACCCCATTAATACTATAAACCAACTTTACCTATTCAAGTTTTAAGGAACCTATTTTAAAATTGCAAAAAACAGTTTTGACACCTCCAATTTTACAAAAATTCGAAATTTAAATTTTTTGTAAACAATAAGAACTCACAAAAGTTTGATGCAATGAAACTTTATTGGATAAGCGTTAAGACACCGGTTTAATTTTGCTCTTTTTCTGGCTTAAACAAATCTAAATTTTACATTTACTTCTCTAAAGCATAGCTACAAAATAAACCACAAATCATTTTATGATTTTAATAACTTGTTTAATGCACATTAACACATAATGCATTATTCTGAGACTTAAAAAAATTCTATGCAACTCCATCTGCAATGGAAAATAACAACACAACAAAAACAACAACAAATTTTCACTTTATAAGCTGGAAGCACTACACACGAACATGAATAAAGACCACAGTACAATAGTGTATAGCAGTAACTTGTGTTCACAAAGCTAATCAAAGGTATAAATATCTACACATCTAACAATGTCAAATTATCAAATTTTGGTGTGCTATTTCACGTAAATGTCTACTAAATAGAGAACAATATCTGAGTTGTTAGAGTCTCCATTATTGCAAAGTCGTAGTTCAATATTTTCAGTTGTATTCTGTGGAATTGTGGTTTGAAACCAGGGAGGATTGTTGAGTTCACAACAGGTACTATAGAGACCACATCCTTTTCCATCCCACAATGGATCACTTGTATAAGTAATTCCATGCGTAGTAGTTCCTGAACTTCCGGTATCACAGAAATAATTATTGCCAATAAATGACGGAACAGCATACTGCCAATTTCTTCTTGTGTCAGTGCAGGCACAGTTCCATTCATTCAGAGCAACAGGATCATTCTCACTATAAGCAGCAGCAAAAGTCCAAATATGCTGCCGAGATCCAGCTGCTCCATATGTTAGAGATATTCCATCAATATAGGGACTGTCAATGTTATTTTGTCCACCTCCAAGTGAGGGATAAAATGCATCTGTATTGGCTTTCTGATAGGCTCGTATTGTTCCACAAACTTCAGTATAGCCATTTGCTGGAACATTGAATGTAGTAGAATCACAAGAAAATCTATTGGTTAATTTTCTAGCACAGGCTCTCACAGGTGAAGAGACGTATTTGAGACTGGGTGGACAACTTTGACCATTTTGTGTCATATTAAAGTAAGCCACTCTCTTCCAGCCTGTGCCTCGACAGGAATGTGAATATATGTTGCTAATAGCCTGACGAATTTGATGTCTGGCAGCATTGCTACTGGCTTGTATGCTTAAGTTTGAAGGGCAATCATGTGGTCCTTCTTTTGAGACCACCACAGGAGATAATTTAACTGGAACAGTAGAGTTGAATACCTGAACACAGATGCATGGTAATGCATGAGCAACAAGTATGACCAAGTAAAAATTACGGAAATCCATTCTATTTAGAGGATATTTGTCTGCTGTAGTTACAAAAAGAATGTGTTAGTTAGTTAGTTAGACTTTAGGTCACTTATATACTCTACTGGTAAACAGAGGAGGGGGGGTTGAGGGGGCCAGGCTATCCCCTCTTCCTGCCTAGATTATTGAAAAGAAAAGAAAAAAATATGTACGAATGTATTATGGCTCCTCTCTGCTGCTAGTGCTAGATATGCCTACGATGTTTTTCTACTAACTCAAGATGAAGTTGCATAACTGCTGACCAACACAATTTAACATGAAAGTTTGTTGCTAGTACCAAGACATGCTCTTTATGATTATTTTGAAGATCTGTACCAAGTGTGTTTCTAATAACTCAAGATAAGGTTGCATAACTGCTGACCAACACAATTCATAATGAAAGTTGTTGCTAGTGCTAAAATATGCTCATGATGATTATTTTGAAGATCTGTACCAAGTGTGTTTCTAAGACAAAGTTGCATAACTGCTGACTGACACAATTCATCATGGCAGTTTCAGATTAAATAGGAAAATATATGCATTGAGTAGATATTTGTTTGATTGAATAGATGATCATGTAAGTGTACATAAGTATAGGTATGTGTTATAGCTAAATTGTGAATAAAAAGATATGCACACACACATTACACACATACAATTTGACAAATAAGGGATTGATGCATAGAATTGATATATTGAACAACGAATGAACAAAAGGATTGATGGTACAATGTCAAAATGTATTGTTAATGGGTTGTATGGTGGATGTTAGTATACATTATTATCAAGAAGGGCTAGATTTGCTCACTGAGGAACTAAATTGATGCATTGACAGTTGAACAAGCGAATTAAACAATAAAATGAACATAATGGGAGAGCGAGTAGTAATTGTGACCCCAGTCACTCTTCAACCATATTAAATTTCCTGTTGATCCATGGCAGACAGGTTTCTTGTTCCAGGAACTCCGACTCTATCTACACCCGCTAGTACTACTGTCTGGGGCGTAACTCCAGGCAAAGATAATTAAAACTGAACGACCAGCTATGGTATAAAACCTGAGGAGTAGAGAATATGAGCTTCACCCAGAATTAAATACAAGTCAACGTAGAATGTATTTTTAACATAATGGTAAAAATGGTAAAATACAATTAAAGTAAACAATTATATCTAAGTAACTAATGTGTTCGACGACGTATAGGCAAGTTTCGACGATCTTCGATAATACGCCCCTAGGAGTCCTTTTCACTGAGCCTTTTCATGTATTGCAGGCTGGCTACTGTGTGAAGCTTCTGTCTGATTTGATCCAGACAACTACACAGTCCATTATTTTTTTGCTAATATTATTGCACAGTTGGCATTCCTTTACTGTTATCTAAAATTTCAATGAGTATCTCCTGCAATAACTTTAGGATCCTATTTTGTGCTTGCTCTATTATTTAGTGTAATCAATGCTTAATAACTATGAAAAATGCTCAAACATTTTTCTGTGGCAATGGTCTTATAAGAATGGTGTAGTGTATCATGGATGAGTTAAGAAAAGTCAGTGCGAAAAAAGTGGAGACAGCAGTATGTGTAATAATTATGGAATAATTCAGTTGGTATAGAATTGTCAGTAGCAATAACTGCGTAAAAGTTCTAGCCTTATAACTTTTCCACTTGCCAGAAGTATAAAGTTGTGCACCCTCAAACCAGATATTCCATCACATTTGCAAGAAAACAAAAGGCAACGTACCAGCCCCATTATGACTGTTACTATACATTCTGTCAGGTTGGCACAGCTTCAGTGTGCTTCACATTGACAGCTCTTAGAAATAGACATTTTTGTGGGGGCTATAGCATCAGCAAATATTTCTTTGTCTTACACCCTTGGTGTTAAGCGCGTACATTGGTGAATAGTTCGTAATTTTGTGGGCAGTGAAGGAGGCTCAGCATGACAAGTACCAATCTACACTGGAGGAGGTGTGGCTCTCATGCAAATATTTTTGCGCTAGTTAACAAACACAAGTTTTAGCAATATCTAAAATATCTAAGTGTTCTTTTGTCTCTAAATAGTAGCTGCAGTAGCTATGAGTAATTCTGACTACAGGTTAATAATATCGGGAAAGCATGTGACCCAGTGTCACTCTGCCCTCCCAGTTTATGAACCTATGGAGATATCTTTTCTGTGAGGTACATGTAACACTCATGGTCACAAAAATATAGAGTAATGCTGACTAATACATGGTATGACTATATCTACAAACCATTATTTAGTGCAGATTAATTTTATACAAACAAGTATTAGCTACATAGACATGTTTGATTCTTTCATGAATAAACAATAAATTTATTTTTAAATGTTTTCCACCTTATTTAAAAGTAGACTATTTGGCTGAAATTGTAAACTCAGAGAGGAAACCCTTATACTATATAGTTTGCATGATATATTCATAATGGTTTTGATCAGCTTCAACAACCAATACACTTTTATTTTAAGCTAAACCAATGTTTTGACTTAATGTGGAAAGAAACTTTGCAAGAATTTGAGCATTCAGTAAAAGAAGTAATTGAGTTCAATAATTAAAAGAAAGTGAACAAAACGTTAATAAAGAAGCATTCTCCTCACTAAATTAATAATGCCAGTTAAGTTTTGTGATGACGTTGCCATTTTGAAACAAGCTGGTCATTATGACTTGTGTATTGACATAGTCATGCACAAGTCAATTACTATGAAAGTTTGTCACAAACTTTGTAGGAATAACATCATAGTCTATTTACTACTGTGGAAACTTTCCAACTATGACATGCACACATTGTTCATCAGACATGCTCACTAGATATTTGTGGGTGCAGATTCACACATACGGCAAATCTTGTGACTACCACTCTCTGCCTTACATACCACTCTCCAAAAACCTTGGGGGAAGGGGTAGGGGTAGAGGGTAGAGCTTATACTTAGCTTAAAGTTTGGGGGAAAACTGTCCCCTAGTCCACCTGATTCGAATGCTAGTAAACTAGTAGGCAAAGTTTAATGTATATGGATAAGACTTGTCGTCTGGCTGCCAGGTGTGATACATGACCATAATTATTTTGGACTATAATGATAATGCTTGATTGCACATGTAATTTGTGTTCTATTTTTTTTAGGAGAATAAGCTTACCAGACCAAAGTAATGAATAAACAACCAAACCACTTAGCTTGTT
>WLWI01005698.1_pt1 | contig 10355 bp, 6 predicted proteins | sample 6701501 | NCBI WGS metagenome assembly WLWI01 (sample SAMN12718690, study PRJNA515312) | sponge metagenome | isolation source: marine sponge | host: Mycale hentscheli | place: New Zealand: South Island, Marlborough, Capsize Point | collected 2014-11-01
GCCAAATGAAAATAGTGAGATACAAGGGCGATATTTTTCAACTAGAAAAAAACGAAAAATGGACACAAAACTAATAGAGAAGCCATCAAATAAGGAAGCACAATCTTGGGAACATGCTTTGCAATTGATAGACACCGATATTTGTGCTATATGCTTCAACGAAGACGATAACACAAACACTGAACGAGTCAATTGGGTATCATGTATTATTTGTTCTGTTTGGGTGCACAAAAGTTGTGCTAATATTCAGGACCAAAGTGACTTTATCTGTTGTTATTGCATCTAAATTCTCATCATTACACTAACATCATGTGTATTAATAACCTTTCTTATCAAAGTAAAGAACTGTTCAATAAAGGCTAGCTACTTCATATTCAGGCATTGTGTTACAGAAATAAAAAAATGTTGGCTTTGCTGTATCAGGTGATAGCAACGGAGCCTGGCTCCTAGGCTAAAACTGACTGTAGATCTGACAAAACTAAACCAGTACTTGTTGTAATACAATATATATAATACATAAGTGTGCCATATAATAATGTTATGAACTATAGTCCATAGTATTAGTTGAGATCTTTTATAGCTAACTAGATCTACAGTCAGTGTTTGCCTACGAGCATGTATAAGTACAAAGTATCATAATAATGAAGATGATAAAATGGTTACACTGCTTGTCAGGCCTTGTTTTACTGATCTGACTGTAAATTTACTACATAATTTACACTACAGTATACTCTTGTTCTGGAACAAAAAATGTACCACTTGAACAAGTTGTGGTCATTTACTTATGTTTTACTTATGTTTTACCAAGGCAGTGATATTTTTGTTCAAGAATAATATATTACTTCACAGTTTCCTGTCTAGTACACTACACATATTATTATGGTACACCACAGTAAAGCATAGGCCTGTCAAGCAGCGTATAGTGTCCTTGAGGATTCTCCACTTAAACTAATATTTGGATAACTTATGTGGACGATTCTTTAGTGTGGCATCATACAAAATGCAAATATTGACATTCACTATTCACCTGAACAGAAGAAAAATAAAGGTAGCTACATACAGTTTACCATTAAAAAAAACTGTAGAGTATTTGTTGCATTTTCTCGATGCATTGATACAGAAATATGGTACCACATGCACTGAAGACAAAATAAAGAGAAGAAAAACACGTACTAACAGGTAGCTATATAACCTATATAATTCTCACCATCATTACATTCTCTTAATGGAACCAAAATATGCTTAAAAATACAATAACTAAAGATATAGTACACCCAGAGTTCTCAAATAATGTATAAATGAATACCTCAAATTGATCTAGCTATAAGATAATTGTCCAAAACCAAAATATTATTCGAAAATGATAACTACAGAGATATGCTAATTGGGTAAAGGGTCTGGCTACGCCAGTCTAGGACATGTTGAAGTAATAGACATAAAAAATATGAATAAAAAATAGGTCTAGCATGCACTTAGTTCTCCCACTTACAAAAAGTGTGTGAGTCTCAAAAGTTGTGGGTTGTCATAGCTCGAGGCTAGTGATGGCTAAAGACAAGGGCTCAGGGTTCAATTCGCGGCAAGGACTGAGATTTTTCTCACAATTTTTCTTTGCTGTTCCTCCAAACAATTTGAAAGAGTTTTCCATTCTAGTTCATATCTTACCTTATTTAATTCCTCTTTAAAATTCAATAGTAATCTTATTTAAACTCCACTGTGTGGTCAACAAACGAATTAAGATAAAAAATTTTTTTTTAATTATTCCAATGTGGAGGCAAGCACCGTGAATACAAATGACATAGGATATATACTAACAGAATGACAAAAATTGATTTTTCTTTTTTGTTCTTAATTATTTATTGTTATTTAATTCATTATTAAACTATTTGTTGGTATTTATTTAATTGTTAAACTATTTATTGTTATTTACTTCCTGAATCGGTTCATTTTATTGCTGTCTTTCTCTGGTTGAACAAAAAAAACAACAATGTACTGAAATACACTTTATATTTTTTTAAAAAGTGAGGGGGCTTAGCCTCCCTTATCTACATTGCTCTGCGTTATGATATAGCTACACATTGCAACTCTTCTAAACTGTCACGCGATGTACACGGGCTACGCGTCTGACGATTCTTACCGATGCTAACTTCCTCTCCCTAGCCGCATGTCATACCAATTAAATCGTGCAGCCACATTTTAACGGCGACTAGCGAAGTTATGCATAGAGTTCTTTTTAGCTTTGGAGGGTTGGCAGCCTGTCTTGTAGGAATCCATGGCTACAATTGAATTGTTTGCAGTTTTGAGAATTACCACACTAGAAAAATATGGCTGTAATCAAGTTTTGGAACAATTTATGGATCACATACATTGTCTTGAATCGGTAAATCTTGCTCATCCTATTTTTTTTATTACCAATGCAGCATATTATTTATTACTATAGGAAGAGGGGGTTGATTTTTCTATCAATGGTCCACCTTACAAGTTTAGAGTAACGTTATCTCTAGTGCCAGCTGATAATTTAGCAATTCAATTTTTGGGTGTATACAAAGCTCTAAATGCTGCATTGAGAAAATGTCGACACTGTTTGGCTGTCAAGGAAACTATGGAATCTCAGGTGAACTTAATTATGCTATATTTTGTTTTTTGTGTTTCATTTTAAATATCTTGTTGTTTAGTTCATGTCCGAGGCTTTTCAGTCTAGAGATAGGTGACAGAGGGGTAGGAAGCTAGTAAAAAGTGGGGGTGCATGAATTTAGTACAAATGGTAGTTTTATTATGAAAACATTCACACAACTACTGTTACAAAATTAAAAAGAACCAAAGTGTCTATTTCTCTCTGTTTTACAACTAACAAATTGTTTGGCAATATCCTCTAAGTTCAGTTTATCAGCAATATCCTTGTGTATATGTAGAAGTAAGCAGCCGTTTCAAGACTGAAAATGTTCGTTCAGAAGTAGCTGAGGTAGCAGGAACAACTAGATAGATTCTCAAAAACTTTGTGTACCTCTGAAAATATTCTCTTGCAAGATGGGGTTTCATTCATGGCTTCACAAACAGTTTGAATCGATGTTACCTTGCGTACTCCTCCTTTCTTGGCCACATCTACAAGTAAAGGAAGCTGTTTCTTTAAGGCACTGAAGTCTAGGTCTGGGGCATAGCAAGATACTTCAAGCTTTTGCAAAGAATCATTGTAATTCTCTCCGTTTGCTGCTTTCATTATGACAGTTTCCAAGCATAGAACTTGTGGTAGGAGCTCTTTCTGTTCAAACCGATCATTTAATTCTCTCAAAAGTAAGTCACAAGCTTCGTAGTACAAGTGTCGATAGTAATCACGAGGTAATAAAAAGTGATGGGGCTCACTACCACTATCTATTCTTGTTGGAGGTCTTCTTTGGCGGGGAAGAACAGGCTCACCTATGTTAAGATCTTCAGCCATACCTACCACATCATCATAAAATTGATCAAATGACTCGGCTGTTCGTTGTCTTCTATAGAATGCTGCAGCCAAGTTAATTGATGATAAAGCCTCTTGTAGTGTAACATCTTTTCCTTGTAGACTCTTGGATACTTGCTCAGAGGCTGCAAAGAGAATGTAGCCAAGTTTAAGGCTAAACAGAATGCTAAACTTCTCCAATGAAGCCAATATTCCAGCAGCTTTGAGGCCATACTCATCATGTGTGGTACTGTTAATCTCACTCATTGTTTCTATCAGAATTGCATAGTCCTTTAGCACAGCTTCAATGGCAGAGGTCCGAGCTGTCCATCTTGTGGCACAAAGAGATTTAACTGTGACAACTGACTCAGAGTCAGCTTCAATCAATTTTTGATTGAATAAGTGTGATCTTTTAGGTGAGAACTTGATTAACTTTCCTAATTCTCGTACAGTATCAAGAGCATTTCTTAGCGAAACAATGTTCCTACCAGCATCCTGCAAACAAAGGTTCAGGGAATGACAGATGCAATGAACTGGCAAAGCTGCTTGATTTTCAACTCTTATCTGGGTTGCAACACCTTTCCTTTTGCCTTGCATATTAGCAGCTCCATCATAAGCTTGTCCTCTGCATAGCGACAAAGGCATATCACACCTGATCAGAAGATCTTTGATCACAGAAGTTATAGTGTCAGCAGTGGTATTTGGTAGCACAAAGAGGCCAATGGGGTCTTCATTAACTACATATTCATAATCTACCCACCTCAAAGACAAATTCAGTTGCTCTCCATTAGCTACATCAGTAGCCTCATCAGCAATTATTGCATACCAGCTGGGAGTAGTCTTCTTAATGTTGCCAAGCAAGGTCCTCAAGACTGACTGTCCCATGATAGCAATTAGTTCATTAATGATATCAGGAGACATGTATTTCTTCTCTTGGAGCCAACCAACGATCGTTGAATCAGATTCGACATGGAACATCATCAATAAAAGCTGCTTGAGATTACCTTGATGATCATCATTGTGACCACGAATAGCCAGACCTTGTCGCAGTAGATATCTCAAACAAAATAACTGAGTTACAAGAGACTTTCTTCTGCGTGCTTGTTGTTGACGTACCAGATCACTAAATAGCTGAGGTAGCGTAGGTTTTTTGATTGCATCCAATTTCATTGTGGCTTCTTGGTGGCAAAGACTGCCTTCATGATTATGGAACCTCTTTGTAGCTTTTCTCCAATTTTTGAAACCGTCTTCTATGAAGGCTGGACTACAATTCTTGCTGAAAATTTGCAACTTATTAAGAAAAATGTAACGGCAAGGTAAACAGAACACTTTACGTTTGGTTTGACAAACTGTCAGCCATGGGTAGTCTTCATACCATTCAGGGCGGAAATTACGCTGCTGATTACAAAGATTTTGTAGAGCCTTTTTGTTGGTCGGTTGGTAAGCATTAGAAAAATCACTACAGCAAACTGCAGTGCATTTAGTACTACTATCTACAGGCAAGCTTGCCCCAGATTCCTCAGACTCCCATGTTCTTGGTGTAATCTCGATATCTGAGCTCTCTTCTTCTGAGTCTGACATTAATTGTGAGCTTCTCTCAACCTCTATAGCTGGTTTTTTAGTAGATATACATTCAGCTAGTGTTAGTTGAGACTTGCGTTTAGTAGACATCTGAAAAATTCAAAAAAGTAGGTCTATCCTATTAAACGCCCACCAATGACAACATGCAACATTTAAAGCTGAAAACTGACCTACAAATGAAAAACTAGCATTTAAACAACCCATCTCACCTTTCCTATATAGTCCTGTGTGTCTGATTTCAGTGAGACTTCACAAGTAATAGTTATACTTACACTCTACTAGCCTGATCATAGATATTAATGAGCAGGTGAAAAAATTATTAAAAATTATTAAAAATTCTTATAAACAGAACGAATGCTTTGAAAAAGTGGGGGTGCAATGCACCCCCAACTAAAAAAGTAGGGGTGCACTTGCACCCCCTGTTCCTACCCCTCTGAGATCAACACATGCGAGCCATTGCTCAGCTTTAAATGGTGACCTTCATGATCACTTTGCTACGACATATGGTATTAACAGTGATTCAATATTAAACACTTCACAATTCTTTCACGTAACTGAAGGCCTTGTACCAGATATTATGCATGATTGCCTGGAGGGTTGTCTTCGTTATGAAGTGAAGGAATTATTAAAGAATTTCATGCAGTGTGGAATGATCTCTCTTCCTGTGTTAAATGATGCCATTCAGTGTTTTCCTTATCAAGGACCAGATGCAAAAAATATACCCAGCATAATTTCTTCGAGTACAATTTCTTCATCTGATCATGGATAAATTTACGATTCAAGCAAATGTATGTGATCCATAAATTGTTCCAAAACTTGTGAAGCTTTAATGCATCACACATATATACACACACTACAACAACAACAAAAAAAACACACTTATTATACAAACACACCACCACCCACATTATAGGCCACAAAACAATTTGAAACAAGACTATAGACAGATAATGTGTGTGTGTGTGTTCTGTTAGTATATTTATGTGTGCATATGTTCTGGGTCTATTCATGTGTGTGTGTTCTGTTAGTATATTATGTGTGCGTGTGTTCTGTTCATGTGTGTGTGTGTGTTCTGTTAGTCTATTTATGTGTGCGTGTATTCTGTTCGTCTATGTGTGTGTGTTCTGTTAGTCTATGTATGTGTGGTGTGTTCTGAAGGAATAACAATGGGGAAATATAAAAGAAAAAGTTAAGAAATAAAAAGGGAGTAAGAACGGATAGGAAAAATAAAGAGCAAGAAGAAAAAAAGCAACAGCACTCGGTTAACCAAAAATATAATGAATTTAAAAAATTAAATTCCAATTAGAGCCCACTGTAAGTGTAGATAACATGGTGAAACTGTTGTTTGTTAATAACCCTCGGTGTGCATGCACGAGAGGGTAATAGTAGTTGTCCTGTCTGTTTGTCTTTCTGTCTGTCTGTCACGCTCTGATTTTGGAGATTACAGACAATTAACCGTTTTCATTGCTCGAGCTATATTGATGCCCTATTAAGGGTACCCGCACATAGCAACGGACATTAATTTATTCCCCGCCAATACTCCACCATTTGATAATACGCGAGCAGAAACAATCGCGCAGTAGTAGCAGAAGTATACTTTGCGAAGTTGTGGTGTTTTAGTTCAGCTTCTTGTTGTCTCATATTAGTTTACAGGAACTCTCCATACGTCGTCTGAGCTCACACGGCAAGGTGCACCAGGCTGCCTCTCCTCCGGACTTTGCGCACATGAAACTCAAATTTCTGCGGAGCGAAGACTTCCCAAGCTGTGCAGATCTAATACCTTCACCTCTGGCTATCTCTAATAAACTGCTCTCTCTTCTGACTCTCTTATCATTGTTGTATTGATGTATGCATACCCTCCAACTTTTCCAAAGGAGCTTCAGGGACCATAGCCACGCCCACCACTAATTAACTAAATAAGTACGATTAAGGCTATTAAATAGGTGTAGCATTTAAATTATATTGGATTTTTGAAAGTTTAAAAAAATTTCTGTGGAAAAGAAGAATGAATTTTTTTCATTATCAAGTGCTTACTCAATCAGGACAGAGATATTGCATGGAACTTTATTCTAGTTCATCTAAGTTTTACGATAGTTGTATACAACTACCTCAAACCTTATAAGAAATTTACATTTGATGTATATCCAACATTATTCCCTACACTAAATGACTGTTCATTGTAATAGTAAATTGCTGTTGCTTTTGTTTATGTATTTATTTTATAGTCATTATTATACAAAGTGTGTTGTGCTAGCTAGAAAGTAGTAAATAACCACTACTTTATTACTGCTTTTACATTTAGAGCTACTCCCTATACCAGGGAATTGTTGAGGCCAGCTAAAATCAAAATGGCATTGCTTTCTGGCTCTTTTAAGCTTAGGAGGACCGCAATCGCTCATGTCAACCTCTACAATAACCGTGAATCTACTCCTGCATTTGTGATACTGACGATCTTTTCCCATTTCGCATAGAGACATCCTTTACCTTTTGCCGGTTAAAGTAACTTTCCGGGACAAATAGTAGGACCGGGGACAAAGTTAACAAATCTGGGACGGTCCCGGACATTTTGGGACGGTTGGAGCCTATGTGTATGTTTACTCTTGATATAGGCGAGCTCTTTTTAGAACCAATACAAACTAATTGAAAAAAAAATTGCTTGCGTAACTAGTAGTATGAGAAATGGGGGTGGGGCTATTTCTTAAGAATTGCGAGTGGAATTAAAGTTCCAAATTTTGTATGAATTTTTCTTGGAATCTAATAATGAGAACGACACAAAATTTTTATACACGGGTAAACCAAAAAAATAATAAACTGCACCACAACGAGTATTTTTCCATATCTTATCAATAGAAAAAATTGCGAATATATCATAAAGTAATATTGAAATGGATAATAACTCGTTATCATGCAGTAGAGTATCGGCTCGGTTAGTAGTGCACCAAATTGCGGAGCTCCAACTTACCGCACCGCTCCAAAAAAGTGCTACAAAGTTGTATAACCGGGCCCGATATTTCCTCCAGATTCGCTCTAAAATTCGTGAGCGGCTCCTTTGGCAGGTACTTTGTCCTTGTGTTGTAGTGGAGAAGCCCCTGTAATTATACAATAGTAGTAATCGTGCATAGCAACCATCAACAAAAAATTGCGTAGGCGGCGGGCACCCTTAAAATAGTAAATAATAAATTATTCTTTCAGTCTGAGGTTATTTTGTAATAGCTGGCTATGTAGCTAGTAGAGCTGAGGGTTTGCACCTTTGGTGCTTCATTATTATTATAATTATTATTATAGCCTTTCCTGACAGTGATAATGATGGCATGCCACAGCCACCTGCATGTAAGCATACAAAATCTTTAAAAACCAACAGCTCTGGATCATCGTCATATGATGCCCATTCTGTAGAATCCTCAGAAGCCAAAGACGAGTACACACTGGTGTCCATAAAAAAATCACAGGAAGACTCTAGCAAGCCTTTGCCGGATCCTTTTCCCTTACCAATTCATTATCGACCAGGTGTTGAAGCATGCCTCAAGCAAGGGCGAATGACCACAACAGCAAAGGCCGCCTACTTTTCAGCAATTGCAGGTGCTATGTTTCAGTTCAAACGATTCCCAAGTCGGGATGAAAAGGTTAGTGTAGCCAAACAAATTGTGGCTAAATACCCCTTTCTTGGTATAAGTTGAAAACTTGTTAATATACATCTGACCTCATTTGTATTTCATGCACAGGGTGGAATTGTCCAAACCATTGAGGACAGGTTTAAAGATTTGCGGCGAAATCGTACCAGGGCCACGTCCAAGAAGGCACTTTCTGAGAAGCCACCATCCTATAAGAATGTACGAAAACCAGATGCATACTCACTACCCGATTTCCTCGAGGGTGAAGATGAAGTTTCGTTTGGAAGGCACAACAGAGTGCTAAAAAGTGAGTGGTCTAAGTCCAGTCGAAATGCTGTAATGGTGGAGCAGCTCATGGATAGGACATTTCCAATGCGACGGAAAGATATTTTGGAGACGCAAACAGATGTGCGTACCACCTTCAAGCTGTATCCATTTCTACAAGACCCCACACAGGTTTACACACATTCACAGTGTACTTTTTTGGGTTGAGCTTAGCTGCAACGGGCACGTGAAGTTATGCGTATAGTGCTTCCAGCTTAAGAGTAAACCAGTGCTATTACAGATCATATATCACCTAATAATTGAAGCTTAACTTTCAGTTAGATTGGGGTGAAAACTTGTATTAACCATTTTATGTGTACTAGTCCAGTCCGTTCATCATTTTACCGTGACAAAATGGATAATAGCGTAATAATTTTTCAGTGATTCTTACAACCATGTGTTACAAATTTGGAAGGGTAGCCAAAATAATTATGAATTATATTTAGTGTTATTGATCTTTAAATTTTCCTGGCACCCTTTAGATGGGTTCGCGGTACTCACGAAAATTAAAATTCACGCTCCCCATAGGAATTGTATGGCGAAAAATAAAAACGCATTTTATTTATTTATTTTTTTAATCATATCATCAAAAAGATGACTACAATATTATTATTCAGTTGAGGTTGTATAACATAATTATGAAGAATCAGTTATATGAAGAATAATCAGGTAACAGCTACTCACAATCCCCCCTACAGTAACACACGCAGTGCATGCAAGCCCCGCAGATTTGCAACGACATTTTATGGAGCAGTATGGACTTGTCTTACAACCACATTTCAACAGTTCCCTGCTAGCCTTAGCTGCCTTTGGTAGACAAGTCCAAATAGGCTTCCATGAATGGTCTTCATTTTTCATCCATATCTTGCAGGTGATGGCACATTCTGCAGTTTTTGAAGACCTTTACTCCATACACTACACTGGTAAAGTGCCCGGTTACAATGTTGGAGCAAAGCAGCCTAAAAAAATTAAATACGGTATAATAATTCACAGTTTGACATATAATACATGAACCTGCATAAAAAGGTATTAAGGGTGCAGTACCACTTGAAACCGCAGCGCTAAACCGCAGATGGAGGAGTCATGCTATGTATTTATTTCTCGTTGTCTGTTCAATGTACGCTTACTTTGTTGTTGCAGTTGAAACAGACAGGAGATATACTAAGGCTATGTTAATAGATTCATCAAATTAGTTTGTGGTTTTGTGTTTACATGTGTGATAGGTGGCACCTTGAAGTGGCTGGATTTTATCATAGATTGAATGACGATCCAGTCACGACAAGGTAGAAAATAATGACGACAAAATAAAATGGCGATAATGTATTAGAGTCTATGGGAGAAGTCTGGTTTGAAGTTTCTGAGGAACCTTGTGGTGCTGTGTTTGTATTAACCTATATTTTAAGTGACAA
>WLWI01005700.1_pt1 | contig 10353 bp, 3 predicted proteins | sample 6701501 | NCBI WGS metagenome assembly WLWI01 (sample SAMN12718690, study PRJNA515312) | sponge metagenome | isolation source: marine sponge | host: Mycale hentscheli | place: New Zealand: South Island, Marlborough, Capsize Point | collected 2014-11-01
TTCCATCGTTTCCATGTAAGCTTTGTGAATGTCCTTTAGTTCCTCCACTGCAGTTTTGGCAAGCTCTATACGTTTGCTGAACTCGCTTATTATTATTGCAGTGAAGGCATCTTTTCTGAACCTCATTGCATGATTGATGACTTTTGTCGTCTTTGTCTTGGCGTGAGCTCTTGAGCAGTTTCAGTTGCCATCTGTTTTGTAATGTTGAGAATAATTTGGAGAATTTCTACGGAAGGTTCACTTCCAATTTGACTGTTGCACAGAGTTTCAACGGTGATGATCGATATTCTTGCTGTTTCTTCTATTGCTAGTTTCGAGGACCACGTAAAAGTTTATATTAAGCAGAAATGTTAGTGATAGAAGAAAGTCATATTTAAAAAAAATAACATATGTACAACTCGGCAATGGAATGGTGTATGGAACAAGTTTATTTAGTGAGGCTAGCTAGAATGACTCAGCATGACAAAGCAAAACAAAACAAGAAAGAGTGTTAATTAATTAGTGTCAAAGTTTAATGTGTGTATAGTGTTTGTTTGTGCAGTGACAGCACCAGAGTTCATTGTTGTTCAGAGACCTGAAAATGGTGTTCAGGGGTCGTAAATCCCTGAGCTGGAGGTTGGTATGGGATCGAAGGACCAGAGCTCACCATAAGGTACACCCAGCTTCAGCAAGTTGATGCCCCGCAGTTAGTGTGTGGCGAGCAACCAGATACTATGCTGGCATGGTAGGACTCAACCACAGCAACAAGCCATTCTCATTTGCCAATTGCTTGAAGATCAATTAACATCATACACTTTATAGATTTTCTTATATTAATTTATTATGAATGATGTTATGCTTTTAGCTGGGCTTTCAGAAGGAATTAAAGAAGGTGTTTATAAGCAACGTGAACAAGGTAATTTTGAGTTATACAATATATTGTAGTAGATCCAGTAGTATTCAATACTTATTTAATTAGTCACAATGTGATTATTATGAAATATTTCGTGAGCTAAATGTGAGTGAATAAAGCCTGAGAATGTATTAAATTATTTATACTATAATAGATATCTTCACTGCAGTAGTTTGTGCTAGGGCTGGTAACTCATTGTGTAAAGTTGGCGTAACTTTTATTTCATAGCAGCTTCCCACAGCCCCAGCTGATATTTTAGCAGCTACTCTGACCTGGTTGGGTAGGCTTCCTTAGTGGAATGTAGCTGTCAAAACACTAATAGACCTGGTAATCTTGGCTGGTTGCTATAACTACACAGTAGTGAGCTTGTACAATACAGCATGTGATGTTGTGAAATATTTCACTGGTCATATACCTTAAACTTCTATAGCGAAGATATCTAGCCTTTAGTGCTTAATTACTTGTTAGCATTTATGCAAATATTTACCAAGAACAGAACGATTCTAGCTGTTTGTTATGACTGTTTGTTTGCTGGGGGCATGTGTCCACTTTTACATTGGATGTGATACTGTGACTTTCTTTATCAGGTCACTGAGTTCTGACCTAGCTAGATGGCCACCAAGACTTACTTTGCTTGTTTAGTAGCCATCAGTGTAGTACCTCCAGATATCATATGTTCTCATTGAGTGAGTCAGATTGTGTGTCAAATCACATTGTAGATACAGATCACAAGGACCTCTGAGGAGGAGTTTGGCAAGAATAGGAAATACCACATTAGGGTATAATTAGGTGTACAATAATGTGTAACATTATACAATGTTACAAATAATATTATATTGTTCAATTTATATTATATGACTCTTGTATGTAGCAATACAAGCAAGACTTCATGGAGCAGGTAATTTGTGATTTAGTATAAATATGTGTAGTGTTAATTGTTGTTGTGCTTCAACACAAATAATGAGCAAACTTGCTTTTGTTTTTAATTGAATCAGTAGTGGTGATATATTCAGCTTGCAAGTTGAGCAATTTCATATGGAAACCTGTACACTCAATCCCCTCTTTTCTGGGCACCTTGGGACTTGAGGGTTCCCATGTCTCAGAAATGCCCGTTACTCAGAGAAGATATAGTTCTCTGCAACTATGTACATGTTGAACCAACTTTTTTCAATAAGTTTCAGCCTTTTTCAAGCTTAAGCACAGTCCTCTTTCGCTTGCAACTCTCAATAGCCTTCTTTGCAACTGTCTTGAACTAGTAATAACCAACTTGAGCTGCCATGATTCGTAATGGTCATCAAATTAGCGAAGGCATGAGGTAATAATCGTTTAATTGAGTGGTTAACTTGTGCCCAGATGTGCCCTTAATAGAGACGTCCAGATAAGAGAGGATAGAGTGTATGTGGGTTTAATATTGCACTTCTAATGAAGTTAGAAACAGTAGTCCCATCACCTCAAAGCCAGCCACACCTGTTCCTTCACAGTCACTAAGAGCATTATTGGTAATTACTATGTCATCATATTATTCAGTAGAATGATGTATAGTAACTGATATGTGGAGAAGTACCCATGGTGTTGTTTTCGTATTGTTGTACAGATAGTTATATGGCAAATGGTTGAACAGATGAATAACATAGGAGGTCCTTAGTGATAGACAGCAGTGTTGTAGTGGTAGTTTAGAGAATGGGTTAATGGAGGTATGTTTATAATGTAAGGATTACGAATACACTTATAAGTCATTTTTTAGTTGTTCATTGTTTGTTATGAGTGGGCAGAGCTATTATTGTGCGAGCTTCATGGGTAATGTTAATAAGTCAGACGGAAATGAAGGACATGGTGTAAGATGCTTATTTAAGCAGGAATTTGCTAGTTATTAATTCGTCGCCAGTCTGGGGTACATTTGCATAATGTTTTAAAGTTGGAGCAATGATATTACAGGATTTAATAACGTATAAGTATAGGTTATACCATGGTGTGGAAATCGGTACTGAATTTACACAACTGAAAGCCAAAGGCCAAAGCATAGTGTAAATTCCGCATTAACCAAATGGAGTGGTGTAACCGACTTGTTCATAGCTTAAGGCTATAGGAAATGCACAAAAACGTATTTTGATTGGATGGTTTACTTACTCACCTTCCAGGAGTTCAGTATGAAATATGTATATTCAACGTGAATTGAGTAACCATATTGGACAATTTGATGTACCATAGTAAAACTCAATAATTAAGTTTTGTAGTTTAAGGTATGGGTTAGTGGAGGTTTGAAGAAAGAAATACATACCAACTTGTCTTAATTTAAAATTTGTTTATTGTCATGGTGATGTGCTGGGGTCGCGGAAGCAAATTTACTTAGATTGGGCAAATATGACCCAATGGCAATATTATGTGCTTGTATTAATGATAAAAAATGATTTATTATTTTCAGCTAGAATTTGTATAAAATCGTCCAAACTAAAATAAATATAATATCGGGGAAAAAACTATTTGAAAGTTACCAAATTTCAGTTACAACTGTACACTGTAACAATAACTAAAATCGGAAAAATTCTAGAATAACAAACTGTAAAAGAATTATAATTAAAACTAATCTTCTTTTTAATATTACATGAAATTTGACTGGCACACTATCAAGCCAGCATCTCCTTTAGTCAAACCAATAATTGTTGAAATCACGGATTGCTACTGCATAGTCAGCAGTATTATATTAGTTGGCGGAGTCAGCATTTTACCGCCATCGGTATAAGCTAAAGCAGTAGTAACTGTCAACTCTGCACAGAAAAGTTGGTGACACTTGTGCAAAGTTAATGTTTTAGGTAAGTCTTTAGGGTATAATAAAGCACTTTATTACACTCATCAGTGATATGGCAGAATATTTCACTCTCAGGCTTTATTTTCACTCGCGTCGGGCTCGTGATAATAGCTTAATCTGCTCGTGAAATATTTCACTATATCACAATCTGACTCATAATAACAAGTACTATTATTATAATGATGCTTTTATAATTCTTATTAGGACAAAATCCCAGAGCAGGATCGGAAGGAGTACAACATCAAGGTATATTTATAATTGCATTTATGAATAAGCAAATTGCTTCAATTAATACAACAATGCTAATTATATTGATTTACATTTTGAAAAGAATATTTTCAAAGTGTCATGGTTACTTTCTTGTACTGGATATATTCATTGTCTTCTACATGTGAAAATTTTCTCACATTAATAGCTACAGCATTATGTTTCTTTGGCAATTGAACCAGTGATGTACCTCAGAACATTATGGGGAACTTCCATTGTGCACAGTAGCTAATTGTAGCAACAACATCTACATTTAGATCTTAAATCTGATAAATTTTGACATTACAATATCTGTGCGCAAATTTAACTAAAGGATCAAATGTCAAGTTTTCCAAAAGTTAGTTTGTAGCTCCAGCTTCCTTAGTTTTTTTAGGATTGCACAATTCAGGTGATAATTCTTAAAAGTATCTACGATTATGTAGCCATAAACCATTAACTTTAGCTGACAATTGCAGTTTCCTGTTAAACAACAATGTTACATTTTGGGGGCTCAGCCACCCTACCAAAACTTGGGGTACTCCAGCTCCTGCTGATCCAACCACTTTAGCATCCTAAGTATTGACTTTACCGCTAACTTAACAAAATTAACACAGAATATTAAATCGAGCTGCTCTTATTATGTTTAGTAGTAGGCTGTGGAGTAAGGAGCATCCTGAGTAATGGTAAATGGTAGTCTCAGTTCAATAATAGAAAGTGGTGCTGGTTCTGAATTTTTTTTGTAGCTTTTACCGATTGAGAAACTAACTAGGTCAACATTACAAGCTTTAGAAGTATTATATAGGAAGAATTAGATTTCAATATAGTTTGTAGATGATATGGGAAATTATTTTTTTTCGAAATTAAACTTTGTGCTTATTTTTTAAATCACAAGATGGTTTTGTGGTCTTCTTTCAAGATTTTCTTAAATATTTTATTTATAATAGTACAAAGCGTATGTTTCCCATTAAAAATGTATGGGAAAAATTGCTGTTCATTTGAAATTACACAGGGAAAGTGAAATGGCACATAACTAATTGAAATATCTTGGTTACTAAGTGGAAACTAAGTGAAATACCACGTAGCTAAGTGAAATGGTATGGGTAAGTGTGCATGCATGCAGCATTAACCTTGGAAAAGTACAGTTTGAGTAGTTTTTAGTTGGACTCTACCCGTATTAGACGGAAACTTTTTCAACTGATTAGGAGGGGCTGTACGTTGAAATTGAAGTTCCTACAGAGGTTAATCCTGAAATAAGGAGATAGTGTGTGAACAATACAGTGTAGCTACAAATACAATAGCAAATGACTTTTAAAAAGCTGGCCTAGTATTAGCGATTGATATCACCGGTAACCTGTGCTATTAGGGATCAATAGTACGGTTACCCGTGCTTGCTCATACCAATGTAGTGAAGACCATTCTCATTTTGCATGAGTTTTATGCAAGAAAAGTATTAATTGAGCCAGTCAGCACACCTGTTTATAATTACACCGTAGATTTTGAAGTTGCAGTGGGTTCAGATTAAAGAGTAGAGTGATGTAGTATTTTCTTTATTTGTCAATCCATCACTTAAGTTGTGCGAGAGCTAGGAATAAATAATTGGATGAATATGTTTCTTATGTTTGTCATTTGATTTTGAGGACTGTACTATAATGACACCTACATGTCTTCAAATAATATATCAGTTAAAATACCAAATCACAGTGCAATGTGTACTACTGTGCATGCAATGTACATGTATTATATACATATATATATAGCTATATTATATATATAAATTGAAAAAAATTAATTGCTATGTTCTGTAGTTAGAGTTACACCTGAGGAAGGAGAAATACTGAAACATTTTATAAGTGGAGGTATTATTCTCATTTTTGTTATTAATATGTGTATTATTTAATTTGAAAGAGTAAGAACCACAATTTTGTTCAAAATTGTAATACATACTAATTTTTGAAGTGTCTATTCAATATATTATGACGATTTTAACCAGATAAATATAGCATTACTATGTAGAGTAGGTAGATTATTGTTATTATTATTATTATTATCTTTTACTAGTGATGTGCTTGAGCACAAATGGCGAGCAAGCCTAAAACTGCACTATTGTTATATGGTAATTTTACCTTCCAACTTAAACTACCTAAAATTAAGGTCGAGTATTATTATTACATATGGTAAGGGGGTTTCAATGCCATAGTAACAACTTGCCGCAACTGTTAGAATTGAAAAAAACAAACAATTCACACTAACGCAAAATAACTGGAAATGCCTACACAAGACTTACCTTGGTGGTTAATTTAGTGGACAATGAATTTTCATGTAAATACTGTTGTGAAGGGCTTATAACCATAACAAAAACTTACTAACAGAAATGGAACTCCGGTAATTGTTATGTTTTAACTACACCCACAAAAGAATTCAAAATTGTAAACAATTCAATTTCTAGGGTGATACGGGTAATGATCAATAAACCAGAGGATTCCGTTGAATGGAGTTTGGAATGGGGTCGACCACCAAACTAACACAAAAACACCCGGGTAAAGGTACAAAATGACATCTGTCTGTCTAAACATTAATGATATCTCTGATTTTCAATTGTGTTAACCCAGATAGTGTCTCGCCCACTTTACTCGCTCGCCAAATAAACCTATGACCAAAAACGTACATATTCATGAATAATTCATGAGCTAATGCGCTAGAACGCGCAGACACACAGTACTCTTGAACTCACGCTGAATTTCCAGATAAACCTAGAGCATAAGGCGGGTAGAATAGACGAGGATAGGTGGCATAGGCACAAAAAAGGAAGGCTAAGTGCGAAAGAGAAGACAAAAATTTGTAAATTAGCCTGTGGAATTGACGAGGAAAGGTAGTAAAAGAGGAAAGTGTAAAAGAGGAAAGTGTAGTAAAAAGAAGGTGAAAGTATAAAAGAGAAGGCCAAAGGGAGCACTCAATATTGTACTAAAAAGCAGGTGGAATTGTATTGTTGAGTAAAGGTGGCATAAGTCTCAAAAAGAAAGGTGAAAGTAGAAAAAGAAGGCAAAAGTTTCAGAATGCCTAAGTCCACAATCATGATAGAAGGACAGAAAAGTACAGAAGCAGGAGAAACAGACAAAGGAGGAGAAAGGACTCTATGGGGCTGGAGCAAGCAGCAGGGGAGCAGCCACGCCCCAGCAAGGAGCAGCCATGCCCCAAGGTGGAGCAGCCATGCCATGAAGGAGGAGCCTGAGCAGAGGAGAGCCTGCAGGAAAAAAAGTGAATGTCACTGACAGGTCACGGACATAACATCATAACATTCAGCAAAGTAGTGTGCGTCACCAGGAACATTTATCATTGTGTCATTTTGTGTGCATGTGGTGCCGTGTGCAAAGGCACTGCATGCAATGGTACTTTATAAGCAGTTGTGCATTTATTCGAATTTTAGTTCTGTCACTGTCATGCTTTTCTTAATTACAGCTAAGACGTAAAACTCTTGGGACTGGGTAAAGGGACACCAGGACGAGTTTCACTTAGCTATCGTCCTGGAGCAGGTCTGACTAGAACCTGGTTGCAGAAAACAAACCCAAACAAACATTTTCCCAATCCCATTGCCCCATAACTGGTGGCAGTGGTTTCAGAATCGTACCTACCGTTTTACGCTACCTGAGAAGAAGGAAGCCACCTGAGAAGAAGGAAGCCACCCGAGGCGAATGCCCCGCAACTGGGAGAAACGAAGCAGCTCTGCCAACAGTATCTCGTCATCTCTCTATTGGAGTGATTGAAGTGGTTTAAGGGAGTTCTCAACTTGAACACACTAGTGTACTATTATTTGCGTGTTTGTGTAGGTCTCCTGTGTGGCTGGTCTTGGTGCCTGGATTGGATGTCTGGGATAGACACGGTCAGGAGATCAGAGAGACTGCTAAAGAACAGAGGAGGATGATCACAAAGTGTGGATAGCCCTAGGTCCTCGAGCAGAGGTTTGGACAGGGTGTCTGCTGTACAATAGAACCTCCCTTATCCGGAAAGTTATGGGCACCTCCCTCTACTGGGCAGCTGCTATGTACCTTGTGGTTAGGTAAAGTATCCCAACTAGCAAATTTGACAGCTGCTTTTGAATGGGCAGTTCAGCTGGCAGCACTATTTTGAATGAAGTTCAGCTTGCAGCACTTTTCTAAATATGGCATCCAAGAGAAAGCGAAATGTTGTAACACTTGAAAAGAAACTGGACATTATTGAAGAACTAAAGAAAGGGAAATCACAGAGGTTATTTTCTGAAATACATAGCATCCCAAAGTCTACGATTGCAGATATTTGGAAGAACAGAGAGAAGATAGTGAAGCATGTTGTATCTTCCAGTGATCACCCAAATTTTGCAAAAAGAAGGTGTATAGTGAGAGAGGCTCATTATGACAAACTAGACAGAGCCTGTTACCTCTGGTTTCTGCAGCAGCGACCTAAAGGTGCTCCCATCTCGGGTCCAATAGTGCAAGAGAAAGCATTACAGCTGTTCCATGCTCTTTATCCTGATGATGATTCTGGCTCATTCAAAGCTAGCTGTGGTTGGCTTCAAAAGTTTAACCAACGTAATGGCACAAGAGCACTCTCACTTCAGGGAGAATCATTATCAGTAGACCTTTCAAGCATTGAAAATTTTCGTTCATTTCTTTTCAGTGAAATTGAAAAGGGAAGTTACACCTTGAATCACCTTTTCAATGCAGATGAGACTGGTTTGTAGTGGAAGTTAATGCCTTCTAGGTCTTTGGTTCACTGTGGGGAAAAACAAGCTAAAAACTTTAAAAAATCAAAATAGGGTCACTTTGCTTGCATGTGCCAATGCCACTGGAAACTTCAAGCTACCATTGACTTTCATTCATAAAAGTACTAAACCCAGGCGTTTCAAAAGCATTGACATGAGCAAACTTCCAGTCCATTATTTCCCCCAGTCTAAAAGCATGGATGAATGCCAACATTTTTGAAAAATGGTTTCATAGCTATTTTGTTCCAAATGTGAAGGACTACTGCAGACAGGCAGGAACTGAACCAAAGGTTTGCTTCTTATCGACAATGCACCATCCCATCCGACACTTCAGAAGCTCAAATCCAGTGATGGAAAATTTATCACCATCTTTTTGCCTCCAAACACAACATCACTGATACAACCTATGGATCAGGGCATTCTGGAAGGTTTGAAAAACGTTATAAGAAGTGTCTTCTCCAACATTTGATAATTGGGAATGAATCATCATCATTACCCATTCCAGAGATTGTCAAGAGGCTAACGATCAAAGATGCTGTTTTCTGGTCAGCTGAAGCATGGGATGAGGCTGCAGTAACATCTCTTAGTAATGGTTGGAACAAGCTACTGATAGACAATTCTGGGAGTTCACTAGCATCTACGTGTACCACTTTAACTTTGGAAGATCCTTCTAGTTAATTGGTAACAGCTACTGCAACTCCTTCAAACAGTGCACAAACAACTGAGGTAGAAGACTTTGATACACTTTTTAGTGAACTGGGATTCAATGCAGCTAGTCAAGATTGGCTTCATCCTGATGAATGGCTTGCACTGGACAAATCAGATCCTGGATACCAGCTACTCGGTGATGAAGAAATAGTTGCAACAGATCTTGAGGATGATGACCAGTTTGAAGAAGACCCCTATGAAGATTCTATTGTGGCAGAAGTGTCACCTGCTCAAGCACATAATGCTTTTGAAATTGTTTTTGTATATATGTGTGTGTGTGTACAAATATACATTAATTTTTATTGTGTTACCCCACGTAGTGTCTCGCTCACTTTGCTCACTTGAAATTTTTTATTCTCAATGCAATATCAATAACATTTTGACACTGGAAGGTATTTATTAGTTTCCAAAATAATATATGTAGTACTTATTATTACATGAGTCAGTGTGTGATGTGGTCAAATATTTTACGAGCATGCTATTTTATTTTCACGAGCCAGAGGCCAGTGAAAATAAAGTCTGAGAGTGAAATATCAGTCATATCACTCTGAGGAGTGTAGTAAGTGGTGTTCGATTTAGTTCACTCACTTCCAGTATAGAACTACAGGCATTTATTTTGCGCACGCTCACTGATTCCACTTGCTGATCGTCGATGTCGCCTTCATTCATTTGTTTATTATAATCACACTTTCAAACAATATCTGAGTTACCTCATTCTCACTTATCTACTGTATCAAGTCATTACTCATTCCAACTTATTGTTAAGCTATTTCTTACACTGGTATTTATAATTCTATATTACTTGTGATTCCTGTTTTTTGTCGGTTTTAAAATTTGACAAGACACAAGCTCAAGATTTACGATCTTGAGTGAAAGGAATAAATTCAGATACTTGTAGCTAGCAAGTTATCTAGTTAGTGATTCATTCCTGGAACTTATTTATACATTCTTCAACTGGTTTATTCC